>JAEEGL016500070.1_pt1 | contig 15443 bp, 6 predicted proteins | sample 9134231 | NCBI WGS metagenome assembly JAEEGL01 (sample SAMN16246548, study PRJNA631951) | gut metagenome | biome: gut microbiome; feature: rumen; material: fiber-attached | host: Bos | place: Iran: Karaj | collected 2018-10 | reverse complement strand
TAAACTTTAAACCAGCCACCGACCAAACCTACGCCTTCGACTACCTCAAGAGCGGCAACCACGGCATCTTTGCCACCGACGAATACTATCCCACCACCGGCAAATACGATTTCCGTTACAAATCGGTAGAAAGTGGCAAAACCGACCGTGTAGTAGTAGACTTTGGAAGCTACCCCGAAAAAGATTCGGTAATTTTCAAAGATAAATACGGTGTAAAACTCAAAGTAGTAGACGGCAACATCCTCACCTTCACCGGCGTATCCAAAGCCGACACCAATTTTATATATGCTTATAGAGGCGACCAAAAGATAGGAAAGTTATTTTTGAATACCTATCAGAAAAAGACTTACAAGGTGGTACTGATAAGTGTCAACGGGGCAAAACTACCGAACGTAAAAGATTTAGAAAATTATTTAAATAAGGTATACCGTCAGTGTGCGGATAGTTTTAAAATCGAAACCCGCAAACTCCAAGTCACCGGCATTGAAAACTTCACCCACGGCGGCACCAAAGTTGCCGGTTCGGTATGGAACGCATCGCAAAAAACAGTGCTTGAAGCCTTCGGCGAAAAATACGAAGACAACACCGCCTACCTATTCTTTATTCCCAAAGCCGAGACTGGCGGCGTGGCGGGCTATATGCCGCGCTACTATCCCTACGGATTCATCTACCCGGGAGCAGCAAACCGCACCATCGCCCACGAACTTGGTCACGGCATTGCCGGTCTTGAACACCCCTTCCCCGAATCACAAGTTTCGGGCAACACCGCCAACCTTATGGACTACCGCGACGGTACAGAACTATGGCACTTCCAGTGGGATATGCTCCAAGACCCAGCGAGAAAAATATTCAAGTGGTGGCAGAATGAGGAGGGGGCGGAGAATGTGGAGCAAGAAATCACCCTTAGACAACTTGTATTCAATGTGTTCTATGAACAACTCAGACGAAAAAACAACCTTGTGTATTACCGTCAAAAGTTGGACACAAAACAGCAGTTGAACATCTCCAAACTCAATTATAACATAAAATACTATCCCGCGCAATTGATTTTCGACGGTGATAAGCCAACCCACATTGTGTTTGAAGGGAAAGAATATACATTACCCACACTGACAGAAACCGTTACGATTCAGAATTTCAATCCTGAGAATCCGTTCAAAAACATATCTTTTTTCAACCAAATGTCAAACTACATTATCTACCAAAATCCGTCCAACCAGATATGTGCATCTTTCTTTGATTTCTATGAAACAGAAGACCAGACTCTATGGCCTGACTACATCCTTACCAAAGGTTTCAAAGACTGCCGTTGCGAGGACAATCAAAATGTCGATGCCCAAGAAGGGAATGAACAAGACCAAGGATTGGACAAAATAAAGGATATTCTTGTAAAACTGCAATCCTTCGCAAAAGACGGTCAGGAGTTCCAATACACAGTCAACGGTAAGGCTTACAGTCTTGATGCCAACGGAGAAGTGGAAGAAGACGTTACCTCCGATGAAGATGTCAACAAAGGTTATTTCAGCGGTAAAAATCAGATAGTCAGGTTCAACAATGCAGCCGGATATTGGCAAGTGTCTGCATTGGGGTTAAACAAAGACCTTCCGGTTGCCAAGGGTAAGACAGCCGACATCGAAGACGTGTCAAAAGAGATGCTCGTCGCCACCCAGAGATACTTCGATAAATATCGTACAGAAGACTTTGAAACACCGATGACATTCGCCAACACAGGGCATTTCCCGTCAGGCGGCGACATCAAGGTGGACGATGACGCGTCAATCTTCTCTGTGATTGCAGAAGGCGGCGAAATGACAGTAACATTCTTGAAAACAGCAGAGTTTGAGCAGAAACATTATCTTGAACATACTACCGATCAGACACTCATATCTATGCCGGGCGAATGTTCGGGTGCGTTGGAGGGCGGTGCAACTGCAGTTACAGACATCACAAGTTTGGTAGGAATGGGCTACGACTTGGTGGTTGATGAAGAGAGCCGTGACGCATTTGTGCAGGGCTTTTCAGCGTTAGCGGACGAAGTGAAAGAAGACCCGGTGCAGTTGTTCCCATTGCTTGGCAACATAATACTGAGCGGAGCCACAGGCCTTACTTCCGACGAATACAAAGAGATGGTTTCCGACGACACCGACCCCGGAAGAGCGGGGCATTTGGCTGTGAAATGTGTGGCATCTACCGCTATTACAGTTGTTGAGGTAGTCTTTACGGCGGGGACTACCAAGACTGCGAAACTTTCTCAATCTGTATCTACCGAAGCCATCAAAACTGCCAACAAAGGAGGTCGTTTTTCTAAAATCCTTGCTCAGAAAGGATATAGGAAGAACAAAAGGACTCTCCCTTTAAGGGACAAAATCAATAGCGAGTTCTTCGCCGATTACAAGCAGAAATTCTTCGATGAATTTGACAATATTTCTTACGATGATTTTGAAAAATTAGTAGACAATGCCGAACTAATCGAGAGTTGGAAAAAGTTAAGTAAAACAAACTGTATGGACGGCATCCGAAATGACGTGACTTTCTTAGAGAAAATATCCAAGTTTGAGAATGTCAACTTCGACAACATTGCCAACGTATTCACACAGGATATAAAGGATGAAATAGTCAATTTTATCAAGAAGTCCGACAACCTTACCGAAAGTCAGTTGAAACTTTTGGTAGGCGATTGTAGTGATTTGATGGAAAAAACGAATGGAAAGCATTTTAAGAGCCTAATAGATTTTGAAAAAGAGTTTGATTTCCTGAAAGGTAATTCTATGCATCCCAAAATAATGAAGTCAGTAAGCCTCACATTCGCTAAAGGCCTCGCCAAAGAACGTGTCAAGGATTTTCTTATCGGCTGTTTGCAAGAGATGGTATCGCATTATTTACTTTGGAAAATAGAAGAATTTTGGAAAGAAAAAAACGATAAAAACTATCAATCAAAGGGGTATTTCAATTCTTGTTTTTCAACACAAAAAGATGTTGTTGAATATTGCGAAGCCGTACGTGAAAATGGATTGGATAATGTATTTTCGTTAAGTGCTAATAATGATGATGATGTGTACAATTTTATATGTCAAATGTATGATTGTGTTTCTATAATAGAATTTGATACATTTTTACGTGGATTATTTCATAGTGATAATGATTTTGATTACTCAAGCTGGTTTCAAAATATTGGACTGAGATGTGTGGTTAATATAGTACTAAGTGATTTTGGAGACAAGCACAACAATAAAATACATAAAAAGGGAATCTTTAAATTTGTCAACTCATTAGGTGTTACAATGACAAAAGATTATCTGAATACTCAAATAAAAAAATATATACAAACTCATCAGGATTAAAATTATGATATATAATCATTTAACACAATTATTATTTAAACATAAACGAATAATTATCTATTTGGTAAGTGTACTAATTGTAATATGTGAATTCATATTTAGATTTGACAATGTTCATTCTAATTGGGTTTTAATGTATAGGTTACTCATTTTTCAAGGATTCTTATGGATTATTTTTTATTGCCTTGGCTTCAGTTTAAAGAGAAAAATGTATTTAATAATCCTATTTCTCTGTTTAAATCTTGGATTTTATTGTATTAGTGCCGATTATTACAAATTATCTTTGTTTAAACAATCATATTATTTGGTATCAGCAAAAGTTACAGAGGTATTTTTTAATAGAGGTGCTCGCGGTTCGTCCATAACTATCAAATATGAATATAATTGGTTGAACTCACCACAAAAACAACGCAATTATGTTGATGATGTTTCAGGTGAAGTGAGAAAGGATAATATCAGTACACAAACCAATATTTTGCTAATGAAACACGAAAGTGGGTGGGGTCATAGATATAGATACAATATAACCCAAGAAGATGCATATTATTATCAATATCCAGTACTTTTTGTTAAAGGTGTAGAATTTGGGAACGATTATTACTATTATGCAAAATTACAACCAACAAATGCCTTGAATAATTATGGTCTGCGGCGAGTCTCCAAAACGATAGATAAATCAGACACGTTATTATACTACCGCAATGTTAACCCCGGCATCGACTCCGTGGCCCGCCCCCTCGCCGACACCCTCCAAACCGCCGCCAACCGTGCACTTGTAGGCTCGTCCTTCGCCTTCCTCTTCCACGACGGCATCTACACCAAAGAGCAGGTTTTTGAAGAAATACCGCAAGCAAAGGAGTATTATCTCAAATATTGCAAAGAAACAGAAAATAAAACAGATACAACTACTAACAAACCTTAAAAGAAACTCCCCCATACAATAGCAACCCCAACCCTCAAACTACCCAACTCGCACATAACAATATAACCAATGTTTTCAGCCCCTTTATTGGATATCAATAAAACCTTGACAAACAGAATATTGTGCGAATTTAAAAGACCCCTTCAAAAAGCGGGTGTCCCTCGGTATTGCCACTATGCCAAGCATAGTTTCCGTGCCTTTTAGTATGTTCCGTGGTTAAAGAAATCTTCGTTACCTTCGTTTAATTCGGTGTTAAAGAAGGTAAAAAATTGGAGAAAAGAAATCAAACCGCTACCTTTGTACCAAACTATTTAAAGCGAAACGATAATGGCAAACTACATCAGATTCGATTGGGCGATGAAACGCTTGTTGCGCAACAAGGCAGACCACGTTGTCTTGGAGGGCTTTCTGAGTGTCATATTCAACCGCAAAATAAAGATAACCAATATACTCGAAAGCGAAGGCAACCAGGACTTTGAGGAGCAGAAGTTCAACCGTGTGGACTTTCTTGCCGAAGACGAGGATGGCGAACTGATGCTGTTTGAAATCCAAAACAGCCACGAACTCGACTACTTCCACCGTATGGCGTACGGCACCTCAAAAGCGGCAACCACGGTATCTTCGCCACCGACGAATACTATCCAACCTCCGGCAAATACGATTTCCGCTACAAATCAATAGAATCATCCAAAACCGACCGTGTAGTAGTAGACTTTGGCTCATATCCCGACCGCGACAGCGTAATCTTCAAAGATAAATACGGTGTAAAACTCAAAGTAGTAGACGGCAACATCCTCACCTTCACCGGCGTATCCAAAGCCGACACCAACTACATCTACGCCTACCGTGGCGACCAAAAAATCGGTAAACTATTCTTAAATACCTATCAGAGAAAGATATACAAAGTAGTTTTGGTAAGTGTGAATAAAGCCACACTCCCCGATATAGGTACATTAGAGACATATTTAAATAAAGTGTACAATCAATGTGCAGTAAAATTTGAAATCTCCACCGATGAATTCACCCTCAATGATTTAACATCCTTCTCACACGGAGGTAGCGGCATCCTCACCGTCTACAACGACGACCAAAAAAAGGTTCTAAGTGCCTACGACAAGGAAATGAACGACGGTGTTTATTATCTATTCTTCGTCGACAACGTCACCGACAAAAAAGACGGCTCTGGCACCCCCGTCTCCGGTTATATGCCCCGTGGCTACAACGCCGGTTTTATCTACGATGGCGGCTCACCGCACACCATCGCCCACGAACTTGGTCACGGCGTGGCAGGCTTAGAGCACGTGTTTGAAAACTCAAACAACTCCGGCAAAACCGCCAACCTTATGGACTATGCTTCAGGAGAAGAACTTTGGCATTTCCAGTGGGATCAGATCCAAGACCCGAGCAGAGTGTGGATGAAGTGGAATAAGGCGGAGAGTGAGGGAGAGGCATTTGGAGAAGGAACCAATATTGCTTGTATAAATGACTTGGATAAACTCAAACAATTGCAATCCAAAAAGTATTTCTATCTGCCTGATGGTCGTATTATTAATATTGGTGACAATTATTTACCATCAGGATTTTATACCGTCAAAGATGGAACTCCTGACGCACGTGGCGCACTAAGCAAAATAAGAATAGGCCAGTACGATTATAGCACTATATATGACAAAAAAACAAATACAGTTTTAGGTTGGGGCTATACTATTAAAAATGCACTGGAAGACAATAATTTATCGCAAGATAACAATACAAAAAATAATAGCATAAATAGGACTGTATTATTAGTTCCTGTAGAAGAATTACTTGTAAAAGAGTCTGATAATATTCAAGCAATCAGGGTAATGATTGACGGAAACAATATTACCATAAAAGAAGGCGATAAAATCAAAGAACAGTATCAAACTTCTTGCAATTGTAATACTCTAAAAATATCCAAACCTAAGGGATATGTTATTGACTCCGAAGGTCAAAACGATGAATATCCTTACGTTTTATTATTCGATAAAGAAAAAAACAAAATTATTTATGTTCAAAAACTACCTGGGACAAAAAACTTTACCGAAGTAAAAAACGATTTAAAAACTATTTTAGATAATGTTAACGAAGAACTAAAAAAAGGTGATGTTACCTATGAGGAATTTACAAGAGAACAGTTCCTATCCTCGGATTATAATTGGTTTGTAAAAGATGTGAGATCCACAATGAACGAGACGGGCAAGTATGTGGCTGTGGGGATGAGTTTAACAGTTGCCCTTCCTTTATTTGCTGAAATGTCTGCATCGCTTGTGCCTGCTTATATAAAAGAGAAAGCCGTCGATTTCTCTCTTGCATTTTCGACTGATTTTATTTGTTCGTATGTAGTTAATATTTTTTCTTATTACTTAACCGAGTCTGTAAAAGGAGATGCCTTCCCTATCGTTATGGCTAAGGTATTTAAAGATAATTGGAAGGAAATGCTTATTGATGCTTCAATGGCTGGAGGACAAGCATTGCTTCCGGCTATGAGTAATACCAAAAGGCAAGTTATAAATGCCAGTATTTACGGTGTACAGGCTCTTGAATTAGTCAAAATATATAATACGATTAGCGGTACATCAACATCTGATGAGGATAAAACCACTTTTGCAAAACAGGCTTTTAATTTTGCAGTTGGAGCTGGAATGTCTCTTCTTTCTGAAAAGATATCGAAAAAATTATCCATTAAACAGTTTAATAAGAAACCTTTTGTCGCTGTTTTTAGACAGACGCTTAAGAATATGAAAATGGCAGATGATGATATTGCCACTTTTATTTATAAAACAGCGAAAGCGTGTGATCATCCGATTTTTAAGAACTTGTCAGAGGCTGATGAAATTATTATAAAAGGTTTACTATCAAACGATGATGGTGCAAAACTATTAGATCTTGCTTATCGTAATAACATTTGTAATGCTCAAACTATAAAGTTGTTATCATACTGTAAAAGCAAATTTGATGTAGGTATCAGAAATGTAGATTTGAGAATCGATCCAAAAATAGTGGGTCATCTTGATTACATCGCTAATAATCTCGACGAAGAAGGCTGTTTATTGGTCAACAACATTTTAAACATATCCAATCCTGAAAAAGTTTTGCCAGATTTGGCAGAAACGTTACGTTTGTTTGAAAAAGAAGGAATAAAAAAGGAATGGATTAGGCAATATTATAATTATATAAAACAGGAAACAATCGTATTTCATTATAAAGGGCACGCCTATAAATACAATATGCCTAAAACGATTGGAGAAGTGAAAAATACTTTTACAGATATCAAAGTATCTTCAAAAATGGAATTTGTTGAGTTTCACGCTGTTGATAAAAATGGAAATCCTTGTTGGTGTTTTTATCTTCAATCCAAGAATCTATATTTTGTTCCAATAAAAGACGAAGTCTCAAAATGTTATAAATGGATAGAAGTTGGAGAGAATGTACTATCAAATTTTATAAGAAGTGATTATGTAAAAAAATTAATAGGAATTAAGTGATGGTAATCCAAAATAATAATAAATGGGCTCCTTATGAATATAGAATATTGACAATTAGCATTGTCGGTGTTATTTTAGTATTTATCGATTTGTTTGTTTTAGACCATTGTAGTCAGTATTATTCTATTTGGATTACTACCAGTATTATTGGTATTGTGTGGGCAATACTGCCTCTTATTTTCAAAGAACCGTATTATACTAAGAATGATTGGAAAGATCATTTGGTGTATTATGTGCCCAGTGTTATGATTGTTTATATCGTTGTTTCGAGTCTTTCAAATGGTTTTTTTTATAATTATCACGGTGTATCAATAATTAGAGCAGCAAACATAGATAAAATATATACAAGATATCTTGATGGAAGTTTGACCACTATTGAAATGGCCAAAGTTCATTATGAAGAAAATGGCAAATTGAAACACGATATAGTTCAATATTACAATTATTATGGCAAATCTAAAGCATTTGTTTGTGTCTATTTTGATTGTAAGATATTAGATTCCAAATTATATGGTAATCGTTCCAATTATCCAAGAATTCACGACTTTGCTTTCCTCGACGATGAAGATTTCTACACCTACCACGATTTTTCGTTAATCAAGCCAGACTTAGTTTATTACCAAGTAGGTTTCAATGTGCTATACAATGCTGTTTGTGATACATCATCTATCGCCGACAGCACGGCATTGCTTTCTTTTAATGATGTGTGTGGCAAGAACCATTCTGTTAAATTTAGCGTCAAAGGTTACCAAAATATCCCCGATACTTTTTTAGTCTACCGCAACGTCAACGAGAAACTCGACTCCGTTTGGCACGTCTGCGCCCCCGAAGTCAACACCCCCGAAAACCGCGCCAAAATCTCTGACTATGGCTACATTTTCCATTATGATGTCTACAGCAAAGAAGAAATCGAAACCCAATGCCCACGAATAAAAAACTATGTGGAGCAATATAAAAAACGCCATCAAGCCCCCTAACCACCGCCCAAAATCCCATACAATAACACCCTCCTCAAACTACCTCAACCAACATACCAATATCCGCCATGTTATCAACCCTTTTATTGGATATCAATAAAACCTTGACAAACAGCATATTGAATCAAGCCCCCAAACCCCTTCGCCAAGCGGGTGTCCCTCGGTATTGCCACTATATAACTACGTGCTAAAAATTCTTTCTCTATTCAGACTACACTACCTTTTATATATAATAGTGTTGTTGTTTGTTGCCCCCAATGCCCATTCCCAAGGCAACAATGCGGTATCAATCACCATTATGGGTAGTGGACAGTATTCTTCTGTCTTGTCAGATTTTTATGACCCGAGCAAAGCCGGCATGCTTACCGTTGTAATCCTCAATCAAGATTTCAAAGAAGCCCAAATACCAGTGCAACTATTTATGTCGGTAACCCACAGTTTCGACAAACAGCCATATATCACCACCAAAACACCCAACCCCACACAAATAATCAACCTCAAATCCAACGTTCCACTAACCCTCACCGGCAAAGACCTTGAATGTATATTCAACACAGCCTACCTTACCTACAAAGGACCAAACCTCAAAGACGGCAGCAACATCTTAAAAATATACGCCCGAGATGTACGCACCGGCAAAGTAGTGAGCAACACTGCCCAAATATCGCTCCGATCAATAATGATATCACCACCGCGACTCACAAGTCCCGACAACAACATTGTGTTGGAGCACAACTACGCCACACAACTATTTCAATGGCAACCCGACAACGGCGGAGCCTACAAGCCGCCTCAATACAACTACCGTTTGCGCTTTTGCCTTTGGAAACTTCACGGCAACGACCCCTACGTTGAAGTTCTACGCAAACCCGACGTGGATGTAGTATCAATATTTAGCGATAAATATGAAATGATACTATCTACATACCACTTTGAAATAGGACAGCGATATTGTTGGCGCGTGAAAGCCGAAGACCCTTTTGAAAAGATGAATATAATAAACGACGGCTGGAGCGACGTGCGCACCTTTACCTACAAACACCTACCCGTGCCGGTAACCGGTGTGAGCCACACCGTAAACCTTTCAAATCGTAAAGCCACCGTAACGTGGAACACAGCCGAAGGACACACCAAATACTACGTGGAAACCTACAATCCACAGACTGATGCACACAATACCATCGAGACCTACGACCCAAAATACCCCCTCATGCCAGCACCCGACGAAGAGTACAAAATGCTTGTTCGCGTAAAAGCCCAATGCTGGAACGACGACAGCCGCCAGTCCTCTTGGACACCGTGGGACACCATCCATTATCCCGCCTATGTAAAGCCCGAATCAAAATACCCCTGTGGATATAAATTTCCCAAAGTGGAAGTAACGAACCTTGAGCTCAAAACCGACTTTAAAGAAGGCGACATAGTGAGTGAAGCCAACGGTTCGTCCGACTACGAAATAATCAATTGCCGCGCCGCCGCTGACGGCACACTCGAAGGACAGTTTTATCTGATAATGAACGCATGGGGCGGAGCCAAAATAGCCTGTGAATTTTGGGACACCAAGATAAACACCGACAACATAATTATCACCACCCGCTACGAGAGCATCGACACCCCGATAGGCATGGTTGGGCCTGAAGCACTGCAACAATACGTAAAAAGTCTCTGGCTTGATGCCAATTCCGTGGCCACCTCGTCAAAAATCAAAGACACCATAGTAATAAAAGAAAAATTTGACTATCTATACCGCAACGAAAACGGAGAATACATGGCAGTGATAGTCCACCCCGACGGCAGCACCGAAGAAACCAAAGCCAACACCTTTGGTTCACCCAATCAGTGCCTTGTAACCGACGGACAAGGCGACACGGTGGCAATCGACAGAAACGGACAAGTTATGGGCGTGAAAGAATACCGCGCCACAGGAGGCAACAAAGCCCTCCTCAACGAATACCACCGCAAATCTGACAGCCTCGCGCAGTGGCAGATAAACTTTAAACCAGCCACCGACCAAACCTACGCCTTCGACTACCTCAAGAGCGGCAACCACGGCATCTTTGCCACCGACGAATACTATCCCACCACCGGCAAATACGATTTCCGTTACAAATCGGTAGAATCATCCAAAACCGACCGTGTAGTAGTAGATTTTGGCTCATATCCCGACCGCGACAGCGTAATCTTCAAAGACAAATACGGTGTAAAACTCAAAGTAGTAGACGGCAACATCCTCACCTTCACCGGCGTATCCAAAGCCGACACCAACTACATCTACGCCTACCGTGGCGACCAAAAAATCGGCAAACTATTCTTAAACACCTATCAGAAAAAGACATACAAAGTGGTTTTGGTGAGTGTGAATAAAGCAACACTTCCCGATATCAGCACATTAGAGACATATTTAAATAAAGTGTACAATCAATGTGCAGTAAAATTTGAAATCTCCACCGATGAATTCACCCTCAATGATTTAACATCCTTCTCACACGGTGGTAGCGGAGTATTTACCGTCTACAACGACGACCAAAAAAAGGTGCTAAGTGCCTACGACAAGGAGATGAAAGATGGTGTCTACTATCTATTCTTTGTCGACAACGTCACCGACAAAAAAGACGGCAATGGCACCCTTGTTTCAGGCTATATGCCCCGAGGCTACAACGCCGGTTTTATCTACGATGGCGGCTCACCGCACACCATCGCCCACGAACTTGGACACGGCATCGCAGGCTTGGAGCACGTGTTTGAAAACTCAAACAACTCCGGCAAAACCGCCAACCTTATGGATTACTCTATTCTCGAAATAGCCACAGAACTTTGGCATTTCCAATGGGATCAGATCCAAGACCCGAGCAGAGTGTGGATGAAGTGGAATAAGGCGGAAGGAGAGGGAGAGAATGTCTATTTAAAATGTGTTGCATTATCCGACGAGTTAAAGAAAATACGTAATTTTATGATGCCAAATGGCACAGTAATCCAACTCCCGGATAATTTGTCTGCATCAGGATTTGTTACGCGTAACGATGGAATATCTAATGCGCCAATTGGCACCTTGGCTTCTGTTACTGATGGCAAGTACGACTATAAACTAATGAACTCTCAACTCTTCGTATTTGGATATAATGATGGAATCTCTTTCGTTCCGAAATATGACCTGTCACCAAAACCAAACGGAAACAAAAACTATACACCGGCAGGCGTTATCTATAAAAGCGGTTCTTTTTATATAAACGATATCAAAGTTGATAATAGGACTTGTGTCCTGCCACCGCAAATCAATAAGACCCACTTGGAAAAAGTCCTCACCCAAACAGCAGATGACCAACATCAGGCTTGGCTTTATGATCCAGAGAAAAATATAATTATTATCGTGACTAATTACACAGGTGGACGGCTAGTGCGGACTAAAAACGGTAAAGGACTGTCATTTGACGAAATCGAAAAAATCGAAAACGCCGAAATTAAAACGTTCACTCAAAAACAATTTGCCGAGTCGGAGTACAATTGGCTTGCCAACGACGTAAGATCCACAATGAACGAGGCGGGTCAGTATGTGGCTATAGGAATGGGATTAACCTTTGCGGCTCCGTATTTAATTTCGGGCGTGGTTGGAGAGGAAACTGCCAAGCGATTCGCGGTAGGTTTTGTTTCTGATTTTGTTAGTAATTCATTGGCAAATGTCGCGGCTTATTTGATTGTAGAACGTTGGCTAAAGGAAAAACCAGACCTAGAATTATGGAATGATTATTTCGACATAAAAGAAATGATTGCCGACGCCACCTTGGCGGGATTCAAAAATCTGTATTCGCCATCCTCGTTAGGCGGAAAAATCTTTTACGATGCTGTCGTCGACGGTGCTCAGGCAGTTGAAGTAACGAAATATATTTTAGAGGGCGAGAAGACTTCGTTAGCAGAGCAACTCGTAAATTTCGGAATAGGAGCGGCTACTGCGGTTGTTGTAGATTTGGTTACACCGAAACTATCTCAGAAATTGGCAAAACATACTTTCACCAAGGCGTTCGACTTTGTAAAGTTGAGACAAGCAGTAGCAGCATCAACATTCGCCAAAAATGAGAAATTCGCTGCCATAATCAATAATCTTTTGGCTGATGTAACGGTGTCAAAAGTATTCAAAGTTTCAGTAAAAGGTGCAGATGAAAAAGAACTTAAGCGTATCGTTTCTAACCTGTTAACCACCGACCAAGGTGCAGTGGTGTTGAATTTGATAGCAAAGGGGAAAATTAGAATCAAGGATGTTAAGGATTTTGAAATAGTTGCGAATAATTTGCAACCTGTGGTCGACAAATTGCTTAAAACCGGCAAAGGTTCTTTGATATTGAATTTGATTTCAAATGGTAAGAAAGTATTCAAAGATGTCTCAGAAATAGAGGTTTTAACAAATAATATGAATTTGTGTTTTGAAAACGTCCCATTAGAAAAATGCGACGATATAATCAAGAATATTTCATTGCATAATAAATCGGAGAAGATTATCGATGGAATTTCAAATTTGTGCTTATCAGACAATTCTTCTGTTAATATCCGTTCAATCAACGGTTTGTTTAAAACAAACTCAATTGATGTTTCAGAGTTCCTTAGTCTTTGTTTTGATATGAAATATCCTGAACTATTGCTTAGTGATTTAGATTTGATTAATGCAAGCAATAATGCGGGCGTGATAATCAGCAAATTTGTTTCATTTGATAGTTTTGCCAATTTAGCATCTATTTTGCCGGGTAGTATAGGCAATAGGAAATCAGGAAAACTTATCTTCGATTTCTTACTCAGTTCATTGTTCGATACTGAAACGATAAGCAATTATGTTTCGGGTAAAAAAATAGGCGAAATTGATGACATAATCACAATGTTAACTTCAAAAGGAGGTCTTGACTTGATGGATTTGTTAAAGCAATCATCTGTTGATTTTGACAAAGATATTCTGTCTGCCTGCAAGCGATTGTATCCTCATTTTAAGAACGGAATTATGCAGGTTGTCTTTGACCACGCTAAAAGGATATTCGATATTTATAAGAACCCGAAACAGACCATTGCTGATTTGACAGAAGTTTACGAAGTCTTTTCGTCCTCTGATGCCACCAGGTATCTTGAATTATTGGCAAACGACCAAAAGAAAATTGTCGGCATTGGTGCTGACGAAGCACAATTATCATTGGCTTCTGTTGCAATGTCGAACACCGACCAGTTTAGGTTAAGCCTGCCCCAAAAATATCAAAACAACTCGATTACTCATATCTTGGTAAAAACAAAAGACAACCGTCCTGTTTTTGTCAAAGTCATAGATGGTGTCAAAGAAAAAGGTGGAGATATTAAGAACTTTGCCGTATGCTTGATACCGCAAAATGGAATTGAATGGAGTGTGTTTGCTTTGGGTGTTGTGGGTGATATAGTCAAAAATCCAGATTTAAGAAGAGGATTGTTAAAAAAATATGGAATTGAACTTCAAAATATTAAGTAATGAAAAAAAGATTGATATATTTGACTATCTATATACTCATAATGAGCGTTTTTTTCTTGTTTATTTATGATGTGAGGTGTGCCAATTTAAGTGTCACTTCTATACGAATCTATAATTTCATTGCAGATATTTTTATGAGGTTTTTTCCTCTTATTTTGATTTTCTTTTTTTCAAAAGAAATGTTTTTGGTGAATGCCTTTTTTTGTTTTATACCTCATTTAATTGTTTTAACGATATGTTTTACAAGAGTGGATTCAAACTTAATCAAAGAACGCCCATCAATGATAATCCCTACACAAGTAATTAAGAAACAAGACCACACCTCACATCATTTTAAGTCGCAAAAAGTTTGGCTCAAAGGTTTAGGACTATACAACGACACTTCTGTTGTTATTAATTCAAGTTTAGGGAAGGTGGGTAGCACAGTATATATGCAGTTTAGTTTGGAGTGCTCTCTCGCCGACACACTTCTTTCTATCACCGAACCTGACAGCATTAGAAGCCAAATCCACGACTTTGGATTTTATGAGGGTGAGAATTTTTATAATTATCACGACTATTCGCTACTAAAAACCGACTTGGTATATTACAAGGTGGGCTTTAATGTGATTTACAACGCAGTTTGCGGTTTAGTGGACAAACAGGACAGCACAATAATGATCTGTTTCAACGATATTTGTGGTAAATATCAGAATGTTAAATACAGCATCAAAGGCTATCCCACCATCCCCGATACCTTCCTTGTCTATCGTAACGTCAACGAGAAATTAGACACCAAATGGCACGTCTGCGCCCCCGAGGTCAACACCCCCGAGAACCGCGCCAAAATCTCCGACTACGGCTACATATTCCATTACGATGTATGCAGCAAACAAGAAATCGAAGCCCAATGCCCCCGAATCAGAGACTACGTGGAGCAGTATAAAAAACGTAATCAAGCCCCATAACCACCAACTAACTCATCCAATAACACCGCCCTCAAACTACCTCAACCCACATACCAATATCCGCCATGTTATCAACCATTTTATTGGATATCAATAAAACCTTGACAAACAGCATATTGAATCAAGTCCCCCAACCCCTTCACCAAGCGGGTGTCCCTCGGTATTGCCACTATATAACTACGTGCTAAAAATTCTTTCTCTATTCAGACTACACTACCTTTTATATATAATAGTGTTGTTGTTTGTTGCCCCCAATGCCCATTCCCAAGGCAACAAT
>JAEEGL013856697.1_pt1 | contig 15443 bp, 10 predicted proteins | sample 9134231 | NCBI WGS metagenome assembly JAEEGL01 (sample SAMN16246548, study PRJNA631951) | gut metagenome | biome: gut microbiome; feature: rumen; material: fiber-attached | host: Bos | place: Iran: Karaj | collected 2018-10 | reverse complement strand
CTTTGAAGCTGTTCCGTTGTCATGACTTTGCAATAGCTCAAAAAGGAGAGTATAATAGAATAGAATTCGGGAGAAAGGATGACATTTCGTGGAAGCAAAAAGCACGTACAGAGAAGAAGTGGATGCCAAGCGGATTATGCAGATTCGATCCATTTCCAGGGAATTGCCGCAATCCTGTGGGGACTTTCTCCGTTCAATCGCTGTTACAACCAGTACCCTTACACGTCTTGCCTATGCCATAGATCTGAAAACCTTTTTCCATTTCTTGCATACTGAAAGATTGTACTTTTCCGAAAAAGAAATAACCCTTCTGAATGAAACGGATCTTGCAGCCCTGACACAGTCGGATCTTGTTTCATATACAGAATATTTGACATATTATTTCAAGTCAGATGCTTCAGATGGTGAAGAAGAGCATATCCTGGTCAACCACGATCTTGCCATAAAGCGCAAGCTTTGTTCCGTACGTTCGTTTTATGATTTTTTATTCCAGAATCAGCGTATTCCCTCCAATGTCACAGCATTGGTTCCCCTGCCCAAAATTCATGAAAAACCGATTCTTCGTTTATCGAAGGAAGAAATGGTCCGAATGCTTACCGTTGCTCAAAGCGGGGAGAAAATGTCCAAAGGACAGCAAAGGTTTCAAAAAATCACGGCTAAACGGGATTATGCCATCCTTTCTCTCTTTCTGGGAACCGGTATCCGCGTCAGTGAATGTGTCGGTATCAACCTGTTTGACCTTGATTTGGAAAACAATGCTTTTTTAGTAACACGAAAAGGAGGAAATCAAGTCGTTCTTTACTTCCCCCCGGAGGTTGCCGATGCGCTGGGAGAATACCTTGAAGAAAGAAAAGAGATTGAGCCGCTTTCAGGACATGAAGATGCCTTATTTCTCAGCCTGCAGCGCCGAAGAATTACGCAGCGCTCTGTTGAAAAACTGGTAAAAAAGTATGCATCCATTGCTGCTCCGTTAAAGCCTCGAATCAGCCCTCACAAGCTTCGGAGCACCTATGCGACAAATCTCTATCACGAAACGGGGGATATATATCTTGTTGCGGATATGCTGGGCCATACGTCCGTGGACACAACCCGAAAACACTATGCAGACATGACGGACGCCCGCAGAAGGATGGCGGCAAATCACGTGCATCTTCCAGGTGACCCTGCATTCGTCATTCAGGAAAAAGATACAGACCCTTCATCAGTATAATCATTCAGCAAAGAAAAGGAACTGTCTTAACCATGCGAAAAAAAATGGAAATGCTTAAATCTCACCTGCAGAAAAAGGAAGTATGGAGTGCTTACGTTCAGATCATTCTGGGGTGTATACTCGGAGCCGCAGCTTATCCGCTTTTTATCACTCCCAACAATATTGCCCCCGGTGGAGTAACCGGCGTAGCTGTCATTCTGAACTATTTGTTTCATCTGCCCGTAGGCACGATATCTTTACTTCTGAACATTCCCCTGTTTTTAATTGGCTATCGAAGCATGGGAAGCATTTTTGCTTTCCGGAGCTTAATTGCCACAGTTCTCTTTTCCGCCTGGATTGATATTCTTCCCCTTGAAGCCATGACCATGGATCCTTTACTTGGCACAGTATTTGGCGGTGTACTTCTCGGACTTGGACTTGGACTGATTCTTCGAGGGAGCGCAACGACAGGCGGAACGGATATGATTGCCCGTTTGGTCCATAAAAGGTTTGAGTTTATTTCCACAGGTACATTTCTTTTTATATTTGATTTCCTGGTCGTAGTTTGTGCGGCATTCCTAATCGGTACGACGCAGGCTCTTTACGCGACAATCAATATATATGTTACCTCCAGGGTCATTGATTCCATTATGGTAGGTTTCAGCGGAAATAAAGCATGCCTGATCATCTCGTCATCCTGGGAGAAAATCAGGCAGCGTATTCTCAGCGAAGTAAATCGCGGTGTTACGGAATTATCCGCCAAAGGCGGTTATACCGGTGAAGAAAGGCCTACTTTGCTTTGTGTTTTAAGCCGTCAGGAAATTGCCCTTCTGAAAAACATTGTTCAGGAGGAAGACAAAAAGGCTTTTATGATCATCATGGAAGCGCATGAAGCGATTGGCGACGGTGTCTCAGGGATGCATGATAAGCTGTAATCATGCGTGATCCGTTTCCCCATTCAGCCTCCGATACTCTTCAATTGCCTCACGCGCCAGCTGATCGCACCGATTATTCTGAGGATGATCTGCATGCCCTTTTACTTTGTGAAACACCACATGATGTTTCTTTGTCTGAGCGGCAAGAATAAACCAAAGATCCTGATTTTCAACCAGTGTACCGCCGCTCGTTTTCCATCCGTTTTTCTTCCAGTTTTCAATCCAATGCTCATTAAAGGCGTTAACCAGGTAAGCGCTGTCGGAATATAAATCAACGTCACAGGGTTCTTTTAGTGCGCCAAGCCCGCTGATAGCCGCAAATAATTCCATACGATTATTGGTGGTTCCTGCCATATATCCGCTGATTTCTTTTGTATGCGGGCCAAATTCCAGAATGGCAGCCCAGCCTCCTGGGCCGGGGTTTCCGCTGCATGCTCCGTCCGTATAGATATTAACAGATTTTCTGTTTGTTTCCATACTGCGTCAAGCCTCCTTTTTATTTGGACATTTCGCGGCTTTTATCAGCGCAGGCTTTCATTGCTTCCATAACAGATGAACGGAATCCGTTTTTTTCCAGCGCGGCAACCGCTTCAATAGTTGTTCCGCCAGGAGAGCAAACCGCATCTTTGAGCGCTGCCGGATGAGTGCCGGAATTCAGGACCATTACAGCGCTGCCCAGAATACTCTGTGCCGCCATTTCGTACGCATAGTTTCTCGGCAGTCCTTCTCTTACTCCCGCATCAGCCATGGCTTCAATCATCATATAAACATAGGCGGGACTGCTTCCACTGATTGCCACCACGCCATCAAACAGCCTTTCAGGCAAGACGCGGGTTTTCCCGATTGCGTCAAAGATTCCTTTTGCAAAATCAAAGTCATCCTGGCTGAAAGTTGTATCGTCGCAGATTGCCGTCATTCCTTCATTGACCATTGCGGGAGTATTGGGCATTACGCGGAGATAAGTTGCACCGCTTCCCCTCAGGGCTTTTTCGAGCATAGCAACAGTCCAGCCGGCAGCAATACTCAAAACAGCTTTTCCATTCAGAAAAGGCTTTAATTCATCAATCGCATCCTGCATGTAGATCGGCTTGACGGCCAAAATGATCAAATCAGCACGTTCCGCAACTTCCCTGCAGTCCCTGGCCGCCGTCAGGCCAGGAATATCATCGCATAATGCTTTAAGCTTCCTGGAACTGATATCAAAAGCGATGATTTTATCCGGATGAATAAACCGGGCTTCCGTAACTCCCCGGAGAATTGCAGATCCCATATTTCCCGTACCGATCATGCCCAACATCCTGATCATTACCGTTACACCCTTTCTCTGATCTGTCGATCCCTTATAAAATGTATTTTTTCAAATCCATTTTCTTGTTTTCGCCCTTCAGGTGTTCCTCTACATAGGTTTTGTCAATTGTAAGCGCGAACGGAGGCATGTTTTCATCCCCCGCATTAAAGCTGATATCTTCCAGAAGCTGTTCAAAGACAGCATGCAGGCGTCTTGCTCCTCTATCTTCCTCATTTTCATTGGCATTGCAGGCGGCTTCAGCAATCGCCTGTATCGCGGTTTCATCAAATGTCAGCAGCACTTTGTCCACTTCCAGCAATGCCTTGTACTGGCGGGTCAGAGCATTTTCAGGCTCAGTCAGAATCTTTTCAAAATCTTTGATGGAAAGGCTGTTTAACTGTACACGAACGGGAAATCTTCCCTGAAGTTCCGGTATCAGATCAGATACTTTGCTGACATGGAAAGCGCCTGCGGCAATAAAAAGCATGTAATCCGTCCGGACCGGGCCGTACTTCGTATTAACGGTGCTGCCTTCAACGATGGGGAGAATATCCCTTTGTACGCCTTCCCTGCTGACATCCGGGCCGTGTCCGCCGCCTCCCGCGATTTTGTCAATCTCATCAATAAAAACAATACCGTTCTGTTCAGCTCTTCTTACAGCTTCTTCCTGAACAGCATCGTTGTCGATCAATTTGGCTGCTTCCTGTTCTGTCAGTATTTTTCTGGCTTCCCTGACTTTCACGTGGCGGATTCTCGTCCGCTGCGGCATCATGTTTCCCATCATATCGCCCAGGGAGATGCTGCTTCCGCCAACTTCAAGCGTTGGTGCTTCCTCTTCAACTTCAATCTCGATTTCGCGATCTTCGATTTCCCCCCGAAGAAGCTGCTGGCGTATATCATCCTTCTTTTTTGCAAGAGCTGTTTCTTCTTCCCCATTCGCGGTTTTGTCCTTTTGTTTTCCCATCAAAAAATCCAGCGGATTCGAAAACCCGTTCTGTTTTTTGGGAGGATGTACCAAAAGCTCTGACAGCGCTTCTTCCGCCAGCACACGGGCTCTGGGCATGACTTTTTCCTCATGCTCACGCCGTACCATCCGAATGGCATTTTCGGTCAGATCGCGGATAATACTTTCAACATCCCGGCCCACGTATCCTACTTCCGTAAATTTAGTGGCCTCGACTTTTACGAAAGGAGCGTTGACCAGCTTGGCCAGCCGTCTGGCAATTTCTGTTTTTCCAACGCCGGTAGGGCCAATCATCATAATATTTTTGGGGCTGATTTCTTCTCGCAGGCCTTCTTCTACGCAGCTTCTCCTGTATCGATTGCGGAGTGCAATCGCTACAGCTTTTTTGGCTTCTTCCTGTCCGACAATATACCGGTCTAATTCATGAACTATCTGACGCGGTGTTAGCTCCATACTTTTTCTCTCCTTTTTTACACATCTTCCACAGCAATGTTATCGTTGGTGAAAACACATATTCCTGCAGCAATCTTCAATGCTTTTTCTGCAATCTCGTGGGCGGAAAGATCCGTATTCTGTCGAAGAGCCCTAGCTGCAGCCAGCGCATAATTTCCGCCGGATCCTATGGCTGCAATCCCTTCATCCGGGTCAATTACTTCTCCTGTTCCGCTGAGAATCAGAAGCTGTTCATGGTTTGCCACAATCATCATAGATTCCAGCTGGCGCATGGTTTGATCGCCCCGCCATGTTCTGGCCAATGCAACTGCCGCCTTTTCGAGGTTTCCCCCACATTGCTGCAGCTTTTCTTCGAACATCTCGCAAAGTGTAAAAGCATCCACGACACTGCCCGCAAAACCAACGACAACCTGATCATGATACAGCCGTCGTACTTTTCTGGCGGTTGTCTTAAAAATGGTGTTTTCTCCCATGGTTACCTGTCCGTCTCCAGCAATAGCTGCCTTTCCGTCCCGCCGAACGGCACAGATCGTCGTTCCTTTAAATAAACTGTTCATATCCATTATACCTCCCAAAGATTACTGTTGTCTGTGATCCAGTCCAGGGACCGTTTCGCAATTTGTTCATATCTTTCCGTTTTATTCCTGATTCGTTTTCCATTTACCGGAAGAGGGTCAATCAAACCGAAGGAGCAGTTCATCGGCTGGAAATGGCTGTTGGGTGTTGACACATATCTTCCCATTGCACCTATCGCAGTCCAGCCCGGAAACAGCGGAACCTCTTTATCCAGCAATTGATGTGCAAGGGACAATCCAGCCAGTAGTCCGCTTGCGGCACTTTCCACATACCCTTCCACGCCGGTCATCTGTCCTGCAAAATAACATTGTTCTCTTCCAAGCATTTCGAAATGATTGTTCAGGAAACCGGGGCTGGAAAGAAATGTGTTTCGGTGCATGACGCCGTAACGGGCATACTCAGCATGTTCCAGTCCGGGAATCATTCCGAACACTCTTCGCTGTTCCGGGAATTTTAGTCTGGTTTGAAAACCCACGATATTATATAAAGTATCTCCGGCATCATCCTGTCGAAGCTGAACAACGGCAAAAGGAGGTTTCTCAGATTCATGATTCCACAGGCCTACCGGTTTCATGGGACCGAAAGCCGGAACCATCCTTCCCCGTCTGGCCATGCTTTCAATCGGCATGCAGCCTTCAAAAACTGATTTTTCTTCGAAACCATGAATTTCTGCGGTTTCTGCTTCAAGCAAGGCCGTGATAAAAAGCTGATATTCCTCTTCCGACATCGGGCAGTTCAGGTAATCCTCGCCTCTTCCGTATCGGCTCATGCGGTATATTTTATCCATATTTAAGGACTCGCGAACCACAATCGGAGCAGCGGCATCATAAAAGTGAAGTGTAGAAAGTCCCGGAAGCTTTGAAATCGTTTCTGCCATTTTTTCGCTTGTCAGTGGACCGGTCGCAATAATCACCGGGCCATCCGGAATCTCTGTTACTTCCTGATGAAGAACCTGTATCAGAGGATGCCTCAGCAGGTTCTCTGTCACTTCTTTGGAGAATCCTTCCCGGTCAACAGCCAGCGCTCCGCCGGCAGGTACTCTGAATAAATCCGCTGAAGTCATGATCAGCGAGCCCAGCCGGCGCATCTCTTCCTTCAGAAGTCCGACAGCATTGCTGAGACGGTCTCCGCGAAAGCTGTTCGAGCACACCAGTTCTGCAAAATATTCAGAGCAGTGAGCCGGAGAATGCTTTTCCGGTTTCATTTCAATCAGGGTCACCCGGATTCCTCTTTTGACCAGCTGCCACGCAGCTTCACAGCCGGCCAACCCGGCACCGATGACCGTTGCCTGCTTTTCACTCATTTTCATCTGTTTCCTTCAGGTTTTCAGCTACTGCTTCCCGATATCTGCAGGAAGGGTTTGCACAGAGGTGGAAAACCTCATGCCTGCTGTTGCGTTTCTCAGTCATATAGGTTCCGCACTTGGGGCATTTTTGTTCTACCGGTTTGTCCCAGCTGACAAAGTCACATTCCGGATAACCTTCACAGCCATAGAATTTTCTGCTTTTCTTGCTGATTTTTTCGAGAAGTCTTTTCCCGCACTTTGGACATGGAACGGACAGGTATGTCAGAATGGGAAGTGTATTTCTGCATTCCGGAAAATTGGGACAGGCAAGAAAACGTCCAAATCTGCCGTTCTTATAGACCATAACCGCGCCGCACTTGTCACATACGACATCACTGACTTCATCCTCTATTTCAATTTTTTCTATTTCAGCTTCTGCTGCATCCAAAGAGTTCTTAAATCCGGGATAAAAGTCTCGGAGCACCTGTTTCCATTCCAGGCTTCCCTCCTCCACTTCATCCAGCTGACTTTCCATCTCGGCGGTAAATTCGGTGTCGACAATGCTCTGAAAATATTCCTCCATCAGACTGGTCACACGAATTCCCAGTTCAGTCGGGTATAAACGTTTCTTTTCTCTGGTAACATATCCGCGGGAAATAATCGTTGAAATCGTTGGAGCATAGGTTGACGGGCGGCCGATTCCGTTTTCTTCCAGTGTTTTAACGAGGCTCGCTTCTGTGTACCGGCTTGGGGGCTGTGTGAAGCGCTGCTGTGAGTCCACTGAAAGAACGGATACAGGAATATTTTCCACAATTTTTGGCAGAAAGGCATCTGCGTTCGTTGATTCTTCATCAGAGCCTTCTTCATACAGCAGGGTAAATCCCGGAAATGTTTTATGCTCTCCGTAGTAACGCAGACCGATTTTATCATTTCCAATGGAGGCAGTCAGCGTCTGATAGGTTGCCGGAGCCATCTGGCTGGCTACAAATCTGTTAAAAATCAGACGATAAAGCATCAGCTGATCCCGGCTCAGAGAGGCTTTTACGGATTCCGGAGTTCTGCGCACATCTGTCGGCCGAATGGCTTCATGGGCGTCCTGCGCATCTTTTCGACCTTTGAATTCATTTGGAACGGCGGGTAAATATTCAGTTCCGTATTTTTCGGGAATGAAGTCTCTGACGCTGGTCATTGCTTCCTGACTGATTCTGACACTGTCTGTACGGATATAGGTAACAAGGCCCTGTGTTCCTTCCCCTTCCAGGTCAACTCCTTCATACAGCTGCTGAACCACCTGCATCGTACGGGACGTTGTGAAATTCAGTTTCCGACTGGCTTCCTGCTGCAGGCTCGAAGTTGTAAACGGCGGTGAAGGAAGCCTTCTGCGCTCCTTTGTCTTGACTTCAAGCACTTTCATATTTGCGCTCTGTATGCGCTTTACCGCCTCTTCCGCCTGAACATTGTTGGTTATCTGAGCTTTTTTCCCATCCAGCATAACCAGTTTTGCTATGATGTTTTCTTTCTTTTTACTCTCTCCGTAGCTGCAGCAGACATTGATATCCCAGTATTCCTCCGGAATAAACTCGCTGATCTCCTGTTCCCTGTCAACCACCATGCGCGTTGCAACGCTTTGTACACGTCCGGCTGAAAGACCTTTTTTAACTTTCGCCCACAGCAGCGGGCTGATCTTATATCCTACCAGGCGATCCAGCGCACGCCTTGCCTGCTGCGCGTCAATCCGACCCATATCCAGCGTTCTTGGATGCTTGATCGCGTTCTGAACCGCTTTCTTGGTCACTTCATGAAACTCAATCCTGCAAGGTTTTTTTTCATCCACGCCCAGTAAATGGTAGAGATGCCAGCTGATCGCTTCCCCTTCGCGGTCAGGGTCTGTTGCAAACAGAATTTCTTTCGCGCCTTTAGCTTCCTTCCGAATGCGTCCAAGAATCTCTCCCCGTCCGCGAATGGTGATATATTTCATTTCGAAATCATGATCGATGTCTACCCCAAGCTGGCTTTTCGGAAGATCACAAACATGCCCCTGGGAGGCTTCCACTTTGTATCCTTTTCCCAAATATCGGCTAATCGTCCTTGCTTTTGCTGGAGATTCAACGATGATCAGTTTCTTTGATGAAGCAGCCATTTTTTTCTTGGTTTCGGTCGTTGACATTTCTTCCATTCCTCCGGTTTTTATTCTTGCGGTCTGATGCGGTACAGCTTACCCGGCATGGCATCAATTAAACCCTTGATCTCCATCATGGTAAGGCTGATCATCAGTGAAGCGGCATCCCGGTTCAAATCTTCGCATAACTGTTCAAAGCTCCTTTCTCCCTTCGAAAGAGCCTGAAGAACAGCCGTTTCTTCCGGAACATCGGTCCTTTCTGTCAGGGGAGAACCGTGGCTATTTTGCCTTACATCTTTCTTCTTGTCAAGCCATCGCATATCTTCCAGAATATCTTCAGCAGAGGTAAAATAAATACCTCCTTCCCGAAGCAGCTGATGATTTCCTTCCGATTTTGGGTTATCAGGTTCACCGGGATACACGAAAATATCCTTCCCCTGGTCAAGTGCATGCTGTACTGTCGTCATGCTGCCGCTTCGAATTTTCGCTTCCATCACAATCAGGCAGTCCGCCAATCCTGAAATGATGCGGTTCCGTATGGGAAAATGCCACCCTAAAGGTTTTTCTCCCGGAGCATATTCAGAAAGAAGCAGCCCGTCTTTTTCCAGGATATTTGCTTTCAAAGAAATATGTTCCACCGGATAATCCCGATCAAGTCCGCAGCCAAGAACAGCTACCGTGGGGCTTCCCCCTTGAAGACAGCCTTTATGCGCAGCTGCATCAATTCCGTAAGCCAGTCCGCTGATAATCACGATTCCGTTTTCACTTAAGTCCCGTGCAATTTTTTCGGCAGCTGTCAATCCCTTCCAGGAAGCACTCCGGCTTCCAACCATCGCGGCTGAAGGGGCTTCCAGAGCAGACAGCCGGCCCTGATAAAACAGGATTGCCGGGGAATTGCTGATTTGTTTCAGCATGACAGGATATGAAGCCTCTTCACTGGTCAGGGTATGGATGTTGTATTCCTTTATTTTTCTTTCCCAGATATCCAGAAAACGTTTATCTCCGTTTTTTTTCAGATCATCCAGGTTCTTTTGTGTTATGAGCTGGCGAATGGAATCCGTATGACCGCGCTGAATGCTTTCATAAAGCATACCCAGATCCGAATACATATCAAATAAAGAGCGAATCTGATCCGGTGGAAGACCCGCACTGGCGATCCATGCCAGATACACATCGCGAGAGTATAACATCTCACTCAACTCCAATACTTATGATCCAGTTCCCGATACTGAATGGCTTCTGCCACGTCTTCCGCAGAGATCAGATCCTGCCCTTTCAGATCTGCGATGGTTCTGGATACCTTAATCACTCTTCCATATCCCCGCATACTGAGGTGCATACGGTCAACAGCTGTATGAAGCAGTTTTTCCGCATCCGGGCGCAGCTGGCAGAATTGCCTTATTCCTTCATTATCCAATCTTGCATTGTTATGAATATCCGTTCCCCGATAGCGTGCCAGCTGAATATTTCTGGCCTGCAGAACCCTTTCAGCCACAGATGCAGAACTCTCTGCCGGAGCTGAAGTTCGAATTTCCTGAACCGGAACCGCATCCACTTCGATCTGAAGATCAATTCGGTCCAGGAGCGGACCTGAGACCTGATCCAGGTAACGTCTGATTTCCTGTTGTGTACATCGGCAGGGACGCTGCCGGCTTCCATAATATCCGCACGGGCAGGGATTCATTCCTGCAATCAGCATAAAAGAGGATTGATAGCGGGCCTGATGGCGAATACGGGTCACGGTCACTGTTCCGTCTTCCAGTGGCTGCCGAAGAGCTTCCAATGCGTTTCGGCTGAATTCAGGCAATTCATCCAAAAAGAGAACGCCATTGTGAGCGAGAGAAACCTCTCCCGGGTTTGCATTAGAGCCTCCGCCAACCATGGATGCAACTGAAGCGCTGTGATGAGGTGCCCTGAAAGGTCTTTCAACCATCAGTCCACTCCCCGGAGCAAGCTTTCCGGCAATGGAATGGATACGTGTTGTTTCCAGGGATTCAGAAAAGCTCAGTGGCGGAAGTATACCTGGAAGGCAACGTGCCAGCATGGTTTTCCCGCTGCCTGGCGCTCCGATCATAAGCATATTATGTCCGCCGGCAGCAGCGACTTCCAAAGCACGTCGCGCTCCTTTCTGGCCACGCACCTGACTGAGATCTGCACGGAAAGGCTTCAGATGAATCAGTTCATCGTAAGTTCGCTGTGTCTGCCGGGGAAGCAGATTAGTCCCTTCCAGGTGATCTATCACTTCTCTGAGATGTCGTGCCGGGAAAATATGCATACCTTCAATACACGCAACTTCCTGTGCGTTTTCAGCCGGAAGGATAATGTCTTTCAGTCCATTTTCGCTGGCAGAAATCACAATGGAAAGTGCCCCATGTACAGGTTGAATATGACCGTCAAGACTCAGTTCACCGAAAAAAACCGTATTTTCAAGAGTGATGTTTGAATCAGGGATAATCTGCCCATTCGCCAGCAAAATACCAATTGCGATAGGCAGATCAAAAGAGGGACGTTCCTTGCGGGTATCAGCAGGGGCAAGATTGATGGTGATTCGCTTGGGAGGAATCTGCCTCCCGCTGCTGATTATGGCAGCGTTGACGCGTTCCCGGCTTTCTCGAACGGACGCGTCCGGAAGTCCGATTACTTCCATCGCCGGCAACCCATTTGCGGAAAAAACTTCCACCTTTACCGGGAAGCCGTTCACTCCGCTGACCCCGAAGCTAAGGGTCTGAGCCATCCTCTCATTCATAGAAATCTCCTCAAACATCGTCTGCAGCAACCCAAGCAATCGAAATCCTGATGAATACCGGTGATGCTCTTTTAGGTCAATACCAGATTCTCAAAAACTTTGCACCCAGATCAAGCCACTCAACCGGGGCCATAATTCCGGCCGCATAGGGGAAGAAAAGCGCAAATCCGGCTGCAGCCAGAACCAGATAGGAAACGGTAATGATGATTCCTGCTTTTCTGTTTCGCAGAACAACCTGCCGTAGGATAATCGTCAGCGACAGGATCAGGAAAGGAACACTTGCAAAATAATGATATATATACGTGCCGCGGGGAACCAGCATCCATGGGAGATATTGTGCCAAAAAACCCACCGTAAGGAAAAGCAGTCCAATGTTTTTTTCGAAGAACTTTTCCTCTTTCCGGGAAGGCACCGTCATATCATGAATCCATCCGAAAATACAGAACATAAGTGTGGCTATCGCCGGGAGCCAGATCACAGGATTTCCAATGCAGAAAATACTGTGACTCAGTTCCTCGTTCATCACATACTGTTTCGTAGCATAGAACATTGGTTTTCCGATAACCGGCCACTCGTACCAGGGAGAGTAGAAGGGATGATCCATTCCCAGGCCCGGAGTGGCATGATAATTGAACATACCTTCCTGAGTGTTCCATACTTCACGCAGATACTCACCCAGATGATCGATATGTTTATAAGCAAAATAAGGAATGTAGCTGATCAGATACACAGCAATGGGTACGATTACAAAGAAGAGAATGCACCATGCACAAAGCATGAAAAATCTCTTCCGAACTGCTCTTCTGACTTCCGCATTCTCTGCATGAACCAGAGAATAAATGCAATGTGTGAAAAACAGAACCCCCAGTCCGGCTCCTGCATAGATTCCAATCCATTTGCTTGCAATTCCGAAGCCCATAAAAAGGCCGGAGCATCCAAGATTTGTCAGAAGGCTCGATCGTTTTCCTTTCAGCAGATCCGACTGAAGGAAACGCAGCATAAAATAGTAGGAGAACAGGATAAACAGCACCGGGAAACTATCAATCGTTGCGATCTGCGTCTGTGTTAAATGCATGCAGTCCAGGGCCATCAATAAAGCCATTACAGAAGCCCACAATGTATTCTTGGTCAGTTGTTTGCCAATCAGGTACATGGCAACCAGCATAGCAGATCCCGCCAATGCGCCTGCAAAGCGCCAGCCAAATGGGGTCATTCCCCAAACAGCGACACCCCAGCTCATCAGGATCTTTCCAAGCGGAGGATGGCTTGTCTCATAGGGAGCTGTTCCGTGAAGAAACTCATACGCAGTTCTTGCATGGTAGATTTCGTCAAAATATGTGCTGTTCCACCAGCTTGGCTGAGGAACGGCCGGATTTCGTTCATCATTCAATTCAATCAGCTTTGTTGAAAACAGAACAGGAAGTCCTTCGAACGTATCCTGCTCATCGATCAGGCAGGCCGGATCAGAGAATAATGAAGACTCCTCATTGGCATTGGAATGGTCTACTACGTCCACCGGCAGAATATTTCCGGATATATCCCTGAACAGCACTTCACACAGGGCCAGACCTATCTGATGGGCTGTAATACGTACATATCTTCCTGAAAGATCGCAGCGGCTTTGTGTAAAAGACACGGTGCCGTCCCCATCTTCATAGCTTTCCGTCAGATATTTCCATTTCCAGCAGCTTCCCTGATTCATCTCGGCCCACAGTTCCTCAGACCAGTCTTTGCCATCCGGGCTGACAGCAACAGTAAAATTATAACGGCTGACCCTGGCAAAATAGAGCATATGAAAATCGTCTTTCTCCTCACCAAGATCCAGTGTGACCGATTCCGAAAAATCAGTGGAAGTCCAGGCTTTTTGCGGTGCTTTTGTGCTGCCAAGCGTGGTAAACGCAATCAGTGAATAAACGGAAAGAATAAGGCATAGGATTACTGTATCAAGTTTTTTCCAGTGAAGCCGATGATCGCCTAGAACATCCCGAAACAGTGTATACTCACGAACCGGAACCGGTTGCTTCAGGCTCAGTTCTATACCGATGTGAGCTGCATAAACAGCAACCAGGATATTGATCACGGAAAGGGCACAGGCAAGAGAGTATGTATCACTGTTCAGATGTCCCATTGAGGAGCCCAGCCGGATGCTGTTATCCAGAACAATGCCTTCGTTTACAAAAACCGCCGCGCCTGACAGAAACAGCACTGTAAGTATTCGGCGATCTTTGTGGATCATCCACGCACAGGCCAGCAGGATAAACGCAGGAAACACATAGCGTTCATGCATCTTTATGCCGAATACATACAAAAGCAGAAAGAGAAGAGCTCCCAGATAGGGCAAAAAGGACAGATCTCCTTTACGGATATAGAGTGAGAGGACCACCAGAAAAGCGAAGGCCATCGCTCCGGTTCCGATCATACCCCAGGATGCCCCGGAAATCCCGCAATAGACAAACCAGCCGATAAACAGTACAGTCAGGACCTGTTCAATCCATATTCTGGACTGTTCCCGGTGCACACGTATGGTCCACCGAATTCCGTATCCGACACAAAGCAGTCCCAGAATCAAGGAACAAAGAAGCGGCGCAGGTTTTCCAATCTCACTCCAGTTCCCTCCGAAGAGATAATAATAATTTGCAGTGTTGACGGTAGCATAAGGATATGATCCCAGTGTTCTTGCGTATTGATTGATCAGCCATCCCGGAGACTGTCGCAGTCCGAAGGGAATTACGACCACCGCAGCCACGCCCAGAGCAACCGCAAGTCCAATCAGAATATTCTTCCGGCTGTTCTTTTCCCGGATCCATGTGAAAATCAATGCGGCAAGGCCGAGGAAACCAAGCATAAGGGCCTGCGGCTTAATCATCACAGAGAGCATATACAGCGGCAGGGCAAGCGTCCATTTTCTTTCTATGGCATAGATGGCTACGAGCAGGAGGCAGAGGCAGAGTACGCTGTCCATCTGTCCCCATGCGGCACTGTTAAGAATCAGTGCCGGATGGAATGCCATGGTCAGACAAAGGATATTGATTTGACGTTGAGAAATGGAGGATATACGGCGGCCAGCAAACCTTGAAAGAACCCAGCATGCTCCAAGATCGCATAATCCGGGAATGAATCGGAAAATAATGCGGGTAACTCCGGCATCCGCGCCAAGCCAGTTTGTCAGCAGAGAATTGAAACCAAGCACCCATACATAGGCTGGAGGATAATCACAAAACCCGGATTCCGGATAAAAACCCGCCGGTCCGTAGTTTGCCATCGTTCTTCCCCAACTGACGAAGCAGTTGACATCTACCATATATCCTTCAACCTGAGCACTTAAAATCACTCTTAAAACGAGTGCCAAAAGGAAACCAACCGCCAGGATTGGCGAAAAACGGCTTTTTTCTGTCAATTCAGGAACCCGGTCCTGATCCCGGCTTCGAAGAATCAGCAAAAGAGCCGCTGTCGTATATACAACTGTTAACAGAAGAAGGAGCGGCCATGCGGGAGCACCTTCAACCGTGTCATCAAAATCTTCTTCATCATCGTCATAGTAGCTCATTGACTCAAGAGAATACCAGCGGGAAGCGATCCCATCACCCGGAACCGCATCCACTTTTTCAAGCTTCAGGTTGTCGAAACACGCCTTTCCCTGACTCTCTCCGCTGTACCCACCCAAACGTGCAAACAGGGTTACATTCGTTTGATTCTCTCCTGTCTCACCGTACCATTCTATTCTCTGCCATTCTCCGTCTGAATCAAAAACGCTTTCACTGAAAACATAAAGTCCTTCAACCGAAAGATTAGCGCCCCGTCCGTCCTTGATCCCTTCTCCTTTCAGATAACCGCTGAAACAATAAAGGGAATTCGGCTCCACGTCTACAACCTGCATAAATCTCGCAT
>JAEEGL013681811.1_pt1 | contig 15443 bp, 12 predicted proteins | sample 9134231 | NCBI WGS metagenome assembly JAEEGL01 (sample SAMN16246548, study PRJNA631951) | gut metagenome | biome: gut microbiome; feature: rumen; material: fiber-attached | host: Bos | place: Iran: Karaj | collected 2018-10 | reverse complement strand
TTCGGGTTCTGCCTTCGGTCTATCGATAGTTTGGAGGTTCAGCCATGACAGACAGAAGCAGCTATATTTCCCCGTTCTCCACACGCTATGCAAGCGAGGAGATGCAGTATCTTTTTTCAAACGACCATAAATTCAAGACCTGGCGCAGGCTGTGGATCTCGCTGGCCAAAGCCGAACAGACCCTCGGCCTCGCCATCACGGACGAGCAGATCGCAGAGCTGGAGGCGCACAAGGACGATATCAACTACGACGTGGCCGAGGCGCGCGAAAAAGAGGTGCGCCACGACGTAATGAGTCACGTCTATGCCTACGGCAAGCAGTGCCCCAAGGCGGAGCCGATTATCCACCTCGGCGCCACAAGCTGCTATGTGGGCGACAACACCGACGTGATCATTTTGCGCGAAGCGAGCCTTCTTGTGCTCAAAAAGTGCGCGCAGGTGCTGCGCAATCTTGCCGCCTTCGCCGAAAAATACAAGGCGCTGCCGTGCCTTGCCTATACCCATCTGCAGCCCGCGCAGCTCACGACCGTGGGCAAGCGCGCCACGCTGTGGATGAACGAGCTGACCGAGGATATCGAAAACCTCGAATTCCAACTTTCGCGCCTGAAGCTGCTCGGCTCCAAGGGGACCACCGGTACCCAGGCGAGCTTTATGGAGCTGTTTGACAACGACGAAACAAAGGTCAAAAAGCTCGAATCGCTGATCGCCGCGGACATGGGCTTTGACGGCTGCGTGCCGGTTTCCGGTCAAACCTATTCCAGAAAGGTCGATTCCTATTTCCTTGCCGTGCTTTCCGGCGTGGCGCAAAGCGCGTGCAAATTTGCCAACGATCTGCGCATTCTGCAGTCGTTTGAAGAGATGGAAGAGCCGTTCGGCAAACACCAGATCGGCTCGTCGGCGATGCCCTATAAGCGCAACCCGATGCGCAGTGAGCGCATCTGCTCGCTGGCGCGCTACGTGATGGTGGACGCGCTCAACGCGCCCATGACGGCTTCCACCCAGTGGTTCGAGCGCACGCTCGACGACTCTGCCAACAAGCGCATTTCCGTGGCGGAGGCGTTCCTTGCCGTGGATGCGATTTTGCAAATCTATATCAACGTCACAGACGGACTTGTGGTCTATGAAAAGGTCGTCAACCGCCGCGTGATGGAAAAGCTGCCGTTTATGGCAACGGAGAATATCATGATGGAATCCGTCCGCCGCGGCGGCAACCGGCAGGAGCTGCACGAAGCGCTGCGCGTCCATTCCCACGCTGCCGCCGCCAAGGTCAAGCTCGAGGGCGGAGCAAACGATCTGATCGACCGCATTGCCGCGGACAACACGTTCCCGCTGACGAAAGAAGAGATCGAGCAGCACCTGGACCCGACAAAATACACCGGCCGCGCCGCCGGACAGGTGGAGGAATTCCTCAAAGACGTGATCGCGCCGATCCTCGCGCGCTATCCGGGTTCGGACATCAAAGCGGAACTGAACGTGTGATGAAAGCACGGTGCGCTTTCATCTAATTCGGAATTCGGAATGCGGAATTCGGAATTGCGGTCGCGGGTCAGTCACGCAACAATCTGAAACTCTCTGCCGCGGCGCAAACGATCCGAAGCCGAAAACGGGTGGATTGTATCCGTTGCAGGTCTTCGCTTTCGAAACCGATCATCCGCCAACGAACCGATTTACAGTCTCTCATGGCACAGGAATCACCTTGCCTTTACGCATTTGACGCATCGCGCTTTGCGCGGCGTCCCACAATTCCGAATTCCGAATTCCGAATTCCGAATTGATTTCGGCTCCGGATTCTCTGTTCGGTTTAAACAGAAATCTTCGGAGGTGCAACCATGTCAACCTATCTGATCGTCGGTGCCGGCAGAAGCGGCATCGACTCCGCAAAGCTGCTGCGGCAGCTCGGCGAACCCTTTGTTTTATACGACGGCAAAACCGATCTCGACACCGCCGCCGTGTGCGAACGCATCGGCTGCGACTGCCGGTTTTTGCTCGGTGAACTGCACGACGGCGATCTCGACGGGATCGATATCTGCGTGACCAGCCCGGGTGTGCCGCTGTTTTCTGACGTGCTTCAAGCCGTTGCCAAGAAGGGCATCCCCATCTGGAGCGAGATCGAGCTTGCCTATCGCCACGACAAGGGCACGCTGGTGGCAATTACCGGCACCAACGGCAAGACCACGACCACCGCGCTGACCTATGCCATTTTCAAGGCATGGAACGAACATACGCTGCTCGTCGGCAACATTGAGATTCCTTATACCGGTCTGGCGCTCGAGAGCGTGGACGGCGGCTGGACGGTGGCGGAAATCAGCTCGTTCCAGCTGGAAACGATGCGCACCGTGAAGCCGAAGGTTTCGGCGATTCTCAACATCACGCCCGACCATCTGGACCGCCACGGCTCGATGGACGGCTATATCCGGGTGAAGGAATCCATCACGCAGAACCAGGACAGCAGCGACTTTTGCGTGCTCAACTACGAGGACAAAGTGCTGCGGGCGTTCGGCGAAAAAGCGCCGTGCAAGGTGGTGTTCTTTTCCTCCGCACGGGTGCTGGACGAAGGCTGGTACTACCGCGACGGCGCGATCTGGCTTTCGGAAAACGGCAGCGTCACAAAGCTGCTGGGTACCAAGGAAGTCAACCTCGTGGGTCTGCACAACTTCGAAAACATCATGGCGGCTGCCGCGATGGCGCACTGCGCCGGGGTGCCGCTCGACATCATCCGCAGTGTGGCAAGACAGTTTGTCGCTGTGGAGCACCGGATTGAATTCGTCCGTGAAAAGGACGGCGTGAAGTATTACAACGACAGTAAAGGCACCAACACCGACGCCGCCATCAAGGCGATCGACGCGATGCCGGGCAAGACCGTGCTGATCGGCGGGGGCTACGACAAGCATGCCGATTTCACCGACTGGGTGGCGCGGTTCCCGGGCAAGGTGAAACAGCTGATTCTGCTCGGTCAGACGGCGCAGCAGATTGCCGATACCTGCGACAAGGTCGGCTTCAAGGATTATGTTTTTGCCGAAACGCTGGAAGAAGCCGTGGCGCTTGCGCATGCCGCTGCAATAAAAGGCGATTGCGTGCTGCTCTCTCCCGCGTGCGCAAGCTGGGGGATGTTCAAAAACTATCAGCAGCGCGGCACCATGTTCAAAGAGTTCGTTCATAAACTTTGATGCAGTCAACAGTCGACAGTGCAGCCGCCTGCGGGCGGCTGTTTTTGCTGCACTTGCTTTTTTGCCGCAAGTCTGCTATGATACACAAAGGGAGATGAGACTATGAAACGATGGTTTCCTTTGTTATTGCTGCTGCTGTTGCTGCTTGCCGCGCCGGCGGCGCTGGCTTTGGACGACGAACCGCACGAGCATGTCTTCGGCGAGTGGTACACCGTGAACGAAGCGACCTGCACCGCCGTGGGTGAGGAACGCCGCGACTGCGCGAACTGCGATGCATCCGAAACGCGGACAATTCCGATGACAGATCACGCGTTCGGTGAGTGGTACACCGTGAACGAAGCGACCTGCACCGAAGCGGGGGAAGAACGCCGCGACTGCGCGAACTGCGATGCAAATGAGACGCGGGCAATTCCGATGACAGATCACGCGTTCGGCGAATGGGAAACCGTGACGGAACCGGCGTGTTTGCGCACGGGCGAAGCGATGCGTGTTTGTGCAGACTGTGAAGCCGTGGAAACAAAGGTGCTGCCGATGCGGGCGCACAGCTTTGTGACCGATCCGGCGGTGGCGCCGACCTGCACCACCGAGGGCAGAACCGAGGGGGCGCACTGCGAATATTGCGGCGCGGTGCTCTGGCCGGGTCCGACTACACTCAAGCCGCTGGGGCATTTTCTTGACGAAAACGGCGACTGCAAAGTCTGCGGCGAGCATATCAAGGATCTGTGTCCCTATTGCGGCAAGGACCACGACGGACAGCTGTTCGGCGGCTTCGTCGCGTGGCTGCACGGGCTGCTGCTTCGGCTGCGGCAGTTCTTTCAGAGATAACGTATGAAAGCAAAAGACGTCTTCCGATGAAGGCGTCTTTTTTTCGGGGTTCTTTGTGCAACCTGAACAATTTTTACCAAAAATCTTGTATTTGACGATTCGATTTTTATACGATATAATATAGATTGCGTAAACGATACGCAAAAAATCGTTTGAAAAGAGGGTTTTTGTATGAATCAAAAATCTCCGCTCACGTATACCAAGCGTGAGTTGGCCGGTTATCTGACCGGTCTGGCCGGACAGAACATTATCTATAATATCATCGCCACCGGCTTGGCGTTCTATTTTCAGAGCGTCATCTTCCTGCCGGCCATTGCCTGCTCGCTGATCTTTGCGCTGGCCCGTGTGTGGGACGCCGTCAACGACCCGATGATGGGTACCATCGTGGACAAGACCCGCACCAAATGGGGTAAGTGCAAGCCCTATCTGCTGTTTGTGCCCGTCGTGATCCTGATCACGACGATTCTGCCGTTCCTCAACGGCATGTACGCCGAACCGAACGAGCTGCACGAAGTGACGCTGCAGGATCCGACCGCCTATGTGGAATTCGTGGACAGCGACCTTGTGAAAGAGCTGGAATTTGACGGCACGAAGTATCTGTTTGTTCCGGCAGGCGGCACCTGGGAGCTGCAGAAGGACGAAAACGGCAAAACGCTCATGGACGAAGAGGGCAACATTGTCAAGACGAAGGTCATGATCTATACCGATGCCGACAAAGCGCCCGTGACCGACAACGCACTTGCCGAAACGATTCTGCAGGAATTCCAGAGTGAACTCGGCTTTGTGAAAAAGACCGGAGCCAAGGGCGCGCTTATCATCGCTTGGGCTGCGTTCTCCTACGTCCTTTGGGGCATGACCTATACCATCGGCGATATCCCGCTGTGGGGCGTCACCTCGCTGATGACCGAAGACCAGAACGACCGCGCAAAGGCGCTCTCGCTCGCCCGTGCCGTTGCCAACGTGGGTATGATCGGTACGCTGTTCACCATGATTGCGCCCGCCTTCCAGGGTATGTTTAAGGCGCAGGGCATGGACGAGGCGCACTCGCTGCGAATGGCGTATATCACGCTTGCTGTTGTGATGACGGTGTTTGCAACGATTCTGTTCCAGTTTGCCGGCTTCTCCGTCAAGGAAAAGGTTTCGCCGCAAAACGAAAAGACCTATTCCATCAAAGAAAACTTCCAGATCATGTTCGGCAACAAGCCGTTCCGTCAGATCCTCATCTCCGGCATTCTGCGCAGCCCGATCCAGCTGCTCGGCATCGTCGCCATGACGCTCGTGATGTACTACTTCTTCAATAACGATATCGGCGCCACGCTGTTTGTGGACGGCGCGCTCAACACCGAACTTGTGCTGAAGGTCGTCATCCTTGTGATCGGTCTGTTCGGCGGTATGATTTTCTTCCCGCTGTCCGTTCCGGCGCTCATCAAAAAGCACGAAAAGAAGAATATGTATAACTTCTTCACTGCGATCGGCGCCATCCCGTTTGCCTTGATCTTCATCTTCTTCAAGCTCTCCGGCGGCAACGTGCTGACCTGGGGCGGCATGATCGTGATGAGCGTTCTGTTCTTCATGGCAGGCGCGTCGATGGGTTCGCTGAACGTGCTGCAGTCGGTCATGATCGCGGACTGCGTGGACTATGAGGAATACCAGAACGGCATCCGCCCGGACGGCGTGTTCTTCTCCGGTCAGAGCTTTATTACCAAGCTGTCTGCCGGTATCGCGTCGCTGATTTCCGGCGCCGTGTATGCGATCGTGAAGTTCTCCGACAAGAACGTTGCTCTTTTGAACAACGCCCTTGTGAACGGTGCAGACTTCAAAACCTACAACGACGGTAAATTCGCCGCCGCCATGTTCTTCCTGATCTCCATCCCGCCCGCAATCGGTATGCTGCTGGCTGCGATCCCGACGTGGAAGTATGCGCTGCCCGACGATGAGCACACGCGCATTCTGAACGAACTGAACGCCAAGCGCAACGCGGCGGAAACCACTGCCGAATAAGAAACGCTGACAATCTTCCCGGCGGCAACGTCGGGAAGATTTTGCAATTTGCCTTGTGCAAATTGCAAAATCTTCAATTCGGAATTCGGAATGCGGAATTCGGAATGAAGGTCGCGGGCTTCCGCGCGGCAATCCGACACCATGCGCCGCGGCGCAAACGATTCGCTTCCGACATCGCGTAGATCGTATTCGCTGAAACGGGAATCATGCAACAAGTCTGCTTCCGTCAACGAACAGATTTGCATTTCCTGACAGCAAAGATATGACCTTGCCGTTACGCATTTGACGCATCGCGCTTTGCGCGGCGAGTCTCGTCTGCCGACTCGGTCGGCGCTTTTGCCTGCGGCAAAGGTCTCCACTGGAGACCCGCGCCCCACAATTCCGAATTCCGCATTCCGAATTCCGAATTAAAATAAGAATAAGCTTTTCTTTAACCCCCGGAGGTATCCTATGACGCTCACCCTCAAGGCTTACGCCAAACTCAACCTGATGCTCGACATCCTTTCCACCTTGCCGAACGGCTACCATGATCTGTTTATGGTGATGCAGTCGGTGTCACTTTGTGATACTGTGACGCTGACCGAAAACGATTCCGGCACACTGACCGTCTCCTGCAGCGATCCCGCAATCCCGGCAGGGGAGGGCAACCTCGCCCACAAGGCGGCGAAGCTGTTCTTTGACGAAACAAAGCTGCCGTTTGCCGGTCTGGATATCTATATTGAAAAGCACATTCCCCACGCGGCGGGGCTTGCCGGCGGTTCGGCAGACGCGGCGGCTGTGCTGGTCGGTCTCAACCGGCTGCACGGGAACGTGCTTGACACGCGCGAGTTGATCCGCGTCGGCAGCACCATCGGCTCCGACGTGCCGTTTTGCGCTTTCGGCGGGCTGATGCTCGCCCAGCATACGGGGACGCTCTTGTCGTTTTTGCCGGCGATGGAATTCGGCAAGGTCGTGATCGTCAAACCCGACTGCGGCGTTTCCACGGGCGAAGCGTATAAAGCCTTTGACACGGCGGAGCGCGTGCGCCATCTCGACAAAAGCGGTATGCTGCAAAGCATTCTTGCGGGCGACCTCGACGGTGTGTACCGCAGGGTGGACAACGTGTTTGAACAGTTCATCGACGTGTCGGAGCGCGTGATCATCAAGGGCGTTTTGCGCCGCCACGCCGCATCGTGCGCCTGCATGAGCGGCAGCGGTCCGAGTGTGTTCGGCATTTTTGACAGCGAAGCGGACGCCGAAGAGGCTGCACGCGCGCTGCGCCGCAGTTTCAAAAACGTGTATGTGTGCGACTGTGTGCCGCGTGGCGTTGAAACAGTCGACAGTCAACAGTCAACAGTCAACAGTCGACAGTCGACAGGAGAATATAATACAGGTGTATTGAATAACACCCAGTATTGATAATACTTCATAAAGCTCAACTGACAGCAGCTATGCTTCCCCGGTTGGGCTTTTCTTTATTTGTTTTCTCTTTGAAAAAACTGATGACTGACGACTGTCGACTGATGACTATTTTCTTGACAAATCGCGCAGAAAAATTATAATATAACTATCTATACCCTTTAGGAGGACGCCCTATGAAAGCTATCGTTACCGTGACCGGCAAGGACACCACCGGCATCATCGCCCGCGTGTGCACCTGCCTTGCCGAAAACGACGTCAATATTCTCGATATCAGCCAGACCGTGATGCAGGAATTCTTCACCATGGCGATGCTCATTGATCTGGAAAAAAGCAAACTGCCCGTGGCAGAGCTGTCCGATCGGCTTGCCACCATCGGCAAAGAGATGGGACTTGTGGTCCGCACCCAGCGCGAGGATATTTTCACGCTGATGCACCGCGTGTGAGGTAAAAAGCATGCTGTTTGATATCAAAGACGTTGTTTCCACGCTCGATATGATCGAGCACCGCCATCTCGACGTGCGCACCATCACGATGGGCATCTCCCTGCTCGACTGCAGCGACGAGAGCGTGACGCGCTGCGCGGGGAAGGTCTATGACAAAATCACCCGCGAGGCAAAGGATCTTGTGCGCGTGGGGGAAGAAATTGAAAAAGAATTCGGCATCCCCATCGTCAACAAGCGCATCTCCGTCACACCGATTTCGCTCGTGGCGGCAGCGTGCAAAGAGGACGACTATACGCCGATTGCCGAGGCGCTGGACAACGCTGCCAAAGCGTGCGGCGTCAATTTCATCGGCGGCTTTTCCGCGCTGGTGCAGAAGGGCTTTACCGAAAGCGACAAAAAGCTGATTGCGTCCATTCCGTCGGCGCTCGCTTCCACCGAGCGCGTGTGCGCCAGCGTCAACGTGGGCAGCACCAAGGCAGGCATCAATATGGACGCCGTGCGGATGCTGGGCGAAACGATCAAAAAAACTGCCGACCTCACCAAAGACAGCGGCGGCTTCGGCTGCGCCAAGCTCGTCGTGTTTTCCAACGCGGTGGAGGACAACCCGTTTATGGCCGGCGCGTTCCACGGCGTGGGCGAAGGGGAGAGCGTGATCAACGTGGGCGTCAGCGGTCCCGGCGTGGTCTATCACGCGCTGCAAAGCTGCAAAGGGCAGCCGTTCGACGTGGTTGCCGAAACGATCAAGCAGACCGCGTTCAAAATCACGCGCATGGGGCAGCTTGTGGCAAAAGAGGCGTCGCAGCGGCTGGGCGTGCCGTTCGGCATCGTCGATCTCTCCCTCGCACCCACACCGGAAAAGGGAGACTCTGTGGCGCGCATTTTAGAAGAAATGGGACTCGAAGTCTGCGGCACCCACGGCACCACGGCGGCTTTGGCTCTGCTCAACGACGCCGTGAAAAAAGGCGGCGTGATGGCGAGCAACCACGTGGGCGGACTGTCGGGCGCGTTTATTCCCGTGAGCGAGGATGAGGGCATGATTGCCGCCGCGCAGGGCGGAACCCTTTCGCTCGACAAGCTCGAAGCCATGACCTGCGTGTGCTCGGTCGGGCTCGACATGATCGCCGTGCCGGGCGATACACCGGCAAGCACGCTGTCCGCCATCATTGCGGACGAAGCCGCCATCGGTATGGTCAACTGCAAAACCACCGCCGTGCGTGTGATTCCCGCACCGGGCAAAGCGGTGGGCGAAATTGTGGAATTCGGCGGTCTGCTCGGTTCCGCGCCCGTCATGCCGGTGCACCCGGAAACCAGCGGCGCGTTCATCGCCCGCGGCGGTCGGATCCCGGCGCCGATGCATAGTTTGAAGAATTAGTGCGCAGTCAGTCGACAGTCGACAGTCGACAGTATTCTTTATTTATAAATTGGAGGTTATAATGAAAAGTTTAAGTACCATTCAGGCGCTGGCGAAGGCGGCGAAGATCATCAGTGCCATTTTGTTTGTGTGCGCCATTGTCGGGCTGTGCCTGTGCGGCGCGGGGATTCTCTCGCTGGCGTTCGGCGTTGTTTCGTTCCAGCTCGGCAACACGACTGTGCAGGGTATCCTGCCGGATGTCGCGTCGGTTTCCGACGGCACACTGTATGCAGATCTGGCGCAGGGCATGATCGCCTGCCTCGTGGTGATTGTTCTGACCGCGTTTGCGAAGCACTATTTTAAGCAGGAACTGGCTGACGGCAATCCGTTTTCCCACGACGGTGCGCAGGAATTGATGCGCCTCGGCATTCTCGGCACGATCCTTCCGCTGGTGGGAGAGCTGGCGGCAGAACTTGTGTGCGCTCTGCTGAAGCAAATGCTGCCCGACGTTGCTGCGGATGAACTGAACACTGCCGGCTGGGCTGCGATCGGCCTGGCGATAATCGTGATGGCCTGTCTGTGTGAATACGGCGCGGATCTGCGCGAAGGAAAGCGCAGCTTTTCCAAAGCACGTTTGAAAAAACACAAAAAAGCCATGCGGAACGAAGATTTTGGAAAAGACCTGTCAATGGAAGACCCGTTGACGCAGGATCCTTCCGTTGAAAGCTGATGATGTGCGCCGGTCTGCATGGCGCTGCTTGCGCCGCATTCTGCGCGCAAGATTTTTGTGACTGCAAAAGAGGTGTATCAAATGAACATTCTAAACCTCATCCAATCGGACAAGCCCTCGCTGTCGTTCGAGGTCTTTCCGCCCAAAACAACCGACAAAATCGACGCGGTGTCCGCCGCAGCGATGGAAATCGCGGCGCTGGGACCCTCCTTTATGAGCGTCACCTACGGCGCGGGCGGCGGCACGTCCGACTACACGGCGGCGCTTTGTGCCGATTTGCAGAATTTGTCCGGCGTGCCCGTGATGGCGCATCTGACCTGCATCAACTCCACAAAAGCGCAGGTGCACGCGCAGATGCAGCTGCTCAAGGACAACCGCATCACCAACATCATGGCGCTGCGCGGCGACCGGGTGCCGGAAAACCACGAGAGCGATTACCGCTACGCGAGCGAACTGATTGCCGAAATTGCGGCAGACGGCTCGTTTTGCATCGGCGGCGCGTGCTATCCGGAAACGCATCCGGAAAGCGACAACAGCTTTGACGACGTGCGCCATCTCAAGGAAAAGCAGGACGCCGGCTGTTCGTTTTTCACCACGCAGATGTTCTTTGATAACGATATTTACTATAATTTCCTGTATCGCATCCGCGAAGCGGGCGTCACGGTGCCCGTGGTGGCGGGCATCATGCCGGTGACGAACCCCGGCTCCATCAAGCGCATCTGCCGCATATCCGGCTCGGCGCTGCCGCAGCGGTTTTGCCGCATCGTCGATAAATACGGCAGCGACCCGCAGCAGATGACACAGGCGGGCATCGCGTATGCGACGCAGCAGATCGTGGATCTGTTTGCCAACGGTGTGCCGGCGGTGCATGTGTATTCCATGAACAAACCCGACGTTGCCGCCGCCATCATGCGCAACGTCAGCGCCTTGCTGCAATGAGCGATTTGACGCTGCTGACCGGCAGTGTGGATGAAATTACGGTCAACCGCCGCGAAGCGCTGCGCTATCTCGGCTGCCGCACCCAGCAGCCGGAAGGGGATCTGCAGGCGCTGTTCGACCGCGCACAATCGGAACTCAGAACCTGCGCTTCGCTCAAGGCGTGCTATGCGCGGTATGATCTGACGGTTGACGGCGACCGGCTGCAGATCGGTGAACTGCGGCTGCAGAGCGCGAGTCTACGCAGGAATCTATCCGGCTGCAAGGGCGTTTATCTGTTTGCCGCGACGCTTGGCGCCGGGGTGGACCGGCTGCTGCTGCGCTACGGTAAAACACAGCCGTCGTTTGCGCTGGTGCTCGACGCGTATGGCTCCGCTGCCGTGGAGGGCTGGTGCAATGCGGTCAATGACCGTCTGGCACAGGGAAAGCAGCTGCGACCGCGCTTTTCACCGGGCTACGGCGACGTGCCGCTGACCGTCCAGCCGCAGGTGCTTTCCATGCTCGATGCTACGCGTAAGCTGGGCATCACGCTGAACGACAGCCTGTTTATGACGCCGTGCAAAAGCGTGACGGCGTTTGTCGGAATCAGCAGTGAGTGATTCGTGGTTCGTGCTTCGTGCTTAGCAACACAAACGCCGATTCTTCACGAATCACGAATCACTAACCACTAACGACTGAACGAGGTGATTTCATGACAATCCAACAACATCTTCGCACTGCCCGCACCTACTTTGACGGCGGGATGGGAACACTGCTGCAAAAGGCGGGTCTGCCCGCCGGCACGCTGCCCGAAACGTGGAATCTCAGCCATCCGCAGGTGCTCGAAGACATCCACCTGGCTTATATGCATGCCGGGGCGAACGTCATCACCTCCAACACGTTCGGTGCAAACGCGCTGAAATTCAACAACCTGGACGCGATCATTTCCGCCGCCTACGACAATCTTGCACGGGCAAAGGCGCGCTTTCAGGGAGATCAGAACAGCATTTATCTGGCGTTTGACGTTGGACCGCTCGGCAAAATGCTGCGTCCGCTCGGCGATTTCCCGTTTGAGGACGCGGTGAAGGTGTTTTCCGAAAGCATCCGCATTGCCGCGAACTGCGGCTTTGATCTGATCCTCATCGAAACGATGAGCGATTTGTATGAGACGAAGGCGGCGGTGCTTGCCGCCAAAGAGAGCTGCGATTTGCCGGTCATCGTAACCAACGCCTATGATGAGGGCGGTCATCTGCTGACCGGCGCAGACGTGCCGGCGGTTGTTGCAACGCTCGAGGGGCTGGGCGTTACGGCGCTGGGCGCCAACTGTTCGCTCGGTCCGCAGCAGATGAAGGGCATTGCCGCGCAGTATCTGCAGTGTGCGAGCCTGCCGGTGGTCATCAACCCCAATGCCGGGCTGCCGAAGGTGGAAGACGGCGTGACCACATTTGACGTGGACGCAGACGCCTTTTCCGATATCATGCGTGAAATTGCTTCCCTCGGCGTGCACGCGCTCGGCGGCTGCTGCGGCACCACGCCCGACTTTATCCGGCAGACTGTGGAAAAAACACGCGAGCTGCCGTTCCTGCCCCCCGCAGAAAAGCACGACACGATCGTCGCGTCCTATACCCATGCGGTGTCGCTGTGCGGGATGCCGAAGATCATCGGCGAGCGGATCAACCCCACGGGCAAGCCAAAGCTCAAGGATGCGCTGCGCCGGCACGATTTAAGCTATCTTGTGCGCGAGGGGATTGCACAGCAGGACGCCGGCGCACAGATTCTGGACGTGAACGTCGGGCTCGGCGAAATTGACGAGACGGCGGTTTTAAAAGAGACGGTGGAGGAATTGCAAAGCGTGCTCGATCTGCCGCTGCAGATTGACACCGTGCGCCCTTCGGCGCTCGAAGCGGCGCTGCGCGTCTATAACGGCAAGCCGCTGATCAACTCCGTCAACGCGAAGGAGGAGAGTCTTCGCACAGTCTTGCCGCTCTGCAAAAAATACGGCGGCGTGCTGATTGCGCTGACCATCGGCGAAGAGGGGATACCCGACACAGCCGCGGGTCGCACTGCGCTGGCAAAAACCATCATTGACCGCGCCGCGCAATACGGCATCGACAAAAAGGACATCGTGGTCGATCCGCTTTGCATGGCGGTGTCGAGCGGCGATCTCGCCGCAAAGGTGACGCTTGATTCTATCCGCATGATCCGTGAAACGCTCGGCGTACAGACGTGTCTCGGGGTGTCCAACGTGTCGTTCGCGCTGCCCGAACGGGCCGATATCAACGCCGTGTTTTTGTCCATGGCAATTGAAAGCGGACTGTCTGCCGCAATTATGAATCCGTGCGCGACCGAGATGATGCGCGCCTTTCGTGTGGCGTGCATGGTCCACGGGTATGACCCGCACTGCGAAACCTATATCGCGTTTGCGCTGTCCCATCCGCACGCCGCTGCGGCTGCCGTGTCTGCGCCGGTCAATACCGGCGGGGAACAGACCGACCTGCCGCCGCTGATGTATGCCATTGTGAAGGGCTTGCAGCAGCAGGCTGCGGCAGAAGCCAAACGGCTGCTGCTGCGCGAAGACCCGATTGCGCTGATTGATCAGCAGATCATTCCGGCGCTCAACAAAGTGGGCGAAAGCTTTGAAAAGAACAAAATCTTTTTGCCGCAGCTGCTGATGAGCGCCGAAGCCGCGTCTGCCGCGTTCAGCGAGGTGAGCGAAAAGCTGCCGCAGACAGACGGCAAAAAGGAACAGATTATTCTTGCCACCGTGGAGGGCGACATCCACGATATCGGCAAAAACATCGTCAAGGTGCTGCTGCAAAGCTACGGCTACGACGTGATCGACCTCGGCAAGGACGTCAAACCCGAGACGATTGTGCAGGCTGCCAAAGAGACCGGCGCCACGCTTGTGGGGCTCTCCGCGCTGATGACCACAACGCTCGACGCCATGGCAAAGACCGTTGCCCTGCTTAAAAAAGAGCTGCCCCATGTGCGCACGATGGTGGGCGGGGCGGTGCTCACGCAGGAATATGCCGATCTGATTGGCGCGTCCGGCTATGCCAAAGACGCCATGGGCAGCGTGAAGCTTGCCAAGCGCTTTTTCCCCGAAGGCTGAAGGCTTGCATTCGGGGACAAAACATGCTATGATGAAAACAACAATAATCAAAAAGGAATCCGATGCATGAAACGACTGATGACTTTTGCGCTGCTGTGCGCGGCGCTTTTCTGCTTTGCGTTTGCGGCGTCTGCCGCGGACGAGGGCGCCCTTGTGGCTGTGGCTTTTCGCGGCGACACGTCCGCTTACCCGCCGAACAGCCTCGGCGCGATTGAGGCGGCGTTTGACGCCGGCGCCGACTATGTGTCGGTGTCTGTGCAAAAAACAGCGGACGGCGCGTTCGTTTTGCTCGAAGACCGTGCGCTGTCCGTGCAGTGCGATGCCGAAGAGGGCGAGATTTCTTCGCTCAAACTGTCCGACGTGCAGAAGCTGCATCTGAAAAACCTCAACGGCACCGTGTCACACGAACCCGTGGCAACGCTTGAGGAAGCGCTTGCCGCTGCGGCCGGCAAAGGCGGGCTGATCCTCGACAATGCCTGGGCCTACCGCGACGAGCTGAGCGCGTTCTTCGGGTCGCGCAGCGCAGTCATTCCTGTTTGCATACGCACGGTTGCCAGCGCGAAGCATGCGCTGCAGTGGCAGCAGGAAAGCGGCACAGTAGTTTCGGTGCTTCCTGTCTATCGCGGCAACGTGGTGTTCAACGCCATTGCCCACTGGAACCGGTTGCAAACGGCGAATATGCCGCTGGTGCAGTTCCAGAGCAAAAACTATTTCAATGTCTTCTATCAAAAGTTTACTGCCAAACGCTTTCACGCAAACAGCCGCGTCAGCGCCCTTGCGCCGACCTATGACCCCATATTGTGCGGCCGCCGTCCGGACGACGCGACCGGCTGGGACGATCTGATTTCGCGCGGGTTTTCCGCGATCGAAACGGGCAATATCCGCTCTCTTGCCGCGTATATCCGGCAGACACAAACCGAACGCGCCGCGCTGGAAGCGCTGATTGATCAGGCAGAAGCCGTACCGCATGTCAAAGGCGCCGCACTGGAAGAAGCATATTTGACAGCGATCGATACACACGCAGAAAAACGCGCGTCGCTCTCGCAGCTGCAGTCGGCAGAGAGTGCTTTGCAAAGTGAGCTGCGGCTGCTGACGCCTGTTGGCGAAAACGAACCGCGCCCCGGCGATTGGCAGGTGACGCTGGGCAAGATCATCGTCATCGTCATCTTCGGCGCGCTGCTGCTGGGATTTGACGTATTCGTATATAAAAAGAAGAAAAAAGCCTGAAGCGACGAACAGGAGGCACCGATATGTCCGCAACTGAAACCATTTCCATTCCGCGCGCAAAGACGCCCGAAAGCGTCGGCGTGGATTCCAAAGAGGTCCGCGCGTTCATTGACCATTGCATGGAGCTCAAAAAGGAACTGCATTCCGTCATCGTTTTGCGCCACGGGCAGGTCGCCGTGGAGGCCTACCGCGATCCCTACGGTCCCGACCACGCCCACGCGATGTATTCCGTGAGCAAGAGTGTTACCTCCACCGCCATCGGCTTTGCCATT
>JAEEGL013451297.1_pt1 | contig 15443 bp, 12 predicted proteins | sample 9134231 | NCBI WGS metagenome assembly JAEEGL01 (sample SAMN16246548, study PRJNA631951) | gut metagenome | biome: gut microbiome; feature: rumen; material: fiber-attached | host: Bos | place: Iran: Karaj | collected 2018-10 | reverse complement strand
TCCATATCCGCCACCTTGAGGTGGGCATCCTTGTCCTGCTCCTCATCTTCGCCGAGGAACTGGAAGACGCGCTCCGCAGCGGCCGCGGTGGACTGGAGCTGGCTGGAGATGTTGGCCACCTGGGTGATGGGCTGGTTGAAGCTCTTGACGTAGGTGATGAAGGCCTGGATGGAGCCGATGTCCAGGGTGCCCCGGGCGCACATGCTGGCGCCCAGCACGCAGACGGCCACGTAGCCCAGGTTGCCGATGAAGTTCATGATGGGCATCATCATGCCCGTGAGGAACTCGGCCTTCCAGGTCGCGTAGTAGAGGCGGTCGTTCTCAAAGTCGAACTCGTTGACGGCCCGGTCCTCGGCGCAGAAGGCCTTGAGCAGGGTCTGACCGGCGTACATTTCTTCCACGTAGCCGTTGACGGTGCCCAGCAGCTTCTGCCGGTTGCGGAAGTGCTTCTGAGAGATGCCCACCATGATGGCGGTGAAGATGCCGCTGGCGGGGAGCATGCAGAGGGCCACCAGGGTCAGCTTCCAGCTGATGGAGAGCATCATCCACAGCACGCCCACCAAAGTCACCACCGCGTGGATGACCTGGGTGATGCAGGCGTTCAGGGAGTGGGACACGGTGTCCACGTCGTTGGTGATGCGGCTCATCACTTCACCGTTGGAATACTTGTGGAAGAAGTTGATGGGCAGGCGGTTGATCTTCTGAATGATGGCGTTGCGGAGGTTGTAGGAGACCTTGTTGGACACGTAGGCCAGGGTGAAGCCCTGCGCGTAGGAGAAGAGCATGCTCAGAACGTAGAGCCCCAGCAGGATCAGGATGACCCGGCCTACATACTGGAAGTTCACGCCGTCGGTGCCGCCGGCGGTCACCACCGCGACGCCCCGGACGATCTCGTTGGTAATCCTTGCCAGGATCTTGGGGTTGATGGTGCTCAGCAGGGTGGAGCAGACGGAGCAGACGGCCACCAGCAGGATCAGCCACTTGTAGACCATCATATACTTCATGAGCTGCTTCATGCTGCCCTTGAAGTCCTTGGCCTTCTCGCTGCCGCCCCGCATGCCCGGAGGGCCGCCCCGTCCGCCTGGACCTCCTCGCCGCTGGTTCTTCATCTTGCTGGTATCCGGGCGCACCAGGGGCCGGTAACCGGGAGGATAGGCGTTCAGGTCGGCCTTATCCACCTCGTTGGGATCGGGCATCTTGGGCATCAGGAGCTTCATGATCCCCTTGGGCTTGGGCATCCCCTCGGGGAACTCGCCCTTTTCGATCATTTCCCGCATCTTCTCGGGATCGAAATCCTCGGGAGGCCGGAAGCCGCCGGGGCCCTTCTTCCCCTTCCCGCCGCCCGGAGGGCCGGGCATCTTCGACGGATCGAAGTCCTTGGGCATCTTCGACGGATCGAACTTGGGCATCTTCGACGGGTCGAAATCCTTGGGCAGCTTCGAGGGATCAAAGCCCATCGGCTGCTGGGAATCGGCCGGGAAGGCGTTTTTCTTTTCTTCGCTCATGCCAATTCCTCCTTTGAGAGCTGGCTCTCGGCGATCTCACGGTAGGCCTCGCAGCTCTCCAGAAGCTCGCGATGGGTGCCGTGACCGACGATCCTGCCTTCCTCCAGCACGACGATCTGGTCTGCGTTCATGATGGTGCTCACCCGCTGGGCCACCAGCAGCACCGTGGCGTTCTCCGTGGTGGAGTACAGGGCCTTGCGGAGCGCGGCGTCCGTCCGGAAGTCCAGAGCGGAGAAGCTGTCGTCAAAGATGAAGATGGGCGGATTCTTGATGAGGGCCCGGGCGATGCTCAGGCGCTGCTTCTGCCCGCCGGACACGTTCTCGCCGCCCTGGGCGATGGCGATGCTGAGGCCGTTGTTCCCCTCGTTGATGAAGTCGCCCGCCTGGGCCGTGCGGATCGCGCGGTACATTTCCTCGTCCGTGCCGTCCTCCTTGCCCAGGGACATATTGGTGGCCACGTCGCCGGAGAAGAGCACGCCCTTCTGGGGCACATAGCCGATGTTGTTGCGCAGCTCGTGGAAATCCAGATCCCGGACGTCCACGCCGTCCAGCCGGATGCTGCCGGCGGTCACGTCGTAGAAGCGGGGCACCAGATTGATGAGCGTACTCTTGCCGGAGCCGGTGGAGCCGATGAAGGCCACCGTCTGGCCCGGCAGGATATCCAGGTTGATATCCTCCAGCACGTTGGATTCCGCGTCGCCGTATTTGAAGGAGACGTGGTCGAACACGATGTGGCCCTTGGCCCGTCCGCCCAGGGTCTTGAGGTTCTCCCGGTTGCGGATGGTGGGCTCACGCTGCAGGACCTCCTCCACACGGCTGGCCGCCACCAGGGCGCGGGGCAGCATGATGAACATCTGGGCGATCATCAGGAAGGCCATGATGATCTGCATGACGTACTGCATGTAGGCCATCATATCGCCCACGGGCATGTAGAACCTCGCCACCAGGTGGCCGCCCACCCAGATGATGAGCAGGGTCACGGCGGAGAGCATGAAGTTTTCGATGGGGTTCAGGGTCGCCATGGTGCGCTGCACGAAGAGGCCGGTTTCCGTGATGTCCTTGTTGGCCACGTCGAAGCGATCCTCCTCCAGCCTTTCGTTGCCGAAGGCGCGGATGACCAGCATGCCGGTGAGGCTCTCCCGGGCCACCAGGTTCAGGCGATCGGTGAGCTTCTGCATGATCTTGAACTTGGGGACCACCAGCTTGAAGGTGATCACCTGCAGCGCCAGGAGCAGCACCACGGCGATGGCCACGATCCAGCTCATGTTGGCGCATTTCCGCAGGGCCATGATGATGCCGCCCACGGCGTACAGCGGCGCCATAAAGACCATGCGGATGCCCATCATGGCCACCTGCTGTACCTGCTGCACGTCGTTGGTGCTGCGGGTGATGAGAGTAGCGGTGCTGAAGGCGTCCACGTCCTCGCTGGAGAAGCTGGTGACCTTCGTGTAGATGTCGTGCCGCAGCTTCTTGCCGATGCCGGCGGAGACCCTTGCTCCGCAGAAGCCGTTGCCCACGGTGCAGAGGCCGCTCATCAGGCTGAACAGCAGCATGATGCCGCCGATCTTCAGGATGTAGCCCTGCTGCACCTTCGGCACGTCTCCGCCCAGAGAGGCATGGATGCCCTTGGTGAGGGTGACTGCCACGCTGCTCATCATGAGGCTGGCGTTGTCCTCTCCCGCCATGGACTTTCCGGCGGCGACGGCGCTGTCGCTGAGGGTCGCGGCCTGGGCCAGCACTCCCTCGGGCCCCAGCTTACTGAAGTCCGCGCCGCCCATGCTCATGTTCAGCGCGTAGTACGCCTTGCTGACGGCTGCGTTCACCGCCGCCAGCGCCGCCTTATCCGGCGTCTTTCTGACGTATGCCCCCTTCCCGGCAAGGGCGGGATAGGCCTTCAGCGTTTTGCCGTCCGCCTTGCCCGCTTCCACCCAGGTGTACGCATTCTTCACCGTTGCCTCGTCCGCTCCGTCGGTAAAGCGGAGGGTGAGGTCCATCGTGTCCGCGTCCATGACGTCGGGGGCGGCGTTGGAAATGCCGCTCTGGACGATGCCCACGTTCACGATGCTGCTCATGTAGTTCGGCAGATAGAGCTCCAGGATCGTCTGCGCGAACAGCAGAAGCAGGGCGATGACCACCAGGGGGATGAAGGGCTTTAGGTATCTCAGGATCAGTTTCAAGCCTCGATTCTCCCTTTCTTCTTTTTATTTTTATTTTTTATTTACTCTTTCAGGCCTCCCGGCCCCTGCGGAAGGCGGCGAGGTTCATCTCCACCGTCTTCGGCGGCACCATGGCGGCGATGAGACCCTCCCAGTCGAAGGACGGCAGGGGAAGCGCCTTCACCAGGGCCCCCAGCAGACAGATGTTCTGGCTCTTGGGACTGCCCAGGCTCTCGGCGATCTCCCCGGCAGCCACCACCTTGGCGCCCGCCAGCTTTTCCAGCTCTTTGTCGGCCCCGTGGGGGTATTCCGCCGCGCCGGTGAGGACGCTCATGGGCATGATCTCCTTCCGGTCCATGAGGATGGAGCCGCCCTTTTTCAGATAGGGCAGGGCCCGGAGGGCTTCCGTCTTTTCAAAGGCGACGATCAGGTCCGCTTCGCCCTCCCCGATGTTGGGAGCGTAGACCCTGTCGCCGTAGCGGAGCTGGGTGTTCACCGTGCCGCCCCGCTGGCTCATGCCGTGGATCTCGCTCATTTTCACGTCGTAGCCCATTTGGGCCAGGCCGGCGGAAAGAATCTTCGTGGTCAGGATCGTGCCCTGGCCGCCCACGCCGGTGAGAAGAATGCTGGTGATCATGCCTTTCCACCTGCCTTTCGGATGGCGCCGAAGCGGCATTGCTGCATGCACAGGCCGCAGCCGGTGCAGCTGGCCGGATCGGAAATGAGGGCCTTTTTCGTCTTCGCGTCGAAGGTGAGGGCGGGGCAGACCACCTTCGTACAGGCCCGGCAGCCCCTGCAGGCCTCCGCGTCGATCTCGCAGCGAAGATCGCCCCGGGCCTTGATGACCTCCTTGAGCAGGGCGCAGGGCCTCCGGCTGAGGATCACCCAGGTCTCCTTCGTGGAAAGGGCCTTTTCGATGGCGGCGTTCATGGCCGCCTGGTCGATGGGATCGACCTCCAGCACCCGCTCCTCCGGCAGGCCGGTGGCCAGCACCATGCGCCGGATGTTGATGGCGGGGACCTCGTAGCCCATCAGGCTGATCTCGGTACCGGCGTTCTGCTGGTGCCCGGTCATGGCGGTGATGGAATTGTCCAGCACCACGAGGCAGACGTTTGCCTTCGCGTGCACCGCGTCCACCAGGCTGTTGAAGCCGGAGTGGAAGAAGGTGCTGTCTCCCAGAATGCCGAAGACCTTGCGCCCGTCGCCCTGCTTCTCCAGGGCCTTGGCAAGGCCGATGGGGATGGAAAAGCCGGAGCCCATGCAGATGCAGGTGTCGAAGCCGCGGAAGGGCTCGCCCACGCCCAAGGAGTAGCAGCCGATGTCGCCCACGGCCACCAGGCGCTTATGGTAGTTCTGCATGGCGAAGTAGAAGCCCCGGTGGGGGCAGCCCGCGCAGAGGGCGGGCGGACGGGCGGGGGCCGTGAGGCTGCTCTGCACCGTTTCCGGCGCGCCGCCCAGGCCGAAAGCGGCCCGGATGCGCTGGGCGCTCAGCTCGCCCTGCCGGGTGGTGTACGCCTTGCCCTCGCAGGGGATGCCCAGGGCCTTCACGGCCTCCTCCAGATAGGGCTCCCCCTCCTCGATGACGATGATCCGCTCCATCCCGGCGCAGAAATCCCGGATGAGCCGGTCCGGCAGGGGATGGGTGATGCCCAGCTTCAGATAGCTGGCGTCCTCCCCGAAGGCTTCCCGGGCGTGGAGCCAGCACACGCCGGAGGCGATGACGCCCAGCTTCGTGCCGTGCATCTCCGTCCGGTTCAGGGGGCTCGTTTCCGCATATTCCTTCAGGGCCGCCAGATTGGCCTCCACGGCCACGTGGCGCTTCCGGGCGTTGGCCGGGAGCATGGCGTACTTCGCGGGATCGGGCTTATACACGCCCGGATGCTCCGCGCGCTCCCCCTGCTCCACCAGGCTCTTGGAATGACAGACCCGGGTGGTCATGCGAAGGAGCATCAGAAGGTCGAATTTCTCGCTCAGCTCAAAGGCCGCCTTCACGTAGTCCAGACATTCCTGGCTGTCGGCGGGCTCCAGCATGCCCAGCCGGGCATGGGGAGCGTACAGCCGGTTGTCCTGCTCGTTCTGGCTGCTCCAGCAGCCGGGATCGTCCGCCGAAACCAGGACCATGCCGCCGTTCACGCCGGTGTAAGCAGCGGAAAAAATGGGATCCGCCGCCGCGTTCATGCCCACGTGCTTGAAGGCGGCCAGGCTGCGAAGGCCCCCGAAGGAGGCCCCCAGGGCGATCTCCACCGCGATCTTCTCGTTGTTGGCCCACTGGCAGTACACGTCGTCCTTATACAGGGACATGTTCTCCAGGATCTCCGTGCTGGGCGTGCCGGGATAGGCGGCGGCAACGCCGACGCCGGCCTCCCATGCGCCCCGGGCGACGGCCTCGTCGCCGCTCATGATGACCTTGCTCAATTTTCTGTTCGCTCCTTGAATATTGGGATCCAGCCGCCCCGGGGGCGGCTTCGCTTATTCCTCGAAATCCTCGGGCTCCGGCCCGCCGGGACCTACCAGCTTCCGCAGCAGTTCCGTGAGCTGCGCCTTCTCCCCGTCGGAGAGGGGGGATAGGAACAGCGCCGCGAAATCCGGCCGGTTCTCGATGAGCTCCGAGACCCGGTCCCGCCCCTCGTCCGTGAGGAAAATGTTGAAGATGCGCTTGTCTCTGGCGGACTGCCGCCGTTCCACCAGCCCGGCGGACACCAGCTTCCCCAGAGTCTCGCTGACGGATTGGGGCCGCAGCTGCAGCAGCGTGGTCATGTCCCGCTGGCTGATGCCATCGGATTCGCTGAGCATGATGAGAATGCGGTTCTGAGCGCTGGGGCGGCCGCCCTTTTCCCACTCGCCGCCCAGACCGGGGCCGCGGCGGAGGACGGCGTAGAGCCGGAAGATCTGCTCCATAAGCTGCTCGTTGGGGCTCAGCTGATAATCCATCGCGCATCTCCTTTCCCAAGAATTGTAAGGTACTTGACAATAAGGTACTTGAACAAACTTCATTATACGCCGCCCCTCCCCGAATGTCAAGATATTCAAGTACCTTATTTTATAAAAATTCTACATTTCTGTCCGGACGTTTCGGCCGGCGGTGACGGGAAGACGACAGAGGACGAAGAAACAGCGGCCCCGGCGGGACCGCCGCCGAACCGGGCCGAAGCCCGCCGGATCAGCGAACATGATCCTGAAATCTGTTCCGAAAGGCAGGAAAAGTGCCGAAAAGAAGCCGCGCATATCCCCATGGGGGGCTTGACGGCCGGGGATCGGCAATATATGTTCTTCAATAGATAATTATAAGCAGCGCATCCCCGCAGGATCGAAGGGAAAAACCGGCCCGAGGGCCGCTCCGGTCCCGCCGGGGGCAAATCCGCACGCAATCGGGCTTGAAAGAAAGGAAACGGATGCCATGAAGAGAACATATGCGATCCTCCTGCTGGCCGCGCTTCTGCTGGCCCTGGCGGCCGGCTGCGGCGGCAATACCTCCGCGCCCACAGCCGCGCCTGCCGAGGCGCCTGCCGCCGCTCCCGCGCCGGCGACGGAAGCCCCGGTGCCGACGGAGGAACCCGCACCTGAGACGCCGGCGCCCTCCGGTACCCGCACCGTCGCGGACGTGCTGGGCCGGGAGGTGGAGATCCCCGCAGAGGTGACCTCCGTCGGCGCTCTGGGCAGCGCCACCCGCACCATCGCCTATGCCGGCGGCATCGATAAGGTTACGGGCACCACGGAGATGGAGATCCGGGGCGACGCGGGCATGCCCTTTGCCTACGCCTGCCACGAGCACCTGAAGGACTGCACCGCCATCGCCTCCGGCGGCAGCGGCAATACGTATTACGACGAGGCCATCGCCGAGCTCAGCCCGGACGTGATCATCATCAACACCAACAACGTGGACACCTGCAACGACTTCCAGGCGAAGTTCAACATCCCCGTCGTCGCGATCTACGCGGACAAGTTCACCTCCCCCAATCTGACGGATTCCATCCGCCTCTGCGGCGAGGTGCTGGGCACCGAAGCCCACGCCGAGGCGGTGATCGCCGCCATCCAGGGCTGGCTGGCAGAGCTGGACGGCCTGACGAAGGACATCCCCGATGCCGGGAAGCCCGGCGTCTACCTGGGCGCGGTCAGCTTCTCCGGCGGCCACGGCTTCTGCGGCACCTACTGCAACTATGCGCCCCTGATCGCCATCCACGCCAATAACCTGGCCGACAGCCTGGGGGAGAAGGGCGGCGTGGAGATCGCCATGGAGCAGGTCATCGAGTGGGATCCGGACATCATCTTCCTGAATCCAGGCAACATGAACCTGGTGATGGACGACTATGCGGTTAACCCCGACGCCATCGACAGCCTGCGGGCCGTGCAGAACGGCAGCGTCTACTCCCAGGTGAACTTCAATTACTACAGCACCAACATGGAGCTGGCCATCGTGGATGCCTATTACGCCGGGTCCGTCATCTATCCCGAAGCCTTCAGGGACGTCGACTTCCGGGCCAAGGCGGAGGAGATCTTCAACGTGATGATCGGCAGGGATTACCTGGGCGTCCTGGAAGAAAACGGCCTCACCTTCGGCCCCATCACCATCGGGGAATAAGGGATGGACAGGGAACCGGTCCTGAGCGGGAAGGAATACCGTTCCTTTATCCGGGGGAAGAAGCTCTTTCTTCTGGGCCTGGCCCTGGCCACCGTCGCCGTTTTCATCCTCTCCATCGCCCTGGGCTCCTCCAATCTGTCCCTGGGCAAGGTGCTGGCCGCCCTGGCCGGCAGGGCGGAGGGGAAGGAGAAGATCATCGTCTCCAACCTGCGCCTGCCCCGCTCGGCCACGGCCGTGGTGGTCGGCGTGGGCCTGGGGATCGTCGGCTGCGTGATGCAGGGGGTCCTTCGGAACCCCCTGGCCTCCTCCGGCACGGTGGGCGTCTCCCAGGGCGCGTCCTTCGGCGCGGCCTTCGCCATCATCGTCCTGGGGGGAGGCGCCATGTCCTCCAACACGGCGGGGGCCACCCTCTCGGTCATCAATCCCGCCCTGGTGAGCACCTGCGCCTTCCTGGGGGCCATCTCCTGCACGGTGGTGGTGGTGATCCTGGCCCAGCTCAGCAGATCCAATCCCGGCACCCTCATCCTGGCGGGCGTGGCCCTGTCCAACCTCTTCGGGGCGGCCACGACCCTCATGCAGTATTTCGCCGACGACGTGAAGGTGGCCGCCGTGGTCTACTGGACCTTCGGCAACCTGGGCAGCACCTTCTGGAAGGACATCGCCATCATGGCCGCCGCCGTGGTAATCGCCCTCGTTTTCTTCTGGCTCAACAGCTGGAACTACAACGCCATGCAGGGCGGGGAGGATACGGCCAAGGGACTGGGGGTCAACACCCGGCAGATCACCATCTGGAGCATGGCCGTGGGCGCCCTGACGGCGGCGGTCATCGTCTCCTTCATCGGCATCATCAATTTCGTGGGCCTTATCGCCCCGCACCTGGTCCGCCGCTTCGTGGGCACGGACTACCGCTATCTGATCCCGGCCTCCGGGCTGGCGGGGGCCTGCCTCCTCCTGCTGAGCGACACCTTCGCCCGCATCGTGGTGGCCCCCATCGTGCTGCCCGTGGGCGCCATCACCTCCGCCCTGGGCGCGCCTCTTTTCCTGTGGATCGTCTTCAAAGGGGGGATCCGGCGCAAATGATCAAAGCAGAGCATGTGCGCTACGCCTACCGCGGCGCGAAAGAGGTGCTGAAGGATCTGAACATGTCCGAGTCCGCCGGGCATTGCCTGGCCCTGCTGGGCAACAACGGGGCGGGAAAGAGCACCTTCCTCAAATGCATCAACCGCATCCTCTCCCGGCAGGGGGGCGTCATCAGCGTGAGCGAGCAGGACGTGAAGGCCCTCAGCCGGGGGGAGATCGCCCGCACCATGGCCTACGTGGAGCAGCATACCGGCGTCAGCCGCCTCACCGTCTACGACACCGTGCTCCTGGGAAGGAAGCCGCACATGAGGTTCGGCCCCGGCCGGGAGGATTACAGGATCGTGGACGAGGCCATCGCCAGGCTGAGCCTGCAGGAATTCCAGCTGCGTTACGTGGACGAGCTCTCCGGCGGCGAGCTGCAGAAGGTGGTGCTGGCCAGGGCGCTGGCCCAGCAGCCCAAAGTGCTCCTGCTGGACGAGCCCACCGCCAGCCTGGATCTGTATAACCAGCACGTGGTGATGCGCAACGTCTCTGAGATCGCAAAGGCGGACCGGCTGCTGGCCGTGGTGGTCATCCACGACCTGAACCTGGCCCTCCAGTACTGCGACCGCTTCATGCTGATCCACGACGGCTTTACCTATCGCTACGGGGACGCCTCAGTGATCACCGAGGAGAGCATCCGGGAGGTTTACCGGGTCCCGGCCTCGATTCTCACGGTGAAGGGCAGACCCTTCGTGGTGGTGGACACGGGAATTGCGGAAGGAGAAGAGATCCATGGAGCTTAAAGAGCTGCGCGCCACCTGGAGGGCGGACGCCGGAAGGGACAGGGACGCCGTCGTCCGCCTCTGGGACGGGATGGCCTCCCGTTTTGTGAGGAGAGACGTGACCCTGGAGAACAACGCGTTCCTCCGGCTGATGGCCGAAAAATCGGAGCTTTCGGAAAAAACCGCCGTGCTGGACCTGGGCTGCGGCGCGGGGAGTTATATCCTGGCCCTGGCGCCCCGGATCGGCCGGGGCGTGGGCTGCGACATCTCTGCGGAAATGCTCGCCGCCGCCCGGGCCGGCGCCGGGGAAAAAAGGCTGGACAACGTGGAATTCCTTCGCCTGGACTGGCAGACGGCGGATATCGACGAACTTGGCTGGCGGGAAAAGTTCGACGTGGTCTTCGCTCACATGACTCCCGCCGTGGCGGATTACGACACCCTGGATAAGATGGTGCTCTGCGCCCGGAAGCACTGCTATCTGACGAAGCCCTGCCGCAGGACGGACCTGCTGCTGGACGCGGGCATGGACGTTCTGGGGCTCCGCCGCCGGGACGCGGGCGGGGATACGATGATGGAAAACACCTTCGCCTACCTTTGGAGAAAGGGCTTTGAGCCCGCGTTCACCTATGAGCATCGCGACAATGAAACGGAAACGGGCGTGGAGGACGCCGTGAGCAGCGCCCTTCGCTGGGCCGCCCTGCAGCGGGAGACCGGCCCCGAGGACGAGGAGAAGCTGCGGGAATACTACGCCTCCGTCGCCGGGAACGGGAAAGTGAAAGGAAGGACGGTATCCACCGTCGTCACCATCGACTGGGCGGTATGACGCCGCCCCGAAAGGAAGGAAAGACCATGGACGAGAATAAGGAACTGTGGGAAAAATGCGCGGCCTTCCACGGCCACGTGTGCGGCGGCCTCACCATCGGCTATAAGGCCGCGCTTTACGCAAAAAAGCTGCTCAACCTGGGCTTCTCCAGGGACGAGCAGGTGGTCTGCATCGCGGAAAACGACGCCTGCGGCGTGGACGCGATCCAGGTGGTGCTGGGCTGCAGCGTGGGGAAGGGGAATCTCCTCTTCCACATGACCGGGAAGCAGGCGTTTTCCATATACGAGCGGGCAAGCGGCAAGTCCGTGCGCCTGGTGCTGAAGCCCCGGCCCGAGGGCATGAACAAGGAGCAGTCCTTCGCCTATTACCAGAGCTGCGAGCCGGAGGCCATGTTCGAAGTGAAGGAGACGAAGCTCCGGCTGCCGGAGCAGGCCCGCATTTTCGATTCCTATGTCTGTGAGTGCTGCGGCGAGACCGCCGGGGCCAACTGGATCCGCCTCCAGGGGGGAAAGAAGCTCTGCGTCGACTGTTATCAGGCGTACGACCGCTTTCACGTATGATACCGTGACCCCGTTTCCTGCGAAAAGGTAAGCAAATTCCCCCGCGGCGGCGTTGTCAAACCGTCTCCGCGGGGGAGTTTCCCTATGGTAGCGACGGTCCTGTCTGACACGCCTGTGCCCGCCGCATGTCGATCGGAACCTTTCTCAAGGTCGCATCATTTTCCGTTACGCTTCATACGCTTCCAGAATGCTCCGGAGCTTCGCCTTCATATTCTCCCGCACGTCCTCCGGCTCAAGGACCCGGATCGTCTCGCCGTATTTCAACAGGAAATAATACAGACCCCGGTTGTCGGCCACCTTGAACATGGCGTTTACGGTCCCGTCCCCGTTGTTGGAAAGATTGATCTCCCTGCCGAAATGGTCGATGATGGTATCGACCATTTTTTCCTGCGCGCGGAGCGTTACGGTCCTCGCTTCCCCGTGAAAGCTGTAGACGCTCTGCCGGATGAAATCCCGCAGCCTCTGCGGCCCGTCATGTCCGAATGCGTCCTTCAGGGTGATCGCCGGGGCGTTTTCGATGATGCGGACGTTTTCCATGCGGCTCAGCCGGTAGCAGGAGAAGCCCCGGTTCAGGTTGTAAAGCGCGATGAGATAATAGGAATCCTCCCGCCAGACCAGGGCGTAGGGATGCACGGCCTGAGGGTCGGCGTACTTCCTCTGCTCCTCCCCGTCCGGCCCGGTGACGTAGTAGTCGAAGCGGACCTGGCGGTGGGTGCGGATGGCCTTCATCAGCCGGTCGATGTTGTTCTTCGTGGTCTTCCGGCCCGTTTTCACCACTTCCGATACCGGCGGGACCGAGTTCAGCAGCGCCTGCTTTCCGCTCTTGCCGGCCATGTCCGCCAGCTTGCCGATGAGCTTCGCCGTGTCGGCGCTCGTCAGGAACCTCGCGCCGGACACCGCGTCCGCCATGACCTTCAGTTCCCAGTCCTCAAAGGGCCGCTCCATGAGATACTGGCCGTTCTTCGCGTCCTCCGCGGAGCCGATCTCCAGCCAGTTTTCGCTCAGGGAGCGGACGTCCTCCAGGATCGCCTTGCGCGCCCCGTCGATACCCATGGAGCTGAGCTGCTTTTCGATCTGCTGCGCCGTCAGCGGATGCTCCTCGTCGGTTTCCTTCATCAGCTTCTGAATGGCCAGAAGCCGTTTTCTGTTGTCTGCCATCTGCTTCCTCCTTCTTTGCTCAGATGCGCCCTTTTCAGCATAGCGCACGGGACTTTCCAAAATCGGGACCGGTCGGGATCGCACCGGTCCCGATTTTGACGGGCTGCCGGGGGTATGATGAAGCCGCAGGCAAGGGAAACGAAAAACGGAAACGGAGGAATGAACGATGATCGGTGCGATTATTGGCGACATTGCGGGCTCGGTGTATGAGTTCGACAACATTCACACCAAGGACTTCGAGCTGTTTGCGGAGCACCACGGGAAGTCCTGCTTTTTCACGGACGATACGGTGATGACCTGCGCCGTGGCCAAGGCCCTGCTGGACTGCGAGGACCCGGAGACCCTGCCGGAAGTGACGGTCAGGACCTTGCGCGAGGTGGGACAGCCCTACCCCCGCTGTGGCTACGGCGGCCGGTTCTACCGCTGGATGTATTCCGGGGACCCGAAGCCCTACGGGAGCTTCGGGAACGGGGCCGCCATGCGGGTGAGCCCCGTGGGGTTCCTGGCGGACAGCCTGGAGGAGGCCCTGGACCTGGCCCGGAAGGTGACCGCGGTGACCCACAACCACCCGGAGGGCATGAAGGGCGCGGAAGCGACGGCGGCCGTGATTTACCTCGCCCGGACCGGGCGGAGCAAGGAACAGATCCGGGCATACGTCCGGGAGCATTATTACCCCCTCGATGAGACTGTGGATGAGATTCGGCCTCACTATGTCCACAACGAAACCTGCCAGGAGACCGTGCCCCAGGCGATTCAGTGCTTCCTGGAGGGGGAGGACTTTGTGGACGTGATTCGCAACTGCATTTCCCTCGGCGGAGACAGCGACACCCTGGCGGCCATTGCCGGCGCGATGGCGGAAGCCTTCTTCGGCGTGCCCGACGAGCTCAGGGACAAGGCCCTGGAGTACCTGGACGAAAACCTGAGGGACATTTTCTGGGAATTCACCCTTCGGCTGATTGAAAAGGACGCGGAGGAGGAAGCGGAGAGGGACGCGAAGAAGGATGCGGAGGAAGCGGAAAAGGACGCCCTGCGGGACGGAACGCTCCTCCTGGACGTGAAGCGGGAATTTGCGGAAGACCCCTCCGAGGAGAGCTTCGCGAGGCTGTGCGCGGCCCTCGCCCTGTCCTTCGTGACGATACCCGGCAGCTTCGGGTTCGGCAGCGAGGACCTGGAACAGCTCCGTGATGCGAAGGTCGACGTCACCTATACCCTGAAGGAGAGCCTGCGCTTCCGGCCGGACTTCCTCCGGGACAAGGAGGGCGGGCTTTATTTCCCGATTTTCTCCAACAGAGAGCAGATGCCGGAGGAATATGCCTCGCAGTTTTCCGCCATTACGGTCACGGCCCGGGAAGCGATGCGGATGGCCGAGGGGCCGGAGGGCCTGCAGGGGCTGGTGCTCGACCCCTTCACGGAGCCCTTCGAGATTCCCATGCCGCTGGCGGAGCAGATAAAAGAGCTGGCGGACAAATTGAAGGAATGAGCATTCCTGCTTATGCATTATACCGGACGCAGGGCTCCGACGCAACGGAAAGAACGCTGAAAGGCGTGGGAACGGGGAGGGACGTTTCATGACCAGAATGAAGTTCAACGGCTACATGGACTATGAAAACGGGAAAATGGCGCTTTGCGAGACGGTGGGCCGCGACGAGATCCCGGTCAATATTTCCATTGACAACGCGGAGGAATACGCCTGGTTCGAGAACGGCCTGTGTCTGATGGAGCTTGGCGGCGTCGGCAGCAATTACAGCTTTTACCCCTCGGAAGAAGCATACCTGGCGTCAAAACCCAGGATGGCGCCCGTTTCCATGATACCGATGGGGACGTTTCCGCTGCGCGAAGAGGATGAGGACTTCGAGCCGAGCCCGCATATTCTGTTCACCGGGAAGGTCCTTGATGTGGACCGGAATGAAAATGCCGGGCCGGAGGACGCCAATTGCTGCTTGATAATTGAAACGCTGGGCCTGACATTTCGCCTCTTCACCCGCTGCGGCAGGGATGTTCGGGAGGGGTATTACGTGCATGGCGTCGCCTGGCTTTTCGGAATGATTACGGAAGCCAGGAGCCTGGGCCCGGCGTTTCTCCGGGAATACCGGGCGAACCGGGACGCCTGGCTGCCCATGGTGGACCACGCCGAAGAAGTCTTTCCGAAACGTTCCGAATACGGAGAACACAATGTTGGGTGGAGCGCAGGAGCCTATGACGAAACCCGGCCGTTCTTCGCGGAATGCTGGGCTGAGGATGGGGTCACGGTGCTGACGGTCTTCATTTCCGCCATAGGCATGGAGGACGCCTCCGCCGAAGAGCTGATTGGCCGTTTGGAAGAAATCGGCTGGCTGACGTGCCCGGAGGGAAGCACTCCCTGCGAGCTCCTGCGTTACAGGGACCGCCTGGGCAATGAATTTTACTCACTGAACGTTTGCGTCGGCGACGAGGAAAAGACGTATATTGAGGGCGCCGCCATATATGGCTATTCTCTCCTGAACCGCGAAAACGGCCGGGCGGAGCAGGCGGAAGGGTGAGCGAGGCTGAAAAGAGCATATCGGCAAATAAGTACAGTAACGGCGTTCCGACAAGCATGGGGGATCCGTGAAGGGGGACGGGAGTCCCCCTTCGCGTTAAATCTATGCAAAATCAGAAAACACTTTCTGATTTTGCCTCTCAGCGTGTCGACAAAGTGTCGACACGCTGAGCATATAGAAAAGAGTCCGCCCGAGGCGGACTCTTTTCTATATGCGTCTGCTTGCGTTGATTTGAATATCCTCAGTGATTGAACAGGCTCAGGAGAATGCCCGCCGCCACGGCGGAGCCGATGACGCCG
>JAEEGL010754210.1_pt1 | contig 15443 bp, 15 predicted proteins | sample 9134231 | NCBI WGS metagenome assembly JAEEGL01 (sample SAMN16246548, study PRJNA631951) | gut metagenome | biome: gut microbiome; feature: rumen; material: fiber-attached | host: Bos | place: Iran: Karaj | collected 2018-10 | reverse complement strand
TCATATATCTTTCAATGCTGTTTTCACTGGCTACAGAGAACTATCTGCTCGCTCTTACAAGGAGCCCGATAATGTGGTGCATCAGCCAGATACTCGGCTGGATATTTGTTCCGGTTATGGCTGCAAACCAGAATGTGATCATGAGGAATTCCATTCCTGCCAGATTACAGGGACGCGTATATGCCTGCAGAAATACATTGCAGTTCTTTACCATTCCACTGGGACTTCTCTTTGGCGGAGCTATGGTAGACCATGTATGTGAGCCTCTTATAAACGGAGCATCAGGAATTATGGTCTTCCTCTTCGGAAGCGGCAAGGGATCAGGAGCTGCACTTATGCTGTTTATCCTGGGAATCATGGGAACAGTGATGTGTCTCGTTTTTGGAAACAAGCTGAAAAAATACAGCTATACAGATTAATAATAACGCCCTTACGGATAATTCCGTAAGGGCGAATATTTTTATATCATTTACTTTTTTTCTTCTTAAACATGAACTTTCTTGCAACATTGATTCCGACCTTATAACCAAAAGGTCTCAGGTCTTTATCAGCTTCCTTCAGCTTCTGCCTGATAGGAATGCTCTGTGGACAGTGCTGCTCACATTTACCACACTCTATACACTGAGTTGCAAAGGCCGGCTCTTTCGTAAGTCCTACAGTCTGTGCATACTGGAAGCGGCCTGAGCTCTTACCTTCCGTATACATTGTGTTCCAGCAGGCAAAGGTTCCCGGTATATCTACTCCCTTAGGACACGGCATACAGTATCTGCAGCCTGTACATCCTACCCGTTCTTTCTCATGTATTGCTCTCTTTACTTTTTCAAGGAGCTCAAAATCCTTATCTGTAAGGGATCCCGCCTTCATATCATCTGCAGTTCTACAGTTTTCTTCAACCATCTGAAGCGAGTTCATACCCGAAAGTACAACTGTAACCTCAGGCTGATTATACAGCCATCTGAATGCCCATTCCGCCGGCGTCCAGCTTCGCTCACTTTCTGCAAAAGCGGCTTTCGCCTTATCCGGCAGCATATTTACCAGTTTTCCTCCTCGAAGAGGTTCCATGATAACTACGGGTATTCCCTTTGCCGCTGCCGCCTTTAGTCCATCAACTCCGGCCTGTGTTACTTCATCCAGATAATTATACTGAATCTGACAGAAGTCCCAATCGTAGTCATTAAGAATCTTTATAAAGTTATCAGTATTGCCATGATAAGAAAAACCGATATTTCTTATCTGACCGGAAGCCTTCTTCTCGTCTATCCATTTGTGAATTCCAACAGCCTTAAGCTTTTCCCACATTTCCACATCTGTAAGATGATGCATCAGATAATAGTCCACATGATCGGTTCTGAGACGTGACAATTCCTCGTTGAAATACTTGTCCAGTCCCTTGCTGTTTCGGATCAGGTACTGGGGAAGCTTGGTTGCTATATTGATCTTATCTCTTATTCCATTACGTTCTACAATTTCTCCAAGAGCTGCTTCGCTTCCCGGATAAATGTATGCCGTATCATAATAGTTTACACCGGCTTTAAATGCCGCCATTATCTCCTTCTCGGCCTTCTCGATATCTATTGAACTGCCCTTCTTTGTAAAACGCATACAGCCGTAGCCGAGCATCGAAAGGTCATTACCATTTTTATCTTTCCTGTACTGCATAACTCATACCTCATTTCAAAAACCAATATCAAAAATACTCATCTGAGGATACTTTTCAGGTAACTCATTCATAAAACTAAAGCACTCATCCGGAGCTGCCATGATGTTATGTTCTTTGCAGAAACTTCGCAGAAGCTTCATAAGTTCTCTGCTGTTTGGACTTGGTACTTCATAGGAATTTCCATAGCGGCGGATATACTGCTCCTTCATTCCCGGAAAGTACTTATCAAGTGCTGCGTAATAATATTCTCTATCACCTTCTCTGAGAGTAAGTCCCATCCCAAAATCTATTATGCCCTTAACTCCTACACGGGCGCATTCCTCCAGAATGGACATTACATTTTCTTCTGTATCATTGATGAAAGGAAGAATAGGTGTCATCCATACGATGGTCGGAATTCCTCTCTCCTGCATCTTCTCAAGTACCTCTATACGTCTCTTTGTGTTGCATACATTGGGCTCTAAGATACTGCAGAGCTTATCATCGTAAGTCGTAAGAGTCATCTGCACAACGCATTTTGCCTCTCTGTTTATTGCATCCAGAAGATCAATGTCCCGAAGTATTCTGTCGGACTTGGTCTGAACAGTTGCTCCGAAACCATATTTCAGTATGATCTCAAGACACTGTCTTGTAAGGCACAGCTGCTCTTCGCAATGCATATAAGGATCCGACATTGCACCGGTTCCTATCATGCATTTTTTCCTTTTAGACTTAAGTGCCTGCTCGAGAAGCTGCGGCGCATTCTGCTTAACTTCTATATCTTCAAAGGGATGGTTGAACTGATAACATCTGCTCCTGCTGTCACAGTATATACAGCCATGCGTACATCCACGATATATATTCATGCCGCAACAGCCATTATTCGCAGTCAGTATCCCTTTTGCATCTACAAAGTGCATATCGTCTCCTTTATCGTCTTCATCCTGCCGGCACCCGACTCTTGCCAGCTTAAACTCATTCTAACATGTCCGGCTGTAAAGAATAAACTGTTTTATTTGTCAGCCCTTTTATATTTTCTATATATACTTTATAATATTAAACATGACACATAGCTGTCGTGTTTGTCATGATAATATTGTTTTGTGAGATGGTCTTTGTTGCTCATTGTTGGCAGTCGCAGCTGGTACCATCCTGCATCTTACGGAGATGATGATTATGAAGATAGATAGACTCATCGGAATTCTTTCATTACTTCTGCAAAAGGATATGGTTACCGCACCTGAGCTGGCGGAAACCTTTGAAGTATCAAGGAGAACTATCAACAGAGATATCGATGCCCTGTGTCAGGCAGGCATACCTATTCAGACAACTCAGGGAGTCGGCGGCGGAATCCGTATCATGAGCGGCTACAGTATGGACAGAACTCTTCTTACCTCCAAGGATATGCAGATGATCCTCGCCGGTCTCAGAAGTCTGGACAGTGTAAGCGGAAGCAGATACTATAGTCAGCTTATGGAAAAGATAAAGGCCGGTTCTTCTGAATTTATCAGCGGTAAGGATTCTATCCTTATCGATCTTTCATCATGGTATAGAGAGACACTTGAACCAAAGATAGCGACCATACAGAACTGTATCGAGGATAGACACCTTCTCAGCTTCAAGTACTTTGCTCCTACCGGAGAGTCCAGCCGTAATATTGAACCTTACTATCTCATCTTCCGCTGGGGCAACTGGTATGTATGGGGCTGGTGCCGCAAGCGACGTGACTTCAGAATGTTTAAGCTGAACCGTATGGATAAGGTTATGGAGACTTCAAAGCCTTTTGAAGTTAGAGAAGTGGGTATGCCGGAGTTTTCAAACGAGGCCATCTTTCCAGGAAACATAAAAGTCAAAGCTCTCTTTGATGCTGATATGAAGTGGCGTCTGGTTGAAGAATTCGGACATAAATGTTTTACGGAACAGGAAGACGGAAAACTACTCTTCACCGCTGACTACACCAATGTGGATAATCTGACCTACTGGCTGCTTACCTTCGGTGATAAGGCTGAAGTGCTTGAGCCGCCGGAAGTAAGAGAGAAGTTATATAACATTGCATCCGCTGTAAAGAAGCGGTATGAGCAGGATGAATGATGTCTCAGCCCCTTGCGGTGGCTTGAAACTGCAAAAGCCTGTAACGGATTGCAAATTGACATGAAAACGAGGACAAATGCATATGAAGTACGAATGGATAGATAAATATGTAATGGCCTTCCCCGGAGTTACAAAGGACCTTCAGGAGGAATGGAACTGGCAGCGTTATCATATCGGTGGAAAAATGTTTGCCGCAATCTGCATGGATGATAATGATAAGCCCTACTATATCACTCTGAAGCTGGATCCTCTGGAGGGTGAATTCCTGCGTAAGGAATATGAGGATATCATTCCCGGCTATTACATGAACAAGGTTCACTGGAATTCGGTTAAGGCCGATGGAAAAGTTCCTGATGACGTTTTGAAGGATATGCTGGAGAAGGCTTATCAGATTGTATTTGACAGCCTGACCAAGAAGAAACAGAAAGAGATTATGACCGCGAGGCAGAACGAAACAAAAAGTTGATCCCAAATGAAATCAGCGATTGTTATGGAGGAGCAGGATGCAGCGTCCGGAGTTTGATAACATCACAAGTTATGAAGAATTCAGCAAGTACTACTGGTACAGAGAAGAGCTGATCAAAATATGTAAGAGTCACGGGCTCAAAGCCCCAAGCGGCAAGATTGAATTAAACAAAGTGATCGAAGCCTATTTCGCAGGCGTAAAAATTTTGCCAGATACGAAACAGCGTGCAACTAAAAACTCTTCCACCACAACTTTATCTTCAGGTAAAAATTCTTCTCTCGTAAAAACATTGACTCCGGAGATTGGTCTTATCGAATGCGGTTTCACCTTCGGTAACAGGTTCCGTGAATTCTTCTCTCTTCAGACCGGTGTAAAGCCTTTTAAGTTCAACGTGGATATGGTTGCCACAGTAAAGAAAGTGAAGGAAACAGGTGACACATCCTTTACTCTGGGAGATTTGCTGGACATCTACTACGGGAGAAAAACCTACGCAAAGTATGATAACTCTGCCCTGCAGTGGAATAAATTCGTCAAAGACTTCTGCGCAGATGAAGCAACAAAAAGATTCCCTGAACGCCTCAAAGCAGCCGCAGCCCTTTGGAAAATAGTTAGGGAATCTAATATGAAAAAAGAATATTCACATGAATTATTGGAACAATATAGTTCTATATTTTCTTAATTACTTTTTTGTAAAAGTCATTTTATCCAGCCCATAATAGGTTCTTGTTTCTTCATCCATAAATAAAGTGATGGATTGTCCCTTAACATAGTTACCGGTTGAACCAAATTCATATCCATCCAGATATACTCTTACCTTATTACCTCTGAAATGTATTTTTCCGGTACGGACACTATCCTTCAACGGAATTCCTTTTACTCGGATGAATATTTTCCATTCAAATTGATCTCCATTTACGGTAATGGAATTTTCATACTCAACATCTTTATCTTCGTATTCTATTCCTCTTTTCGTACACATTTCTTTTACGAAAGGGAGCATATCATCTGAATAATATATTCCATCATTATTTGCAGAATCTCTCATATTACAGACGATTATCAGGCCGATTATGGCGGCTGCTATAAACAGGCCCAGAATGATCAGGAAACTATTCTTATTACCGGTATCCCTTACTCGTTCTATTCTGTCGTATTCATCTCCTGCAGCATATTTATATACAGGTTCCTTATTTGTCTTTAATTCTTCTCCACAGATAAAACAGGTTGTTGACCCTTCCGGTATTTCATTTCCACAGAAAGGGCAGCGTATCATCTTGACTGATTCTTCACTCACTTATTTGTTCTCTTTTCGATTATACTCATTCCTCAGATAATTCAGGTGATTTATAACATTTGGATTCCATGGCATAAGTTCCGGAATCTTCTCACATGGAAATTCAGAACATAAACCACAGAACAAAGCTCCATGCTCTTTAACACATGCATGAATTCTGCATCTTCCGGAATCTGACCACTCCGGAACAACCCCATCAGCCTCAATACATCCGGGACATATTCCGTCGAGTTTTTTCCTGCATCCTACGCAGCACTCACCGCATGCAGTAATGGTAGAAAAATCTATCTTCTGATAGTTCTTTTCTACATGTCCAAGTTCCGTCTTTTGAAGAAGTTTATCTCCATCAAATGTAAGCTCTACGATGTAAGGCATCCAGCTTACTATACGATAAAAATCCTCCACTCCGAAACTCTTATCATAAAAACTTAGAATGGTGCTGAGAGCCGTACCATGCGTTCCAATAACCACTGTTTTTCCTGTATAGTCCTTGAGCACCTCTTTAAATGCAGCCATATTTCTTTCCTGAACAGAACCCAGGCATTCACCATCCTTCTCAGCAAAAGAGAAGTCTGCCCATCTTCTCTCAAGAAATCCTGAGCCATCGAAACCGGCCTTCCGTTCTCTAAACCGTTCATCTGTTTTTATATCCATATTAAAGAAGTCAGCTGCAGGCTGGATGGTGTCTACACTTCTTTTATATGGGCTGCATAGAAATGCATCTATCTTTCTATCCTTGATCGTCTCAAGAACTATCGCTCTGTCTGCCAGTCCTTCCTCTGTAAGCGGTCTTGTACGGTCATCCTTAAAGGGATGAAGTGACTGGGCATGACGAACAAATATAATCGTTGTATTCATCTTGTGTACTCCTTAGATGTCAAAATGCGAGTTCTATTATTTGATAGTCACAAGCTCATACTCGCGGGTTCCGATTCCGATCTTCTCCGCATGCTCCAGGGTTTCTGCCCATGAAACGTTCGGATTGCTGTTATGCCATACATCTCCGTGATCATGGAAGTCTTCACTTGCCATGTTGTCACCAAGCTGACTGTTTCTTATAGGATCTGCCTTCTGACAGAGATCAACGCATGCCTGATCAAGGGCAACCGGATCAAAGGATGCCAGCATTCCGATATCCGGAAGGATAGGCGCATCATTTTCACCATGACAGTCACAGTTTGGAGATACATCCGTTATAAGACTGATATGGAAGTTTGGTCTTCCAACTATAACAGCGGCAGTATATTCAGCCATCTTTCTTCCCAGCATCTGAGGTGCATCCCAGTTATTGTTATGTATCGCATCAAAGGCACAGGCGCCTATACATCTTCCACAGCCCTTGCATTTGTCAGGATCGATCCACGCTTTATTGCCATCGTAGCTTATAGCGTTGGAGCCGCATTCCTTCGCACATCTGCGGCATCCCCTGCATTTTTCTTCTTCAACATGAGGCTGTCCGCTGTTATGCTGCTGCATCTTTCCTGCACGGCTTCCGCAGCCCATTCCGATGTTCTTTATAGTTCCACCAAAGCCGGCCTGCTCATGCCCCTTGAAATGCGTGAGAGATACAAAAATATCCGCATCCATTATGGCATGACCGATATAAGCTTCTTTACAGTATTCTCCGTTCGGTACAGGAACTGCTATATCATCTGTTCCTCTGAGGCCGTCACCTATCAGTATCTGACAGCCGGTTGTAACGGTGTTGAAACCATTTATATTTGCGCAGTCAAGATGCTCGAGAGCATGTTTACGACTGCCCGGATACAGCGTATTACAGTCTGTCAGGAACGGAAGTCCTCCCTGCTCCTTTATAACATCTGCAACCGCCTTGGCATAGTTCGGTCTAAGGTATGCGAGATTACCAAGCTCACCGAAATGCATTTTAATTGCTACAAACTTACCATCCATATCGATAGATTCAATACCGGCTAACTTGATCAGTTTCTGAAGCTTCTGAGTCAGACTCGTGCCCAGCCCTGTCCTGAAATCCGTAAAATATACCTTGGATTGTTCCATATGCTTCCTCCTTTGATTAAATTTAAAAACTCCTTATGACCGCATTCTAAATGCTTTTTCATTATACCAAAATAGTTATTAATTCAAAAGCCTCTGCAGATTAAATCTACAGAGGCTCCCTCACATATATCTTATTATTCCACGCTTACAATCTTCTGTTTATAGCTTCCCGATGTTGCCGTATATTCTTCGTCCTTCAGTTTTGAAGAACATATAAATACATTCTTATAATCCGTCTCCGGTGTAAACGAAAATATTGTATTACCACTACTGTCTATTATCTGGAACAGTGTTCCGGCTGAACATGACTCATCCATTGAAACAGCAAGTTTTCTTATTCCGGATCTTCCAATATCTGCGTCCGTGATCCCTGCGCTTTCAACAGCAATAACATCACCGCCCAGGACCGTGAATCCTTCTATCGTATCCACCGCTCCATCATCATCATCTGCTGCACTGAACATATAAACAGTTCCGCCCTCAATTACAGCTATACCGTTTGAATCCAGACAGTCGCCTTCAGACTTGAGACACAGGGTTCCTCCAAACACCTTTAAGTATGGAATGTTTTCTCCTGTTCCAAATGCATTGATGGTATCATCTATTGCATTTATCTTCAACTTGCCGCTGTATATTTCGACTGCATTGCCTTCAAGTCCTTCACGGCACTTTTTGATATCCACATTTCCATCCGCTATTGTAAGCTCTGTTTCACTATGAATAGCATCGTCGACACACTTTATGCTGATGTCTGTAGCCCTGGTGTAAAAATATCCTTCTTCAACATGAAGTGCATCGGCTCCGCAATCTATAGCTATACTGCCGCCGGCAATTCTAATCGAGTCTCTGGCTTTGACAGCAGTATGCTTTGCTTTAATATCATAGCATCCGTCCGTGATCTTGATGTCGTTCTCGCAGTATATACCGTCACGCACAGCTGCCATGATATAAAGACTTCCCTTTCCCTGAAATATGATATCATCTTCAGCATAGATAACACTTTCCAGTTTATGTTCCTCCGTTATTTCCGAAGTTCCCGTCTCATCTATCACAACCTCATCAGTTGAATCCCTGAGTGTATTTTCCGTACCTTCTTCCAGTGTGATAAAAACCTTATCTGCATTTTTGACATATATGCAGGATGCCTCCTCCGAAGTTATATCAACTCCACGAAGTACTAGCTGAACCTTTGAATCCTTATTGGCATCTACAGTTATAGAGCAGCATGAAGTTCTTCCTTCCAGTACATATATTCCGTCTCTCTGTATGATGATATTCTCACCGCCGGTCATCTTTTCCAGCTTAACGCTGTTCTCTTTTCCTTCCGGAATAGATATAAGCGGTGAATCCTCACGCAGACCTATGATGACTGCTTCTTCCGTTCTGTAATAAGAATCAAAGTCTCTATCGGTAAACAGGCTGTCCCCATATGTAACCCCCCGCGATTCCATGGAACAGCCTGTCGATAGAAGGAGAATTAGCATTATGAGAGGAAGCACATTCACACCCCGTATTCTATTCTTTATCATTAGAATTCTCCTTTTCTCTCATCGTCCCTATAATTCGTCCGTGTTTCTCTCACATCTATTTAGCATAATCTCCAGATTACCATTTCTCTCACGAAGTTTATCCATAAATTCCTTAACACTCTCCGATGGTTTAACCACCACATCAAAGTCAAGTCTATACATGGTTCCCATGTTACAGGTCTTAACCTGTATCAGTTCATATCTCTTAAGATAGTTATTAAATATATCATCGAATCTTCCTTCAAAATCAAGGTCTTCAGGAATCGTTATCCTGAGCTTTCTTGACATTGCCTCACCGCCGCCAAAGCGGATGAGTCTGAGCAGAAGTTCTATTACTGAAACAATTACTGCAAAGATTATTGCAACAAATATATAACCCATTCCTGTGGCCAGTCCCGCCGCCATAGCAAGGAATATGCTGGTTATCTCTTCACCTCGTCCCTGAGCCGATCTGAATCTTACCAGACTGAAAGCACCCGCAACTGCAACTCCGGTACCTACATTTCCATTTACAAGCATTATCACCATCTGTACGATGCACGGAATTATGACCAGTGTCAGCACAAAGCTCTGACTGTACATTCTCCGGATCATATATGTTCCCGATATTATAAGTCCCGATATAAGCGAGCACAGCGTTGCTATCAGAAAGGCCTCTGCTGTCATCACTCCTCTGTGAAATATAGTTTCAAAGATAACATTAAGCATAACGTCTGGTCCCCCTTCTCTCGTTTACAAGCTTCTCTGCATATCCTCTTCCGTACTTGGAAAATGATGTCCTGTAAATATTCAGCCTGCTGAGTATATGTGATATCTCTATCGGCATGGAACCAGCGCTCTTAATCTCCATAAGCCTGTCTTCCTCAGGAAGTATCAGCGACCCATAACCTCCTGACCTAAGATCCATATCCCGGTCTCTCCATCTTATGTTCTTATCAAATGTAACTCTGAAACCGGGATCCTCTATTCCCTGAAATGCAAGGCGGTCATAGGATATGATCATCCCCGGTCTTAGTCTCTTATATAATTTCATCATACTGTTGATCTCGTTCTCTATCTGAACATCAGTAAAGCTTACTGTCTCATCAAGAATATCCCGTTCCAGTTCCTGAAATGGAATCCCAAGATCAAGATGACGTTTTGCCTCTCCGTAAGGAAGACTTATTCTTCTCTTGTATACTATGCCCTCATACTTTTTCTTAATCTCAACAAAGGCACTGGTTTCAGCATCAGGTACTTTATAGGTCCTGAGTCTTAGCTTCTCTTTATAGATAGGCTTCTCTATGGACTTCCTTATCAGTCGATAGTCCGGTGTGTCATAGTAAATGTTAAATATCCTTGTGTCCCCATATACATCCGGCTTTACGTACGCCTTCAGTTCATCCAGCAGTTTTTCATATGTGCCGCTCGGAACATGATATTTTGTTTCCTTCCGGGCAAAGCTTTCCTTATAGCCCCCATTTTCCATTGTAAAACCCCTCCTCGCTTCTCCAACTAACCAAATTGCGGTTAGGCATATTTTACAAAGGCCTTTGTGCATAATTACTATAACCTTGAGAAAAGAGCCGTTCAATGAAAATGTTACGAACAAGGGGGATTTGTTACGAACAGGGGGAAATATCCACGCAAAAAAAGAAACTCCACTTATCTTAAAGCGGAGTTTCCTGTTTTATCATATATTCTTTAGTTCTTTCAAACAGTAACTTTTATACCGTTCCATGAACTTATAAACGTATTTATCAGATACTTTAAGTCTCTTATCATCTATCACTACGTACTTCTTTCCATGACCGACGGTAATTATCTTCTTAACATATCTAAGGTTGATAATGTAGCATCTATGCGCTCTGCAGAAGTCATGATCTACCAGGATCTTCTCCATCTCATTCATGCTTACACGATGAAGAGCTTCTCTTGAATCATCCGATATCAGGCGGACATAAGCCCCATCTGACTGAACATACTTTACAGTCCTCATATTCAGTCCCTCAACCATAAAGTTGCTGCCCTCTTTAATCTCAATCGCCTTTGACAGATAAGCCGGAAGTTTTTCTTTCACTTCATTCTTATCTATAAATCCTAGAACATTGATACCAAAAGACTCTTTTATATAACTGTCATAGCTTGTTATAAAAATGATTATTATATCAAGCCGCATTTCCTCTATATAATTCTTCACATCGATTCCACTGTCTTCCCCTATCTCTATATCCAGAAGAAGAATATCGATATTACCTAAGTTCTGTTTCAGTTCCTGAATATTTTCGTATTCGAAAATGTTATACTCTACCTCCATCTGTTCCCGAACACGCTCACACTCTGCTACTATACCCTGCCTAACCATCTTGATGTCATCGCAAACTGCTATATTCAATTTCTGATAGCCCTCCTTTTTTAGTCTACCCAGTATTTTACCATAAAAATCAAATGAATATTAGCAACGTTTACGACATCCCCTCTGCCGGTTATTTTACATCGATTGAAGATATGATGGTTTCTATGTCATCTCCATAATCATAACCATCTTCCACTGCTATTAAAATACTATATATCTCATCCCCTGCCTGAACATAGAGAATGGTACCATTGATTTTACCTGTTCCTGTATCAGCATCGCCTGTAAATACGTATACTACCGTATTACCATCACTTACAGTTCTATCCTTCCTGACATTATTGAAACCGCCTTCTTCCATTCCCTGCTTTGCTCCCTGCTGTCCTTCATCTGAAGTAAGGTCTGCCCCATAGAGCGGCTGTCTGTTAAGCATAAATCTGGCATGCTCTGTATAGAAAAAGTAGCAGTTATTCTGATCCGGTACAGAAGAACCCATCCAGTTTTTCGGAACCGTAAATTGGATCTTTTCATAATCCACATTAGTTTCTGCATCCGGTGCTCCAATAACTTCCTCCTGTGTGTTGGAATCACTCAGGATAGCTGTCCCTGCTTTTTCGGACTCCTCTGCTGTATCTGCTTCCGTACCTGTCGCAGTCTCTGTATCTTCCGTCGTTTCTGTATCAGTCAGTGCCTCTGTATCAATCGCTGTTTCTGCCTCTGATGACGAATCTGTCGAAGCCACGATAGTTACCGATTCCGGTGCATCTGTCGTCATTAACTCTTCCGCCTTTTTAGGCATAGATAAAATGATGATCCCGATGACAAGTCCTATAAATAATATAAGTCCGCCGATCAAGAACACCTTAAATTTCTTACTGTCCATAGTACTCCTCTGCTTTATATCTGATATTGGACAGTATATCATTCGTGATTATTTCACGTCAAAATTGTGAATAAATTTTCATGTTTGTATCCAATTTGTTTCCAAATGTCTGGCCGACCAAAGCAGATAAGAACATTACTTCTTCAACAACCTGCTGCTGGTTCCGACCGCAGATATATTAGCATTAAAGAACTCCATCCTGTACTGCTTCGGCGTATACCCTGTATACTTATGAAATGCCTTCGTAAAATGACTCTGCGAGCAGAACGCAAGTGAATATGCAATCTGCGAATAAGAGTAATCTGTTTTCGTAAGCAGCGCCATAGATGTTTCTATCCTGATACCCATCAGGTATTCTCCAAAGGTCTTCCCTGTTTCCTTCTTAAACAGCGTCGCCAGATAACAGGCACTGAGTTTCACCTTCTCCGCCACATCTTCCAGAGTTATCTTCTCGTTGAAATGCGAGTCTATATAAGTAAGACAGAATAATATCGGCTTCGAATACTGGCTCTCCCTCTTATAATCTCTTACCGTTTCAACGAAGACTGTCCATACCTCCCGGTTCAGCTTCAGAATCTCATCCATGGTCTTTGCCTCATCAGCTCTCTGAATATATACATCAGATATGGAATACACTGTCTCCTGAGGAACCCCTGCCTCGATCATGTACCTCGTCGCCAATCCGGTATTTACGATAAAAAGATACCTCAGATTTCGAAGCGGATCCTTGGACAATTTCCCCTGCATATTTGCATCCAGCTTATTAACCGGATCATCCACAGCTCTCATATCTCCATTCATAAGAAGATGAAATCTGCGGGATTCTTCCTGATAAGTTGTATGAATATAGCCCTTTTCCGCATTGTCATGCAGAAGTTTTCTTATCTCATCAAAGCTTATTATTCTTTCCTTCTCCGTCTCTTTCATAACATCACCACCCGATACAAAAACGCCCCATTTACACATTTATAGAGAGAAAAATCTCACATAAAGATTGTAACATAAATATAAATATTTTTATATACGCATCTGTTTTCTTGATTTAAACTGATTTTATGTTTGATAGACTATTAATATAGTGGGAGTCTGACATGGATGTACTATTTGCCAAAAATTCAGATAGAAAAACCGTCGAGCTGAAGGCCGAAACTATAAAGGATCTGGCTCTTCAGGAGATTGTCGATAATATCTCAGAATCGGAAGGCGAGATGCTTATCCTCCGTGATATCTTCACACACATTCCTATCAATACCGAAGATATCCGATACAGATCTGAGATACTCAGGGACTTTCTTGAAAATGAAGCTATGACTGATGAGCTCTATGAAGCCATGAGTCTTATTCGTACGCTTAAGGACTATGGCAGCAGCAAGCTTCTAACTATGAACACAGAGCATTCCCTATATATTCTTCTTGAGCACCTGCGCGAATTATCTATATATGTCCAGGCTACTGAATCAATTGTCAGCACTCTAAAAAAACACAAGGTTAATTCCCGTGGACTTAAGACTGTTCTTGAACAGCTACAGGCAATAGTTGAGGACGATAAGTTTGAGATTGCAAAGAAAGACATAAACAAGATGCTGAAGGATCTTTCCAACGTCAGAGGCTGCTTCGTAGGAGTAAACTTCACTCCGGACCTTAACGTCGAGCAGGTAACTTCTGTTGAATTTGTACCTTACAGAATAAGATCCAAGTACAAGTTTGCTGAGCTTGCTGCCTTCTTTGCCAACGTAAACAACTCAGCAGCCGCCACAAACTCCATCGGAAAACCATGGGCTCCTACCCGTGTTATCGATCCGCTTCTTGTGTCCATGACTCCTCAAATAGAAAAGCACCTGAAGCGAAACATAATAAAAATGAAAATGGTCATGAATAAGTATGTAAAGCTGGACAGTTCATCCATTACCGAACTATATGAAGGTTTCACATATTATCTTTGCATGGCCAGATTCAGCCGAAGACTTAAGAAAGAAGGCTGCACAATATGCCTTCCTGAAATAGTAGATACCGACGGAGTAAGTCTCGATATCAAAGATCTTTATAATATCAGACTGTTCTTTGCCGGAGAGAAGAACATCGTAAAGAACGACTTCTCCTTCTCACCTGAAGAGAATCTCTTTATTCTTACCGGACCGAACCGAGGCGGCAAGACCATTATAGAACAGGCTCTTGGAATCATTTCCATCATGGCCTCCATCGGTTCTTTCGTAACTGCATCCTCCTGCAAGGGACGTCCATTCCATAACATACTTACTCATTTCCCGATTGATGAAAATCTTACGATCAATTATGGACGACTCGGTGAAGAAGCTGTTCGTATCAAGGAGATAGTAAATGAAGCTGACGATAAGACCCTTATCCTCTTCAATGAGACTTACTCAACCACCAGCGCTGCTGACGGACTGTATCTCTCCAAAGATCTCCTGCGTGTATTGAAAGAATATGGAACTGCCGTAATCTTTAACACTCATATCCATGAGGTTGCCCGTTCCTTAGATGAGATGAATCAGTGGGATGGAAAAAGCAGGTTCGTCAGTCTTGTTATGGAGATTAAGGATAACGTTAATACCTTCCACGTTAAGAGAAGTGATCCTGAATCTAAGTCCTATGCAAGAAACATTGCAGAGAAATACGGCATTACCTATGAACAGATGAAGAACAGAGAATAACATGTAAGCAGGCCGCTAGACGGCCCAATAAAAAATCGCCCGGATTTTTCCGGGCGATTTCTGTTGCCAGCGCCTCTGGAATTTAGCAACTAAACGGTCGAAAAAGCAACACAAATGCTTAAAAACACGAAAATTGTTGCCATTAACGCTGGATTTTAGCGATTGAGTGGACTTAAAAGCAACACTTTTGCCTGAAATGATGATTTTTGTTGCCGAAACCACTGAATTTTGGCGATTGAGTGGACTTAAAAGCAACACTTTTTCCTGAAATGACGATTTTTGTTGCCGAAACCACTGAATTTGGGCGATTGAGTGGACTTAAAAGCAACACTTTTGCTTAAAAACACGAAAATTGTTGCCAGCGCCACTGGATTTAGCGGCTCAACAGCTAACGCAGCCTATTCTCCCATATCTTCAGCTTCCGGTGCGTCTGCACCTTCTTTAGCTGTTTCCTTTGACTTACTCTTTGCTGTGATCATGGTAAAGCTTGTAAGGAACATGAATGCGAAGCACAG
>JAEEGL017422939.1_pt1 | contig 15444 bp, 12 predicted proteins | sample 9134231 | NCBI WGS metagenome assembly JAEEGL01 (sample SAMN16246548, study PRJNA631951) | gut metagenome | biome: gut microbiome; feature: rumen; material: fiber-attached | host: Bos | place: Iran: Karaj | collected 2018-10 | reverse complement strand
TTCTCTTGCAAAACAAGAAGAAGAAATTTTTATGGTGGGAAAACAAAAATCAATAAAATTGCCGAGAAATTCTTTGGGATTAAGAGTGTTACAGGCAATAAGAGACGAAGCCCACAGATTTGCAATAACTTTTCATAAACAGTTACGTGCTAAAGCTTTTATAAAATAAAAGCCTATTTATATCGACCTTATATTAAGGTCTTTAATGACAACGGCAACGACACAACAGCAAATACTTCATTATAATTTAAAATCTTAAAATCTTTTGAAAGCTAAAAATATGGAAGTTTTAGGAATAACGACTTTATTATAGAATAGATTTCAAATTACGAATTTTTGGGATGATAAAAAAAGAAAAAAGTTGTTGTTAATTATAAATTGTCGTTAATAAGCGCCCTTATGGAAAACAACGACAACAATAGTTTTTAATAATATTTTTATATCTAAATTTAAAGACCAATTATCGACATAGAATATATCGAGTTCTAATCTCTTTTCATCATTAAGCAAACTTCTTCCCGATACTTGCCACAATCCTGTTATTCCCGGTAACACTTTAAATCTTTTTTTATAGCTGTAATTATGGTATATTTTTTTTATTTGTTCTAATTCCCATTTAACAATCGGTCTTGGTCCTACAAGAGACATTTCTCCTTTTAGTACATTAAAAAGTTGCGGTAATTCATCGAAACTGTATTTTCTTATAAATTTACCTATTTTGGTTATTCTGGAATCATTCTCCAATTTTAAAAAAGCTTTATTTTGCTGCAAACTGTTTTCTTGTAAGTCAGTTAATGTTTCATTGGCGTTTTTAATCATGCTTCTAAATTTATAGCAATAAAATTCTTTTCCGTTGTAACCTATTCTAAGATGTTTATAGAAAACAGGCCCTTTGCTGTCTAATTTTATGAGTATTGCAAGTATTATAAAAATTGGAGACAAAATAATCAGTATAATTAAAGAAAATATAATATCTAAAATTCTTTTCAAAAAATAATCGAAATCTCTTACGGGATTCGATATCAGCAATATAATCGGTATTCCTAATGTATCATCCAATATTATTTTATCCTTTGTCATTTGTACTTCATTAGGCAATATTTTTATATCAATGTCATTTGTTTGTGCCCAATCGCAAAGAGATAAAAATTCTTCATCTTTTATCGAATAATTTGTGATAATAATTTCTTTAATACTTTTTTTTATGGATAAAAATTTCAGTTTTTCTATGTTTTTTGTTTCTATTTGATAAGGATAGTAAAAAATTTTATTAATATAATAGTTATTAAAAGCCTTTTTATATTTGCGAACATTTTTTCCTATTACAAGTAAATTGTTTCTTATATTTAACCGGTATATTAGATAAGCAATTAATCTCTTAATAAAATATCTGAATATTGATGTGAATAAAATTAAGTTTGTTGCCATAAAAACAATTAATAATCTGGAAGAATCGTTTTTAATTATAAAAATCAATGCAAGAATAAAAATAATAAAAGAGAAAGTTGCTTTTATTGCTTTTGCGAATAAATTAAATAATGATGTATAAAAAAACTTATATCCTATAAAGAAATTTACAAATAATATCCATATAGGAATTAAACAGATTGTTATTATAAGATATTCTTTAAATGAAAAAATATTTATTGGATGCAGAACATAAAATCTAAAATAAAAAGCCAATAAGAAAGACAGCAGGAATGTAAAACAATCCGTTAAAAGCAGGACTAATATAAAAGGAAAATTTTTATTTTTTATAATCATTTTTTTATTAAAATTTAAAATTAGATAACAAACATTATTTTATCATATTCGTGAAAAAGAAAAATGTTTTTCTTAAAAAGTTACCGATATTAGTATAGTTAATATTATGGTTAAAACAAAAATTAAAGATAGATAATCTTATTTTATGATGGAATTTGTCGAAAGTTTTTATTTTTATGTGCTTTTTTGTGAATAAATCTTTTTTTAAAGAAGCTAAAATTTGTTTTGTTTTTTCGTACGGCAACTCTATAACTTCGAATTTAGCTGCAAGCAATAAAAAACCATATGAGTAAAACGGTTGTTCGTAAATATCAAACAATTGTTTTTGCTGCAATAAATTTTTTATATCATATAACAAATTCACGCAAGAATAAATTCTGTCAGCTTTGTTATTCATAATAGAATTTTTTCTGTTTATTCTATAAAAATAGAGACAATCTCTTATAAATTTTATTTTGTCGGAAACTAAGATTATTTCATAAAAAAATAAAATATCTTCCATTGTTTTCCTTTTAAAAGATATTTCATTGTTTAAAAGAAAGTCTTTTTTATATATTTTTGCCCACGCACTCCATATAAGCCTGTAAGTGAGTATTTTCTGTTTTTTTTGAATAGTGTCAAAAATATTATCGTAACAAAATTTATTTTGTGTATAATGTTTTTTCAAACCTTTATTATTATCATAAAGGTAAAAGTCACAACAAACAACATCATAATTGTGTTTTTTTATATTCGTATATAAAATTTCAATATATTTTGTATCAATCCAATCATCGGAATCTATAAAGGTTATATATTCTGCATTTGAAACTTTTAAGCCTATATTTCTTGATGTAGAAGGTCCATTATTTTGTTTTGAATTGATTAGAACAACTCTGGAGTCTTTTTGTTTGTATTCTTCAAGAATTTTTAAAGAATTATCGGTTGAACAATCATTGATACAAATAATTTCGATGTCTTTAAAAGTTTGATTGATAATACTATCAAGACATTGCCTTAAATATTTTTCTACATTATATACAGGAATAATTATCGATACTTTTATATTGCCCATTTCTATATAATTTTAACAAATAAAACCAACAAAGGTCTTAGAATTTTATAATAAAACTTTTTGTTGTACCATTTGTCATAATATAATAAAAAAGAATTATAAAAATGTTTTGTAATATTCTTGCTAACTTTTTTGTCTTTACTCTTTAATCCGGATTTATATTTATGATGAATGATTTCTACGGTCGGATTAAATATTATTTTATATCCTTTTTCTCTGTATTTTCTGCATAAGTCCATATCTTCACTATACATGAAAAATCTTTCATCAAAGAAATCAACCTCTTTAAAATATTTTAATTTCGTTATCATACAAGCACCGGTTATTGCGTCAACTTGATGTATAGTGTTTAAATCTTTATCTAATAAATGATAATGAGTAAAAATTTTTATATTTGGGAATATTTTTTCAAAACCTGCAAAATATAAAAAGCAATCTAATATTGTTGGTTCTCCTCTATGACAAGCTTTATCCATTTTACCATCGGACAATAGTAATTTTGGTGTTATCATTCCTATACTGTCATCCTGTTCAAGCATGTCGATAATAGTATCTATCTTTTTTGATTTTTCAGTAAGTTCGGTATCCGAATTTAATAACATTATATAATCAGCATTCGATTTCTTCAATGCAAGATTATTCCCTGCAGAAAAACCGACATTTTTACTTGATTTTATTAAATTTATTTGAGGATATTTATTTTGCAACATTTCAACTGAATTATCGTTGCTTGCATTATCGACAACCGTCACTATAGTATTGTATTTTGAATAATTAATAAAATGTTTATATAAGGAAATTAAAGTTTTTTCTAACCAATACGAATTATTATAATTTACTATAATTATTTCGAGTTTCTTTTTGTTCATAATGCTAAGTATACACAAAAAATAAATATATTATTCTACGTCATATACTAGGATAATAATCCTTACTAATATTTTTTTATAGACCCTTTTTAATTGCATCCAATATATTTTTATTATCTGTGAACAACTGCTAGAATAAAATTTTTCAATAAATCTTTTATAAGCCTTAATAAATTTGTATTTTTTTCGGCTATTCTATCAAGTTCCATATCTTTAAATGGAGTTTTTATAAAGTATCTAAACCATTCATGTGATAAAAAAATATCATAATATTTCCATGGTTTTTTTTCTCCAGTCCAATGAAAAATGGCAGGGTTTTTATAAGCATTTTCTGTTTCTGATAAGGAATAGAAAATTTGTGCCTTATTCCTTTCAATAAAATTTAATGTTGATTGAGATATGTTATATTTTAAAGGTAAAAAAAGTATTTTATCATAACACACTTTATTTAGTATGTGTTGATCTACAGAACCGTTAAATTTACCAATCATATCTATACATTGTTTATCTATTTTGTCCTGACGGATTTTTTGTAAGTTCATTAACAAAACACCGGCATTTATATAGTAATCCATACTTTTTATATCGGTTTCTTTTATAATATCTTTTCTCTTAATTATTTGATTAAATAAATTTATACAACCACCTATGTAGTTGCCTTTTAAATCTATATTATACAACTCGGTTAAGTCTGTTCTTACTATGATATCAACATCAAGATATAATATTTTGTCAAATTGAGGTAATAATGATGAAATAAGGAATTTATAAGCGGAAACATAATTTACATGTTTATGTGTTTTAGGAATGTCTTTAAAAGTATCTTTCATGTCTATGAATTGTAGTGAGAAATTTTGGTATTGCGATTTTAATTTGCATAATTTGTTTTTCTCTTCCGGTGTTACATTATCTGTACATAAAAAATATATATCGTAAAAAGTATCTTTGTTTGCATTTTCAAGTATAGATACAATAAGGGTCGCAGCTGCAAAAAACAAATTATTATCAGATGCAATTATTATAGGAATCTTAGTTGAATTCATTTATTTTTCTCTGCTTAATTCAGTATTTCAATTTTGTCTTTTATACTAGTATGTTTAGCAACTTTTTTTTCTTAATTAATGTTGAATCTTTAAAATTGTAATAATAAAGCTAAACTTTTTTATTATATTTTGTTTTATCAAATTGACTCATTATAGCATATTTTTTATGAAAAATTTTTTAGATTTTCAAAGTTTTAACGATTAGTTCTCTTAATTTTATGACAAAATTAAATAAAAGTATGTTTTTATTAATAATAGTTTTTATTATTAATATATTTAATCCCGTTATCATTAAATATTTATAATAAGATAAAGACAATAAATTAAATTTTCGATTTTTAAAATAAAATTGTCTCATCGAATTTATTGAATTGTTCTTTAAAAAATCATGCATTTTGTTAAAAAATTCATTTTTATAATCATTTTGAATTTGTGTATAAACAAGATATAAAGTCTTTATAGCTATATAATTACAATATGGTAAAACATTTTTTAAATTGTTTTCTTTAACGTAATTAATTAAGCTTTGACTAACGGTGAAAAAATCATGAATATTTTTTATATCTTTTTTGTTCCTAATAGATTCTTTTCTAAATTTCCTATAAAAATATAAAAAGTCCGGTATGTAAACTATTTTATCAGCTTTAAAAAAACATATTCTATTGAAATAAGCATCATATGTAGTTTTTATTTCAGAATCAAATTTGATTCTGTTTTTTGTTAAAAAATCTTTTCTGAAAATTTTATTCCATGAAACAGGGGTGTCAAATAATATGTCTTCTGCCCCGACAAGTTTATTTTTTGATATTTCCAGAAGTTGTATTGAATGAGAAAAATCAATTTTTTTTAGAGTCTCTTTTCCTTTTGTATTGCAAAAAATGATGAAATAATTACAGGAAATGATATCGGCATTTGTATCTTTTGCTTTTAGATACATAATCTCATACATATTTTTTTCTATATAGTCGTCACTATCAACAAATCCTATATATTGCCCTGCAGCTATTTCCAAACCTATATTTCTTGTTTTATATAACCCTTCATTCTTTTTATTATTTATTACTTTTATATTGTTGTACTTATCGGCAAAATCTTCTATTATTTGTAGAGAGTTGTCGGTAGAACAATCATTAATAACAATAATTTCAATATCTTTAAATGTTTGATTAATAACACTATCAAGACATTGCCTTAAATATTTTTCTACATTGTATACCGGTATAATTACTGATATTGCGGGAGTTTTATTCATGTTATTAAAAAAACTTCAATGTTTATATAATTTCCGTATATTATACTAAATATTGTGTAATTGCTGAATTTATATATATTCAACGGATGATTAGCTGATAAAAAATGTTTTCTTTGGCGGAAGATTGCGTATATAGATAAATATAACAAATATTTTAACAAGAATATTCCGTATCCTAAAGGTATAAATATTTATACACACTCTGCTAAACAAATTAAGAAAAACATTTTTCTTTTTCAAGAATATGATAAAATAATATTTATTATCTAATTTTTATTTTTTATAATCATTTAATTTCTTTATATAAATTTGATAAAATGAAACATTCTCTTGTATTTTACAATATTTTAATATGTTTTATAAATTATTGAAATAAAAAAACATGAACAAAATATGATTACTTGGTAGTATAGGGAAAATTATTTGTAAGATAGGCGATACTATATGAATAATAGAGAAAAGAAAATAATAGTTTCCTTAACATCTTATCCTGCAAGAATAGAAACTGTTAATAAAACTATTAAAACTTTATTAAATCAATCATTAAAAGCTGATGAAATTATTTTATGGCTTTCACCTGAAGAATTTTCTAATAGAGAAAAAGATTTACCCTCACAACTATTAGAACTTCAAAATAAAGGACTAACTATAGATTGGTATCATAATATAGGTCCTTATAAAAAACTTATACCGACATTAATAAAGCATCCAAATGATATTATTGTTACGGCCGATGATGATGTCCTTTATGATAAAGATTGGTTAAAATTTTTATATGAATCATATTTACAGAATCCTAAAATGATTCATTGTCATAGAGCGCATAAAATTTTATTAAAAAACGGCAAAATAAAATCATATAAGCAATGGTTTAAGTGTAAATATTTATACAGAGGAGAATCTGCCTTTTCAATTTTCTTTACAGGAGTAGGGGGCGTTTTATATCCGCCAAACACTCTTAGCAAAAATGTTTTAAATGAAAAAGAATTTCTGGAACTATGTTATAATACAGATGATATTTGGTTTTGGAGCAATGCTGTTTTAAATAATGTACAAATAAAATTTATTTCAAATGCACTAATAGATCAAGAAAAAATCTGTGGAACACAAAATATAGGTTTGTGGAAAGAAAATCAATTAAAGAATAATGATATTAATATTAATAATGTTATAAAAAAATATCCTACAATTATAAAAACATTAGAAAAAGAAAGTAAAACCATCAAATATAAAATATATAGTGTGTCTGATTATATAAAATATAAAATAAAAAGAATTTTAGGGAAATAAAGTTATTTTTTTAAGTCTTTTTTATTAATTCCACAAATTATATTAATTTTATCTTTTATTTTTCTTGAGAATTTGTTTTTGCGAATCTTTTTGATAATAGGTAAACAAAATATTTTTGTTCTTCTATCAAAAATATCAAGCAAATATAAAACATAGTCATAAAATACTTTTAATCTAAATGAAAACGTGATTTTTTTATTAAAAGATGTTAGTTTCAAATATTTATAATAATATTTCATTAAAGGTGAATATCCATTCCATGGCTTTTTAAAAGATGAAAAATGTATTATTTGGGGATTAGCAATTGCTTTCTTTATTTCTTGCTTTTTTGGATGAAAATAAAAATTTTTAAAAAAACCAGTATGCATGTTCCAAGATAAATCTAAAGGTTTGATTTTGCCGTCACAACATATATTTATTACATCTTGATCAACAAAAATAAAATTTTTTATATTTTCTTCTTTTATCTTTATAAATTGTTCTGCAAGATTATTTTTTCTCCATGAATCTAAATTTATTAACATAACTCCTGAATTAATATAGAAATCTGAAATCCAATAATCGTTATATTTAAATAAAAAATAATGACCTATGTTATCTGCTCCTGCTAAATAGTAGTTTTTAATGTCTTCATTAAACAATTCTTTTAAGCTTTTAAGAACAATCAAATCACAATCTAAATATAAAACTTTGTCTAAATCTTTAAGAATGTTTCCGAGAAAAAATTTAAAGTTTGCCATTTTTCTAACTTTTGAATATTTATTAAATAAACTTTTTTCAACTTCTATAAAAAAGATTGTACAATCCTTTATTTTTTTTAGTTCAATAATTTTTTCCCTTAAGTTCATTGATAATGTTTTATCTAGTAATATATAAAATAATAACTCATCATCTTTATCTGCATTGGATAATATTGATGCCATTGTAACAGCTAAATGTTGTATAAAGTTTTCATCTGATATTAGACAAATATCTATTCTCATAGCCCAAAAATTTTATTAAAAAAAAATCTTGTTTTCAATATTTTGTATAATAAACAGTACTATGTACAATAAAACATTAAAAAGAGTAATATTTAAAAATATCGGTAATTATTTATGAAGAAAATGAAAAAACTTAACAAATTATTGTCAATACTATATTTAAGATATTATAGATACAAAAAAAACAAACATTACTTGAAAGTTTTACTAAACAATAAAATTAGAAACGATATTTTAACTGAAGAACAAAAAGTTAGTATCGATAAATTTTATAAGGAAAATTATGGGCATAAAATATCTTATACAACTCATAATCTGGTGACGAGTTATAATTCTAAATTTGATATAAATTATATTTCAACAGACATATTTTTAGAATTTATAGATGCTATAAATACAAATGCTTATTGTTATAATATATTTAAAGATAAAAATTTTTTATATACAATTGCAGAATCAGCTAATGTAAAAGCTCCCAGAAGATTTTTTTATTCTATAAACGGATTATTTTTTGATTCAAACAATAGTATAATTTCAAAAAGAAAGTTTTTTGAACAAGTATTAAATATAGGTGAAATATTTATAAAGCCAACCATTAATACCGGTAGTGCAAAAGGTTGTAAGATATTGAATATCGTAAATGGTATGGATATTTTTTCTAAAGAAAAAATAGAAGATATAATCAATAACAGTTATAAGACAAATTTTGTCATACAAGAAAAATTGATTTGTCATAAAAGTATAACCGATATTTATCCTAAATCGGTAAATCATTTTAGCGTTTTTACATATATATGGAACAATAAAATAAATATAGCACCAGTTATGTTAGAAATAGGTGCTAATGGAAACACAATTGATTTTGCATTAAATCAAGAGAGTTTATTTATTGGTATAAATAATGATGGACTTTTGTTTGATTATGCTTATTCATCAAAAGACTTTAAAAAATACTATATGCATCCGGACACAAAAACATTATTTAAAAATTATAAGATAGATTTATTTCCTAAAGTATTAGATGCTGCAATAAAACTTCATTCTATTATTCCTTGGATAAGATTCTGTAAATGGGATATTACAATAGATGTTCAAGGAAATCCTGTTGTAATAGAAATGGAAAATCCAAACTCTCCATTGTTTACTCAAATAGCAAATGTTAAAGGTGTATTTGAAAATAACACAAAAGGAATATTATCTTTTCTACAAAAACATCGTTGACAGTGAGTACATGCATATATTATAATAATTACTCGATATGGATAATATAAAAATATCTGTCATTATTCCTGTGTACAATACAGAACAATATTTAATTAAATGTCTTGAAACAATTATAAATCAAACATTAAAAGATATTGAAATTATTTGTGTGAACGATGGTTCAACAGATCATTCATTGCAAATATTGTATAATTTTTCGAAAATCGATAGCAGAATTAAGATAATAACTCAAGAAAAACAAGGTGTAGCGGTTGCAAGAAACAAAGGACTATCTGTTGCACAAGGTAAATATTTATCTTTTTTAGATTCCGATGATTTCTTTGAATTAGATATGCTCGAACAAATGTATATTTGTGCCGAGAAATATAATACTGATATCGTTGTATGTAAATCTAAGAAATTTTATAATGGTTATATAATAGATAATAACAATATTAAAGATTCTTTGTTGCCAAAAAAAGAAGTTTTTTCTTCATTAGATATTCCAAACTATGTTTTTCAATTTCATGTTGGTTGGTGTTGGGATAAATTATATAAAACTTCTTTCATAAAAGAGTTAGGTATTTCTTTTCAAAATATAAAAAAGAATAACGATTCTTTTTTCTCTCATATATCAATGATTATGGCTAAAAGAATATATGTTTTAGATAAAAGACTTGTATATTATAGAAAAAATAGAGAATATTCAATCTCGAAAACAAAAATAAACAAAGATGATTATATTTTTCTGTGCAAAGATTTTTTGAAAGAAATAAAACAATATTTAGTTGAAAATAAAATTTTTGAGATATTTGAACAAAGTTATATTAATTATTGTATGTACAGTCTTGCTAAACATTTTAAATGTTTGACATTTAAAATACAAACTGAATTTTTAAAGATATTTGAGATTGGATGCTATAAAATAAATTATTTTTATTCTCAAGAATATAAAATAGTATATTTGGTAGCTAAATATAAAATATTAATTCCCGTATATAATTTGTATATTAAAATAAAAAATATTTTGAACAACATATATAAAAGATTTTTTAAACCTAAAAAATTTTCTTTTTTTAGAAAAGAAAAAAGAAGAATGATTCCTCAAAAAAAATTAGAATATTTTTGTGTTCATATTGTTGATCATTGTAATTTAAGGTGTCAATGTTGCGATCATTTCTCGCCAATTGCGAAAGAGTGGTATGCGGATTTACAAGCTTTTGAAAGAGACTTAAAACAATTTTCTTTATTAAGTAATCAACAAGTTGAAAGAATAGGTTTATTAGGCGGGGAACCATTACTTCATCCTAAAATTGCAGAGTTTGCAAAAATAGCAAGAAAATATTTTAAAAATTCAAAAATAGCTATAGTATCAAATGGTTTGTTACTATTAAAACAAAATAAAAATTTTTGGGATACATGCAGACAGAACAATATAATAGTTGCTGTTACAAAATATCCTATAAATCTTGATTATGATAAAATGCAAGAAACGGCAAAAAAATATAACGTTGTAATGGAATTTTATAACAATTCCGATAAACGCAAAAAAACATCGTACCATATACCATTGGATTTAAATGGTAAACAAAACAGCACATATAATTTTCTTAGATGCTTTCATGCTAATCACTTAACTTTATTAAGAGATGGGAAATTGTATCCTTGCTCATTTGCACCTAATGCTTTTAAATTTAATGATTATTTTAATAAAACTCTTCCTATGCCGGAAGGAATAAATATTTACAAAGCAAAAGATATGAATGAAGTACTAAATTTTATAAGTAAACCCATAAACTTTTGTAAATATTGTTATGTGAAAAGAAGAAGTTTTCATCATACTTGGAATAGATCAAAAAAAGATATAAAAGAATGGACAGTCTAAAGCACACAATATGAATAACAATCAACAAGTATCGGTAATAATTCCTGTGTATAATGTAGAAGAATATTTAAGACAATGTTTGGATAGTGTTATTAATCAAACATTTAAAGATATAGAAATTATTATTGTTAACGATTGTTCTACGGATAATAGTTTGCAAATAATCGAAGAATATCAAAAAAAAGATAAAAGAATAAAATTGATTGATTTAAAACAAAATGTTGGCCTCGGTAATGCAAGAAACGAAGGAATAAAAGCTGCAAATGGTAAATATCTTATATTTGTTGATTCTGATGATTGGATAGCAGGAAATTTTATACAATTTCTTTACAAAGAAATTGTAAGCAATAATCTTGATTTTGTATCTGTAAATTATAATGTTGTAAATGATAAAATTACTCCAAATGAAATAAAATCTACTTTATGTAATGTAATAATTTCAGATGAGAACAAAAAGAAACAAATATTAGTGGACATACCATCTGTTCAAACATGGACAAAAATCTACAAAAAGGATTTTTTGTTAAGTAATAATATATTTTTTAGAATAAATAAATTAGAAGATAATTTATTTATATGGGAAGTTATTATAAAAAGTAAAAGCTTTTTGTTTGTAAAAGAACCTTTATATTATTATAGAAGGAATAGAAAAGGTTCTATTATATGGAAGATGAATAAAAAGTTTTATAAATATAGACTATATTTATATAAGAAGATAAAACAGATGCTTAAAGATATAAATGCTTATCAACTTTACAATAAAGAATTTTATTATTATGTTACAATTAGAATGATATATGCATTAGAGAAACAAAAAAGAAAAGATATCTTCTTAGATTTTAGGTACAACTTTTATAATAATGATTATGTTTTGGAATATAAATATTCTAAAAGTTTTTTGTTAAAAGTAAAATTGTTCATTTTTAAATTATGTTTGGTAACAAATATAAATTATCGTTTAATATCTAATATATATGCATATGTTTTAGATATAATAAAAAAATAATATCTTTTACTCTAAGTAAGGAAATCAATCCTGGAATTATACTCACAAGCTTTAAGTCAAAGTTTGAAGCAATTTGGTAGTTTACTTAAGAAAACGTTTATAAAATATATGAGAGTTTTGTTTATAATCAATATTTTAAATATTTATTTTTTATTTTAAACAAATTAAACTCAAAAGTTTTAAACAGTTTGACTTTAACCTTGCTATTTTTCTTGAATATGATTATTATTGGTGAAACTAAAAATGCAATAAAACATATTATATACTTAAAAATATATTTGATATATGATACTGATATTGTTATTATTAAACCTACAGTTATGTGCATTTTAAAATCTGTCATTTTCAGAAATTTGTAATAATATTTCATTGCAGGACAATATGCCTTCCAAGGCTTGTCAGGGGTTGTGTAATGAAGTATTTTTATGTTTTTAATAGATTTTATTTTGTTATTTAATGGATGATATCTGAATTTTCTGTTAGCATAAAAAAAATCATGTTGAAAGTTGTATTCCAAGGGAATTTCTTTTATTTTGTTTACACAACATAAATTTATCACATCTTGATCAATAAAAACGAAGTTTTTTATATATTTTTCTTTTAGGGATATTAATTTTTCTGCAAGATTATCTTTTCTCCATAAATCTAAATTTATTAACATAACTCCTGTATTTATATAAAAGTCAGTTATATTATAATCAAGATGTAAATTAAGATAATAATAACCATAATCTTCTACAGCAGCAATATAATAATTGTCTATATTTTCTGAAAATAAATTTTTCAAACTTGAAAGAACAACTATATCACAATCCAAGTATAATACTTTATCCAAATCTTTAAGTATATCTCCAATGAAAAATTTAAAATTTGCGGCTCTTTTTTTTAGAGCATAACCTTTAAAAGCAGCTACATTTACATTTACAAAAATAATATTACAATTTTTAATGTTTTTTAAGTTCAATATTTTTTGTTTGTCTGTTTCTGATACATTTTCAGATAATAAAAGATAAAAATATAAATCATCATCAATATCGGCATTGGATAATATTGATGCCATTGCAACAGCTAAATGTTGTATAAAGTTTTCGTCCGAAATTAAACAAATATTTATTCTCATAGTATTAAAATTTTATAAAAACATATGCTCATTTTCAATAGTAATATTATGAACTTGATTGCTTTTTTTATATAATTAAAAAGTAAGTAAAATATTTTAATAACAAATCATTAAGCCGAATAAAATTGTTTTATATCTTGCCGAAACGGAATTTAAAAACAGAGAAGAAGATTTACTGATATATTTAAAGAATTTATTAGAGAAAAACAAATATTACTGGAATTTTTGATAAAATAAAAATAAAAAAACATTAAAAATTTTTATATGAAAAATATATTGTATTTTTGTCCTCATCAGGATGACGAATTATTAAGTATGGGAATTGATATTTGTGAGTCGGTTTTACAAAACAATAACGTGTGTGTAATTTTATGCACCGATGGTTCAAATTCTTCCGTAAAAAATAAGTTGAATAATGGACAATTTTGTTATATACACAAAGAAAATCATAATTATAATTTATCGGAACAAGAGTTTATAAAAGCAAGAGACTTAGAGTTTGTTTCAAGTTGTAAAGCTCTTGGTGTATTACCGGAAAATATTTGTGTTTTAAATAACAGATGTCCCGATGGTAATTTGTCCGTTACTTTTGCACAAGAAACAATTAAAAACTTTATGGCACGATACGGAGAAAACGTTAAAGTTTGTACAATTGCACCATATAATAAAAGAATACAACATCAAGATCATTATAATTTAGGACAAGCGGCAAAGGATTTATTTAATAACGGATATATAAAAGAAATAAGATTTTTTATAGAGCCGTATTGTGTTCCTAAATGGCTGAAGAAATTGTTTCTTCCGTTTAAATTTGAAAAAAGAAAAGCATCTTCTTCGATGAAAAATAAAATGATAAAAGCATTTGAACAATATTCATATTGGAATCCTAAAGAAAACAGATATGCTATAGGTTATCATTCCATAAAGAATAGTTTTGATAAATATAATAAAAATAATGTCATATATTATTTTGATATTAAAAAATAAAATCTTTAAACGTAAGTACTACCAAATCAAAATTTATTCAATAATTCTTGTTATAAATATTATATTTAATGTATAATCTAAAACTATGAAAACGGAAGTATCAATAATTATTCCTGTATATAATGTCGAACAATATTTGAATAAATGTCTTGATAGTGTTATTAATCAAACATTTAAAGATATTGAAATTATCATTATAAATGATTGTTCTTCAGATACTTCTTTGCAGATAATAAAAAAATATCAACAAAAAGATAATAGAATAGTTTTAATAGATTTAAAAGAGAATAAAGGTGTAAGTAATGCAAGAAATGAAGGATTAAAAATTGCAAAAGGTAAATATATCACTTTTGTAGATCCTGATGATTGGACAGACGAAGATTATGTTAAAACTTTGTACGATAATATAGTTAACTATGACACTGATATTCTTGGAATTGGTTTTTATATTTTTAATAAGCAAATTGAGGAATATAAGTATCCTAAATTCTGTTATTATACCGATTTCAGTATTTTAGAAAATAAACAAAAATTATTAACTTTAAGATTAATATGGTCTTTATGGGCAAAAATATATAAAAAAGATTTTATTGTAAATAATAATATTTCTTTTGAAAGCAGAATAATGGGGGATATTATATTTAATTATGAAGCAATATTATTAGCAAACAATATAAAGTTTGTTGATAAAGCAAATTATTTTTATAGAGTCTACAGAACAAATTCTATTACCCTTAATAAAAAAAGATTTTATTTCTATTCTGAAATAATAGCAAAAATAAAAGGAATTTTAATTTCTAAAAATTTATATGAACAATATAAACAAGCTTTTTATTCATATAGTTATTTATTACTGGCATCAGAACTTGAAGTTGTTAATTTACCTGATAATGAAATTAATTCAATTTTATTAAAAATAAAAAAAGAATTTTTTAATGATACATCGATAAAAATAAAAATTTACGATAAGTTTCTTTATAAAGTAAGA
>JAEEGL012662455.1_pt1 | contig 15444 bp, 11 predicted proteins | sample 9134231 | NCBI WGS metagenome assembly JAEEGL01 (sample SAMN16246548, study PRJNA631951) | gut metagenome | biome: gut microbiome; feature: rumen; material: fiber-attached | host: Bos | place: Iran: Karaj | collected 2018-10 | reverse complement strand
TGATCTTAGCTACTTTTGAAGCAAGGCGGCCTACTACCTGATCGGTAGCGTCGATAACCACCCATTCCTTCTGTTCGCGAGCAGCTTCCTTAGATACGGAAACGGTCTTGTAACTTAAAGTGTTCATTTCTAAAATTAATTTTACTACTAAAAAACATTCTTTTTCTTACTCTCTTATGCGCACATATAACTACTAGCAGAGGTCTAACTCCCTGCAAGCAGTCTAACGTACACTGAATCAGCGCTCTCACGAACCGCCATGCCCGGCCAAAGACATCGCTATTCCGCACCAATCCACGGGGATTCTAAGTCTCTCCCCCATAATCGGACTGCAAAGGTACGGCTTTTCTCTTAAATATGTATCATCTTTTGTTCCCGGAGAGTAATATTTATAATTCTTTAACAAATCAACTATTCCCATAGAGTAACTCTCGGCTTCCAATTCTTAATGATCAAATTTCTTCTTGTTTCCTCCTGCTACTCTTAAAAAGTCTTTATATAAATAAGGTATAATGTTAACGGATGTTGTTTGCGCACACATTTGGTTGATTTAAGTCAAGAATAAGTTAAATTTTTACACTAAATATGGCAAAACTCTTGCAGGAATCAAAAAAACATTGTACCTTTGCATCGTCAAACAAAGACAACCGGTTCACACCGGCTTTGACTAAGCGAAGTCAAAGAGGTTAATAGATTGTTTTAGGTTAGTAGTAATATTTATAGTTTTAGGTTTTTAGTTATTGGTAAAAAGAAAGTTTTAAATGTGTGGAAACAGTGGTCGCCGTGAGGCGCTCATAACTTTCTTTTCTTTAGAATAGGTTAGTAAAATTAAATATGCCTGTCGAAAGGCAGGTCCCAGCTGAAAAGTTGGTTTCATTTGGAAAAGGATTTTTAGTTAAACATAGGCTTTTGGACGCTGCCGCTCGCTGATGAGTAGCAGCGTTTTTCTTTTCCAAAAGTTTAACTGCGTGGTATCATCACCGTTCTATCAGTGCCACGGCATATGCAGAGATACCTTCTTGACGGCCAGTGAAGCCCAGTTTCTCTGTTGTAGTCGCTTTAATGGATATTTGATCTGGATCGCAGCCAATGACCTCGGCCATACACTGTCGCATGTCGGGAATATGTGGATTCATCTTGGGGCGCTCAGCACAGATAGTAGCGTCGATATTGACTAACCGATAACCTTTCGTGGCAATCAGTGCAATGGTCTTCTTCAATATAATCTTACTGTCTATTCCGTCGGTCTCTGCTGCTGTATCGGGAAAGTGATAGCCGATGTCGCGCATATTGGCAGCACCGAGTATGGCGTCACAGATAGCATGAATCAACACATCAGCATCACTGTGTCCTAATAGTCCCATTTCATAATCAAGGCGTATACCGCCCATCCATAACTCACGTCCTGCTACTAAGCGATGGACGTCGTAGCCCATTCCTACTCGTATCATAATTCTTTTGATTTTTTTCGATATTCCGATATTTCGATACTCCGATATTCCGATTAGCCAAAGTTTTATTTAAATAGGTCTTTGATGCCATCCATGTCGAAAGCCAGGGTGAAGCGAAGGGTCTGGTCGAGTGGATTGCTCTTTGCTGTAGAGATGACATAGCCCACGTCTAATGAGAACACATTCATGCGGAAGCCACCACCCACCGTGAAGTACTTGCGATTGCCTTTGTTTTCTGACTCATGGTGATAACCGGCACGCAGCGAGAACTGGTCGTGATAGACATACTCAGCACCAATGCTCCACTGTATCTCCTGTAGTTCCTCTTTGAAACCACCAGGAGCATCACTGAAACTTTTAAACATACCAGAAATGGAGCTGACCTCACTGTATTCCTCCAATACGCGCCGTTCGTATTCCTCAGTTGTCTCACCGTCATTTTGTTTGGGAACAGTGGGCACCATCAGTTTATTGGCATCAGCTGCAATGGTAAAGCGGTTGTACTCATCAACAGGTATCATCAACGAGGCGCCTAGACGCATGTTGGCAGGCAGGAACTGACTGCGATCGTCGCCATAGAACTTAATCTTGCTGCCCATGTTTTGCAGAACAAGTCCTAAGCCAAGTTGACATTCACGCTGTCCAATATTAATATAATTATTATAATAGGTAGCAATGTCGGCAGCAAAGGCTGAGGCAGGACTGGCATCTTCAGTATAGTCGAAGCGTAGGTCGCTATATATCCAACGCAGAGCAACACCCAGTGAGAATTTCTCGCTTAGCATCAATGAAGCACCCACATCGAGTGACATCTCATAGGGTTTGACTGTCATCGCGTTTTCTTCTGTAGAGGTCATTACCTCACCCAGCGAGAAGTACCGCAGTGAACTACTGATAGCGGCATAGTCACCAATACGGTAGTAGCCGGCCACGTAGGCCAGGTCGATGTCGTTGACCAGTTGGCGTAACCACGGTGTGTAGTTCAGTGCTATTCCAGCCCTACTGATACAGAACGGATATTTTGCCAGATTCCAGTACTGTGAGTTGACATCCGGATCAGTGGCTGCACCGACATCACCCATGGCTCCTGCACGGGCATCGGGGGCAATGGTCTGTGAGATGACGGCATGTTCAACGGGGTTGAACTGGCTCTTCGTATCCTGTGCGGAGGCTGTCGAAACCATCAACAGGCACGTGGCCGTCATAAGTATCTTTGTTGTTGTCTTCATATGCTTACTACTTGTTGGTTAGTACTATGAGTTTCTTAGCTTTCGAGGTGTAGCTGCTGCCGTCGGAACTGATACTTACCTTATAAAGGTAGAGTCCGGTGCCTAGTCGGCTGCCGCTGTTGGTTGTAAGATCCCAGTTAATCAAGTAACTGTTGTTTGTCGACACACCGCTCTCACTATGTGACCACAGGTGACGGCCGGAAGTGTCGTAAATGTCGAGTTTGACATCCATCTCGCTACCCATACGGTCGTGAATGACGCGGAAGGTGGTGGATGTCTTGGCCGGATTGGGTGAGCACTCTACATCCACGATGTGTGGCTCTAAACCTTTCTCAACACGGAAATTCAGTTGGACTGTCGTTGAGTTGTTGAGCACGTCCCATGCCCTGAACTGTAACAGGTGAGAACCGTATGACAAGGCGGGAAGGCTAAAGCCAACCTCTCCCTTGGTATAACTGCCGAAATCGAAAGTGAAGTAGTCGTTCAGACAATAGGTTGTCGCTGCTGAACCGTCAATGATGAGCTGCATGTCGTGTCCGATGCCGCTTCCCGAAGCGTTGATGCCGTCTTCGTCATTGAGCAGGGCAACAAAGTAGGGCGTAGTGTTGACGGCATCACCATTACTGAATGTCTCGCTGTTCAGATAGCAATAGATGCTGGGACCAATCTCGCTGCCGCCTTCCTCAGCTTTTCCGTTGAGTATCAGACTGGTAGAGCGTCCACAGGCTTCCTCGTCTTGCGCGTTATTGACGGCATAGACGTTGATGAGTGAACTCTTGTCATCATATTTGATGTCCTTGGGGACGGCAAAGGTAAACGAGAACTCACCTGCGATGACTTGATCGCTGCCGCTAAAGAGCATGTTGGGGCGGTCTTCATAGACAAAGGCCGTCTGGGCACCATCGCTGCCGGTATTGTTCAGTCTGCAGGTAATCAGTTCCTTGGCATCGCGTACCATGGCGGTCATCGTGCCATTGAATGAAGTATCTGTTTCCCCGTCATCATTGAGCACACGTCCCGTCACCTTGACGGTCGCTCCGGCCCTGGCGGTGATGGTAGTGCCGTCTGTCAGTGGGATATCATTGATAGCTTCTATCTGCAGGTTTTTGGTAGGCATGGCCAGCCGTAAGGCCGGGTCACCCAATAATGCATATTGCAAGCGGTTGACACTTCTGTCGGTTGCGCGGATCTCGTGGCCGTTGCTGTCGTATCCAAGAAGCACACCAGTGGTGATGAGCTCGTTTTTCGCCAGTCGCACAGCCTCCCCGATGGGTAGAGGATCACCGTTGCTGTCCTTGCTCAACACACGGTTGATAAACGAGAGGCTCATCAGACGGTTCTGGGTTTGATAGACTGTTCGGGTAGTGCCGTAGAAGGCTATGGCTCCTCCTTTATCGTTGAAGATAGCTGTTTCGCCAATGTTGTCTTCCTGACTATCGAAGGGCATAATATCGCAGGAAGCCGTAAACCATAGCGGAAGCCGTTGGGATGCGGCTATCTCGAAGTCAACACGCTTCATCACGTACTCATGCGACAGACTGCCAGGACCTCCATGTCCAGAATAACTCATGAGCAGTGCACCCTGCTGCATCTGTTGTTTGATGAGTCGTGTCACGTCTGGATATGTGTTCCCTGTTGATGAGCTGACACGGTTATAGGCATCCCACATGATGCGTTTCACCACAAAGTCAGGGTAGCGGTTTTCTACAAGTCTGGCTATTGAATCGGCATCGGCCATGTGAATATTGTTGTTGCCGTCGTCTCCCATAAAGCATAGTTGGTTCTGCCATGCTCCAGCCTGTTTATTGCTGATATATTCCTCTATCTTATCAATGAAATTGGCTGCATTGCTGGCATCACGTGCAGGAATACGTCCTACGGCAATGTCGGCTTGGTCGCTGGTCAGGAGACTCCCGCCTTCTTCGTCGTCTAGCATACAGAAGTAGTCGTCTGACACGAAACTGTTGATTTCACTATACGAGTTGTCACTTTCGTAACATAGCAGGAAGTCATCAGGACTATAGCTTTGCCAGCTTTTTGACAACATGCGGTTGTCCCAGGCACAGTCACCCAACAGCAGTAGATAGCGAGGCATGTCAGCATCGGTCTCGGCACGGTCATACAGCATTTTCAGGTAACGGCGGTAGGCATTGACATCCGGTGTGCCGCTTGAGAATTCGTTATAGAGCTCGTCGGCAGGCACGATATTGACGCGAAAACCGTCTCTCTGCTCGTGTAGCGCTTTCAGTCGCTGGGCCTGTGCCAGTAACTTCTGTGTGGTAGGGATGATAATCACCATGTCGGCAGCTTTGGCACCATGATGGTTCTGGTTGGTGATATGGTACAGGTATTCTGGATCAGGAAATGCTTGTTTCGTATCGGGAATAGCCACAGGTTCAGTGGCGTATGTTGAGATATAGTCCAGTCTGACATTGGGCACATTGGCATCGGGTGTTAGCGTCACCTCGTTGCTGGCTTGTAGATTGTTGACAGTGAAGGTCGCTTCGGCCGTACGCATCTTTTCGTAAGAGCCTACTGCTGGTATATTGACCTTGCCGACCTCTGTGCCGTTAAGAGATACTGAAACATAGCCTCCCGTTCCTAATCCTGAGAGGGCTACGGTCAATCGGCCGTTTGCCGACGTTCCTGTTGAGGCCACCGTATATTTGTATGTCTTGTCCGAATACAATAGGGCTGCGTCATACAGGTTGCGACCTCCACTGTACCATGCAAAGTCATCCTTCTCATAGAGTGAGTAGTAATGGTCGGCTTCCGGATAGTACATGCTTAGGAATTCTTCCCAAGAGACTGACAGCGGGGCGTCGTCATCCTCAGTCAGGAAGTAGTGGCCATAGTTGGAGTAGGGGTTGCGGATGCGCTTGTATGTGTCGCTCCACGTGACGGGGCCAATGCCATAGAAGAGCCGCTTGCCGTCCACCGTACAAGTAGGCAACTCATCCAGATCGTCGGTCACTGTCAGGTAGTCGCCTGTTAGCTTCTCGGGTTGTAAAGCTCCGCCATAACCATAGATCTTCACCTTGCTGGGATTGGAGAACCCCGCTTTCCGGATGAACTCATCGGTTAACTGATAGATGCCCGTAGATGGAATGCGTATCTTAGCCCACTTTCCTGTTGCCAAAACGGATGATGAAGCGTAGCGTTCTGTCATATCGGCACGCCTTGTGTTTCGCAGTCGTTTCTTGGCGTGACCTTTGATCTGTAACATGAAGCTGACCAGCTTCTGGTATTTCCCATTGCGGTAGACCAATGGTACGAAACTGACATGCAGTATGCCTTGTTTGCGTGACACGCTCATCGACTGTTCTACGGTGGGCAGTGTTCCCAGAGGGCGGCCCGACAGCTGCTGATAGCGCAAGATGTCGGTCTTGCTCATGTCTATGAATTCCGGATAGACAATATTGATGGTATAGGTTGAGTCGGCATACCGTTCACCCACCACTTGCGAATAGGTGAAGACGGGAAGCAATGAGTCAAGCCTGACCTCTTGTGCAGTCAGGTTAAAGAAACGCTGAGCACTTGTCGCCAGACAAACTATCAGCAGCAGTGTACATGCTATCGTTCTTTTTGTTCTCACTTACAGTTAAATTCCAATACCTTGCGGTCTTCCAGCCATCCTTCCAGATGGTCATCGATCTTGACCGGCCCAACACCTACGGGCGTTCCCGTAAAGAGCAGGTCGCCCGTCTTCAGTGTGAAGTACTGTGAGATGTAGCTCACCAGTTCGTCAACGCGGTAGAGCATATCACTCGAACAGCCTTCTTGCACAGTCTGACCATTGATGTCTAAGTGGAAGTGGAGCGCCTGGATGTCACGGTATCTTTCTATCGGCATCCATTCGCCGATGACCGCTGAACCGTCAAAGCCTTTGCAAATCTCCCAAGGGAGACCTTTCTCGCGGGCTTCGCGCTGTAGGTCGCGGGCGGTAAAGTCGATGCCCACGGTGACGGCGTCGTAGTAGCGGTGGGCGAAACGCTCGGGAATGCCTTTGCCCAACCTACAGATGCGTACCACCAGCTCTGTCTCGTAATCCACCTGTTCTGACCAGTCGGGGATGAAGAAAGGCTTGTGGTCTTTCAACAACGCCGAGTCTGCCTTTGTGAAGATGACGGGTTTCTCTGGTTTATATAACGCTCCATCCAGCTCTTTATTGTGCTGGATATAATTCATTCCAACTGCAAATATCTTCATAGCGTCTTAAATTTTCGTGCAAAGGTACGAAAATAATTACGAATTATGAATTATGAATTATGAATTATTTCGTACCTTTGCAGTCAGATGAGAAGAATAGCAACCGTCATTACCTGTCTGTTTGTTGTCTGTAGCCTGTGGTCGCAGACCGATATGCGCTGCATCCATTTCCAAGGGGCTCCTCTGGAGGGACTGGTAGATAGTGTGCGTAGTCAGCTGCAGGCATCTGATTGGACGGAGTGGGGACATTCCGATGATGGTGAGGACTATTATTTTCGCGGCAAATTCTATGGAATCCGTGCTAAGTTGCTGGTCAGCGTGTCGCCTGCGACTAAGTTACTCACATCGGCCTATGTTACGATTGGACCCTATAGCACAGAGCAGATGTTGGCGAAAAATAAGCAGTATTTCCTCTATCAGCTCCAGAAACACCACGGCGACTTCGTTCAGCGTGATGGCGCGTGGGTATGTATGGATGATTTTTCTAGCATCAAACTGTCGGTCGTTGACAACGATAATGGCTCGAAGGATATCCGAGTGCTCTATCTGCCGATGGTTGCCTACTATAAGGATGCGTTGTCTATGGGCCTTCATGGTGCAGTGCAGGAGGTCGTTACTGAGAATGCTGTGGCGGAAGACCAGTTTATGCATTTCTCTGTGGACGGTCAGATAGAGAACCCCGACCTCACCAATCGCCGGTACAACCGGTATGGCTATCTGGTTGCTGCTGAGATGACAGAAAAGGAGGGACATTCCGTAGTATCGTATGCCTATGACAGCAACTACCGCTTGGTGCGTCGCACGTTGACCAACGAGCAGGCCGGTATTGTCTATGTCAATGACTATACCTACAATGAGAACAACGAGATAGCCTCGCAAAGTCAGAAAGTGTTCAAGGGCGAGGAGTGTGTGCTGACGATTAATATGCACAATAACTATCTGACGCGCGATGACCAGGGCAACTGGACCTCCAACTCGCTGTCGCTATCATATTGGGAGAAAGGTAGCCAGAGTCAACAGACGACTGTGTTGCAAAAACGTACATTAGCTTACTGGGAAGAATAGCACTTCGCCAATTACTAATTATGAATTATGAATTCTGAATTGATAAAAGTTGTAGCATTTGATGCCGATGATACCTTATGGGATTGTCAGACGTGGTTCGACGAGGTGGAACAGCAGTGTTGTGAACTGCTGGCTCCTTGGGCTACCGCCCGTGAGGTCAGCGAGGGCTTGTTTGCTACTGAGCGCAAGAACCTGTCGCTGACGGGCTATGGCACTAAGGCTTTTACACTGTCGCTCATCGAGAATGCCGTCCGTGTCAGTCACGAGCAGCTGACTGGTGATATCGTGATGCGTCTTATCGAGTTGGGACAGCATCTGTTGCGCTTTCCCACTACGCCACTACCCGAGGTAGAGGAAACCCTTCAACAGTTGGCTGCACAGCGAAATTATCGCTTGGTGGTATTTACTAAAGGTGAACTGATGGATCAGGAAGCAAAACTGCAACGCTCTGGCTTGGAACAGTATTTCTCACACATGGAAACGGTATCCAATAAGACGGAGCGCGAATACCGACAGCTCTGTGAGAATCTTGATGTGGCCCCCGAACAGACCCTGATGGTGGGCAACTCGTTTCGTTCAGACATCGCACCAGCCTTGGCAGCAGGAGCATGGGCAGTACACATCCCTTATCATGTTGTCTGGGAGTTGGAGAAGAGCGAGGAGTTCCCTCATGAACGCCTCAAGAAAATCAGCCACTTCTCCGAGTTGCTGGATATCTTAGGCTGATAATCACATAACTGCATACTATCATAATATAAATAAGGTATACCTGTACGGCGGAAAGGTTGATACCTTCGATATGGCTCATGGGCAACTGGGCCACCCATTCTAATGCGTGGTTCATGGTGTTTGTCAGCCAGATGAGTAGTATTGTCAGTCCACTCGCTACCCACGACCACCAACTGAGTGCGATGCACAACAGTGTTCCGCAAAGAATCAGCCACGCTATTGGTATGACGATGAAGTTGCTCAGCAGGAACCAAGTGCTGAAGCGTCCGAACTGATAGGCAACCAGTGGTGCCGTACCTATCTGGGCGGCAATAGATACTGTCACCAGTCCCCATGCTGTTGACAGCCAGCGATGCTGTTGTTGGATATGGGCCTTTATCAGATTGTTGATGAGTGGATGAATCAGCAGGATGCTGAGTACTGACAAGAATGACAGTTGGAAACCAAGGTCATAGATGCTCATTGGGTTCACTACCAGCAAGATGATAGCCACAAAGGCCAGTGTGTTGACAGACATGCGTCCTCTATAACCTACTGAGAGCAGAGCATAGATACTGATCATAAAAGCCGAACGCACCACGCTGGTTGACAGTCCCGTCAGCAGAGCGAAGGTCCATATCGCCAATACCGTTATGACTTGTGTCGCCATGTGGTAGCGATGCCAGCCAATGACCAGCGATATCACTCCATAGATAATCATAAGGTGCAGTCCACTTAGTGCCAGAATGTGTGATGCCCCCACCCGCGAATAGGTGTCCTTGAGTTCTTGGCTCAGGGTTGTCTTGTCGCCCAACGTCATAGCAGCAATCACTCCGTAGGCATCCTCGTCCATCTGCCGTTGTCTGAAGTGCTCCAGCAACTGGTGTCGCCATGTGAGGAAACGCCATCGCAGCCTGTCTGTCATTGATAGTTTCGCCAGACTAATGGTCTGCCATTTCCACTGATGGCTGTAAGCATATACTTCACCAGTAAACCCGTGACACTGCATATATTGCAAGTAGTCGAAGTGTCCATGGCGGTATTCGTGAATTTTTTTTATCCGTGAGTGTACAAGAATACCATTTCCTATCTGTATCTGTTCACTATGCTTGTCGCGTTGGATGCTACAGTGTAGCTTGTACTTTCCATCCGCTGTCAGCGCGTCGAATACCACAGTTTTCTCTTTGATTTTTACCTCGCTTGTGACGATTAGCTCTACCTGTTGCTTCTCTTGTGGCCACTCAACATTGAGCACCTGTCGTTGTCTGCTGCCTAACGTCATTCCAAGCAAGAGTGTTCCCACAAATATTCCAGCTGTCTGCAGTCGAGGATAGCGTCCAATACAGCATGTTATAAGGAGAACGATTGCCAATACTGCCAACAGCATGAGCCAGTTATCTATCCATGGACTCATAGCTATACCTGCTATCATCGAGATGGCCAATGGCAATAGTGGTGCGTGGATTTTCATAAAGGTCTATGCATATTTTCGACAAAGGTACAAAATAATTTGTAAATCGTCATTCGAAATTCGTAATTATTTCGTACTTTTGCACCATGCGAGTACTCATAGTCAATACAAGTGAGCGGACGGGTGGCGCTGCGGTGGCTGCCAGTCGACTGATGGAGGCACTGAACAACAATGGTGTGAAGGCCAAGATGCTGGTGCGCGACAAGGAGACGGACCGTCTGACCGTAGCGGCCGTACCTGGTCAGAAGCACATGCAGCTGTGTTTCCTGTGGGAGCGCTTGGTGGTGTGGTTGAAGCTACACCTGAAGCGTGAGCACTTGTTTGATGTGGACATTGCCAACTGTGGTGCAGACATCACGCAGCTGCCGGAGTTTCAGGAAGCAGACGTCATTCACCTGCACTGGATTAATCAGGGCATGCTGTCGCTGAAGGGTATTCGCAATATCCTGGATACAGGGAAATCCGTTGTGTGGACGATGCACGATATCTGGCCTGCTACAGCCATCTGTCATGTGGCGTTAGACTGTCGTCATTTTGAACAGCAGTGCTCTCATTGCAGACTGTTGCCTGATGGCGGTGGTGACAACGACCTGGCTGCGCAGATTTGGCAACGCAAGGAGCGCATGCTCAGCGGACGGCAGGTAACCTTCGTGGCTTGTAGTGAGTGGCTCGCGAGCGAAGCCCGCAAGAGTGGCTTGTTGCAAGGACAGCGGGTAGAAAGAATCCCCAATCCGATAGATACCCATATCTATCATCCGATGGATAAGCTGAAAGCACGTGAGATGATGGAATTGCCCAAAGAAGGGCGCATCATCCTGTTTGCCTCTCAGCGTGTTACCAATCCAGGCAAGGGTATGCAGTATCTGCTGGAGGCTTGTCAGTTGCTGGCACAGCAGCATCCCGAAGAGAAAGATAATATCACGGTAGCTATTCTGGGTGGTCATGCTGAGGAAATCGTGGGACAACTGCCTTTCCGCACCTGTCCGCTGGGCTATGTCAATGACGAACAGCGCATCGTCAATATCTATAATGCTGCCGATGTCTTTGTGCTGCCCTCCCTATCGGAGAATCTGCCCAATACCATCATGGAGGCCATGGCCTGTGGGGTGCCCAGTGTAGGCTTTAGGGTAGGGGGCATCCCTGAGGAGATTGACCACCAGCAGAATGGCTATGTAGCTGACTATCGCAATAGTGAGGACTTGGCTTGTGGCATCTGGTGGACACTGTTCGAGGCCGACCGCGAGGCGGTGCGTCAGGCCTGTCTGCAGAAGGTGGCCCATAACTATTCACAACAGAGCGTAGCCAACCGATATCTGAAAGTCTATGAAAGTCTCCATCGTCACTATTACGTATAATGCGGAGCGCAGTTTGCAGCGTACGCTCGACAGCGTGGCCTGTCAGACCTATGCAGATATCGAGCACCTGATTATTGATGGTGCTTCGAAAGATGGTACCTTGCAGATTGCTGAGCATTATCAGCAGCAGAGCCGTCATATGGTGGTCATCCAGTCAGAGCCTGACCGTGGTCTCTACGATGCGATGAACAAGGGCTTGCAGAAGGCTACTGGCGACTATCTCGTCTTCCTCAATGCCGGCGACACCCTCTATGCGCCCGATACCATCGAGGTGGTAATGAAGGCACCACAACTCCCTTCCCGTCAGGGAAGGACCGAGGCAGCTGTCATCTACGGCGATACAGCCATTACCGATGCAGAGGGTCGCTTCCTGCATCTGCGCCGCCACCGTCCTCCTGAACGACTCACGTGGAAGTCGTTCAAGCAAGGCATGCTGGTGTGCCACCAGGCCTTTTATGTCCGCACAGATATTGCCCGTTCTATTCCCTACGACCTGCAATACCGCCATTCTGCCGATGTCGACTGGTGCATCCGTGTGATGCGTGAGGCCGATCGCCAGCATCTGTCGCTAATCAACAGTCATGCCATCCTTGCCAACTTCGAAGAGGGGGGAGACACCACGCAGCACCATCGCGACTCTCTGAAAGAGCGCTTTAAAATAATGATGCATCACTATGGTCTCGTTCAGACCGTAGTGATGCATGCATGGTTTGTGTTACGTTCCCTGCTTAGAGCTGGTACTCAAGCATAACCATTGAGTAGGGCTCCATATCGAGGGCGAACTTCTTCTGGGCCTTGATCGTCTCCTTCTGTGGAGTGATAGGCTGTTTCTCGTAGTTGTTTTCATCGTTGGCATTACCCTTCAGAATGGTCTTTACGGCATTCTTCTTAACGCCGAAGCGACTCAGGTCGATGTTGGCCTTCTTAGCCTCTGCACCAGCGTTGACCAACTTGACATAGAGCTTGCGGGTCTTGACATTGAGTACAACGCTCTGGCCCTGCAGGAAACCGCTCTCCTGACCCTCGGGCAGATCCTTCCAGCGTGGAGCAACGTCGGGATTCTCAATCTGGACGCAGTCGCCATAGTAGTACTGACCGCTGGACTGTCCGAAGAGCTGCTGTACGTAGTAGCTGCAGGTAGGATAGGCGCGCTCGTTGTCGAAGTAGATCATGTCGGGGTTCCAGTTGGTGGCATTCTTCTTGGCAAAGAGGGGAGCATAGCTGGTCATACAGACAATGTCGGCATTGCGCTCAACATGCAGCAGATAAAGACCTTCGGCGAGAGCATCAATGAGTTTCTTGTCCTTGGCAGCATATTCGCCGAGATACACCTTGGTCTTGCGGTCGCGGGGGTACTTGTCATACTGGCGTGAAGAGAGGAAGTAGGCATTGGGCTCGTAGTAGTGCTCGTCAATGATGGGCATAGCAAGCTCGTCTGCGAGTTTCCAGCCAGCCTCAAAGTCGGGGTTGCCCTCATGAGAGCCAGGACCGGCGGTGCCAACGATGACAATCTCGGGGTGAGCTTTTGTGATGCGCTCGTACATATATTTGAAACGTTCGTTGAACTCGGGGGTAATCTTCTCCTCATTACCAATACCCAGATATTTCAGGTTGAAAGGAGCAGGGTGTCCCTGGTCAGCGCGCATCTTTGCCCACTTTGAGGTAGCGGGATTGCCATTGGCCCATTCGATGAGGTCGAGGGCATCTTGTGTCCACTCATCCATATCCGACATCGGACAAACGTCCTGAGCTTGTGTTGGCCACATATTCCATCCGCCATTGGTTCCCTGACAGCTGACACCGCAGGGCAAAATGGGTACGGGCTGCATGTTGAGGTCTTCACAGAGCTGGAAATATTCGTAGTAACCCAGACCAACACTCTGGTGGTATCCCCAGGTGTTCTTCAGCTGACGACGTGTCTCTTTCGGACCGATAGTGGTCTTCCAACGGTATGTGTTCCAGAAGCCATCACCGCCTCCATGAACGACGCAACCGCCGGGGAAACGCATGAACTTGGGCTGCAGGTCAGCCAGTGCCTGGGTAAGGTCCTTACGCAGACCATGACCTTTATAGGTGTCTTCGGGCATCAGCGAAACCATATCGATATCGAGGTCACCGACATTCAATACCAGAATCTGCAGAATGGCATTCTTGCAGTCTTCTGAGGCAGTCAGCACAGCACCGTATTTCTTCCACTGTTTATCGCTCACGGTAATAGTGGCCTCGTCGAGCACCTTGGGGTCTTTTCCCCAACCCTGAGGAATAGCGAGTACGACGCGTACTTGCTTGGTCTTGTCAATATTACGGAAAAAGGCTGAGAAGTCATACTTGGCACCGGCCTTCACGCTGATACCATCGAAACCACCGTTTTCCAGACCAAAGCCCTTCCAACCTTTGTAGTCATAGAATTCTTTGACGCGCTCTGTGTGCAGACGCATGTAGGTGGGGTTGTTGGGGTGGATACCATCTGTCATGCGAATATCCAGTTTACCCAGTGAGTGGCCAGGGCGAATCATCTTCCATGCAGTGGAAGGACCCCAACCGTCTTTTTCGTTAGGATTGAACTCGAAGGAGCCATTCTGAATGAGTTCGGCATAAAGACCGCCGTCAGCCGACGAACTGATATCCTCGAAGAAGATACCGATAAGTTCATCACTGATGGCCTTGCCACCCTTAGGGGCATTCATCGGTTTCTGAGCGCAGAGGCTCAGTGTGACTACCGCCATGACGGCGGCACATAGAGTACGTTTAATCATAATTAAGTTAGCGTTACGTTTATTGTTTGGCAAAGATAGCTATTTTTTATGAGAAAGCCAAATTCATTATAGATATATAACATTTATTTTGACGTCAATTACAAAATTATCATTACCTTTGCAGCCGCAATCAGTTGAAATTATCAATGAAAAAGGTTATAACAACAACAGTTTTTCTGGCATTATGTCTGATGACTTATGCTGATGACGTGATGCGAAAGGAGAAGGATGGCACGTATGTGGTCAATACCACGACGTTGGCAAAAGATGTGCAGGGCTATCTCGGCCCGACACCCGTAGAGGTGTACATCAAGAAGAATAAGATCGTGAAGGTGGAAATGCTGAAGAGCGCAGAGACGCCGAAGTATAATGCCCGCGTGAAAAAGCAGATGCTTCCGCTTTACGAGAATGTGAAGATAGCAAAGAAAAAAGCCCCCGAGGTTGATGGCGTAACGGGTGCTACCTTTACCTCTGATGCCGTCAAGGAGAATGTGCGTCGCGCACTGGAGTACTATTGGTCACACAAATAAAGAGAAAAGCTCCTCACCATTGGGATGAGGAGCTTTTCTTTTTTTGTGTTTTTAATATGTATTAGAGAAGATGTAAACTTACTAACCTAAAGGATAGGCGCATCGGCCTACCGATCAAACCATTCAATAGCGATTGAAAAGTTTTGACGATGCAAATATACGATATTATTTCTTAATAAACAAATAAAAAAGAAGAAAAAATAGTTTTTCTCTTCTTTTTTGTCCGTATTATCCTTGTATTCTCGTGTTAATAAAGCAGGATGAGTCCCGCTATTGCACAATAGCAAATCATGCGGATGGGATTGATCTTGACAAACATCACACCGATGAAAGCACTGGCGAAGAGGAAACAACTGACGATGAACTGCCAAAGGTCCTCCTTGGGTGAAGAGAAGTTGTCAGCAGAACATAATAACAAGGTGGCTGCTGCCAACAGACCGACTACGGCTGGACGCAGTCCCTGGAAGACGCTCTCCACCATCTGGTTGTGCATGTATTTGATGAACATCTTGCTGATCAGAATCATCAGAATAAGCGACGGCAGTACCAAGGCAAAGGTAGCTGTGGCTGAACCCAATATCGCCATCGGTGTCGAGTAGCCGGCATTGATGACTGCCGAATATCCGCAATAGGTTGCAGAGTTGATGCCGATAGGTCCCGGCGTCATCTG
>JAEEGL011224701.1_pt1 | contig 15444 bp, 16 predicted proteins | sample 9134231 | NCBI WGS metagenome assembly JAEEGL01 (sample SAMN16246548, study PRJNA631951) | gut metagenome | biome: gut microbiome; feature: rumen; material: fiber-attached | host: Bos | place: Iran: Karaj | collected 2018-10 | reverse complement strand
GGTTTCATGGCTGGAGGAATGCTGTGGGATAGGAGAATAAATGAATGGGCAGTATTACTAAGTTTTGTTTTCGCAATTACTGGTACATATCCATTTGTCCATGTATGTAGACTCTTAATTAACACAGGAATTGTGAGAAAAACTTTAGTATGGTGTGGGAATAAATCAATGTATTTATTATTCATCCATGGTATTGTGCAATTATATGTCTGTGTTGCCCTCAATATGGAACCATTTAGAATGTCAATAATGTCAGAAATAAATGATTTTCGAACATTCTATGTTTTCGCTATTGAAATTGTTGTTTCAGTTTTAATTATTATTTTAATTGATTTAATTAAAACAAAAATAAAAAAGACTCATAACTGAGTCTTTTTTTAATCTTCCACAACTATAGTTTTTGCATATTCCATGAAATCATCTTGATATTTTTCAAAATTTTTCTTTAGACTGGCAAAATTCATAATATAAAAATATGTATTAGTTGTTTTAACTACTAACATATAACTATATTCTACATCATTTACAGTCTTATCATAATAAAGATAGGCAAATGAACTTCCATCATTTGATGTTTCTAGTTCAGAATAAGATGCAGGTTTACCATTATAATCTAATAGTTCGTCATTTCTTAGATGATCCGCAAAAGCTTGATGGTCACCAGCACTATATCTGATGGTTGGTGGATAATCAGTTTTTTCAAATCTATTTCCCATAAACATGGCGTTTCTTGAAACATAATATACTTGGGCATTATCAGCTTTACTTTCTTTAAAACTGGTAGGTAATGTTATTGTGATCCCACCTTTAGATAATTCTCTTGTCTTTACATCACATCCCACTAAAATGACTGCGATAAAAACAAATAAAATTGATAAAATAATCTTTTTCATTTTATGCCTCCTAAAATAAACCTTAAATATTATAACACATAATATTTTATTTTCAATATGAAAATGATTGCACAAAAATGACAAAAAATATATAATTTTTTATATTTTTATTGACAAATAAAAATTATTAATGTATTATGTAAAAAACACTATTTCAAACTGTTGAAGTGGAGAAGTAACTTTATAATTATTTTGTAGAGAGCATTGGTTAGGTGAAACAATGCATTTAGTTAGAAGCGAATGGACCACAGAGGGCGGCTAATAACCGACGGCACACTCCGTAACCAAGGTGAAAGTGTATGATGGTACACGAACATATCAAAAATAGGTGGCATAATAAAAGAACTAATGGGCTTTTATCCTTTTTTGGATTAAAGCCCTTTTTGTTATATCACGGAAGCGAGGTATAAAATATGAATAATCAAAAAACTATATTTCGATGGTGGCGTTTTTAATTACCCTAATTATTAATAATAAAAAATCTTAGAAGAATTTAGAAAAGGAGAATTAAAAATGAAAAGCTTATTAAATAAAATTATTATTGTATTACTATTATTATCTTGTTTTGTACTAACTGCTTGTTCTGAATCGAAAGAAACTATTGGTATTATTCAGTTTGGAGAACATGATTCTTTAAATGATTGTTATAACGGAATTATTCAAGGATTAAAAGAAGAACTGGGTAAAGATTTTGATAATTATAAAATTGAATTACAAAATAGTAACTTTGATGCTTCAACTAGTGCTGCCCAAGCTAACACATTTGTAAGTAAAAATGTGAAAATCATTGGGGCGATTGCGACTCCATCAGCTATGGCTGCCGCAACAGCCGCTAAAGGGTCAATTCCTGTTGTTTATTGTGCAGTTTCTGATCCAGCTTCAGCTGGTTTAACTACTTTAAATAATGTGACTGGTTCAAGCGATAAACTTGATTTTGATGGTCAACTAGCGTTAATCAAGAAATTCATCCCTGATGTAAAGAAAATTGGTGTTCTTTATACTTTAGGTGAGGCTAATTCTATTAGTCAAATCCAAACACTAACAGAAAAGGCAACTGCATTAGGAATTGAAATTGTTAGTCAAACAATCACAAACGCTAATGAAATCCCAACTGCGACTGATACACTACTTGGAAAAGGAATTGACTGTATAACTAATTTAACTGATAATACAGTAGTTGGAGCTTTAGATATTATAATTGCAAAAACTAATGCGGCTAAAATCCCTGTATTCGGTAGTGAAATTGACCAAGTTAAGAATGGATGTTTAGCTAGTGCTTCTCTTGATTATGTTGCCTTAGGTGCCCAAACTGGTAAGATCATGGCTAAGATTTTAAAAGGCGAAGTTATAGCTAGTAATGATATTGCGATTAGCGTGGAAGATAGTTTCAACTGTTACTCAGCGAAAGTTGCGACTTTATTAGGTATTACTTTACCTGATCTTACAAATGTTCAAAATGTAGATTAATAATATGAAAGGTTATTAGCTTTATGCTAATATTATGAAATATGATTGCGATAAATGTATTATTAAACATCTTGCAACAAGGGCTCTGTTATGCAATTGTGGCATTAGGTGTATATATAAGTTATAAAATATTAAATTTCCCAGATTTAACGGTTGATAGTTCATTTCTTTTGGGGGGTGTGGTGAGCATCTTCTTAATATCGAATGGATGTCCATATCTAATTGCGATATTGCTTTCTTTTTTGGCTGGAGGAATAGCTGGATTCATTACGGGATTCTTGCATGTAAAATTTAAAATCAATGGACTCCTTTCTGGTATCATTACAATGACAGCTTTCCTATCAGTTAATATTGCCCTTTCCAGAGGAAGAACACTTGTTCCTTATAATGAAAGTAAAACATTATTCAATAATTCTTTTATTAATCTATTTGGTGATAATCTACGAATCCAAGCTATTGGTAACATTATTATATTACTGATTATCGTAATTATTGTAAAAGTAGTATTAGATTTATTTTTACGTACTAAAAAAGGATTTATGTTACGAGCAATCGGTAATAATGAACAAATGGGTATATCATTAGGTGTTAATATTGGTATTTATAAAGTCTTAGGTTTAGTTATCGCTAATGGTATGGTTGGTTTAGCTGGTGCTATTTACAGTCAGTATATGCGTTATTTTGATAATACATCGGGAACTGGTATGGTAGTTATCGCTTTAGCATCAGTCATCATCGGTATTGCGATATTTAGAAAGGCTAAAATAGTGAAAGGCACGACAGCCGTTATTATTGGCGCCATGATTTATACCGCTGCCTTAAATATCGTTATTGCCTTAGGTGTTCCAACAACATATCTAAAATTAGTTATGGCTCTTGCCTTCGCAGTTGTTTTAATTTTAAATAATTATTTAACTGATAAGAAGAAAAAAGGAGGTGTTAGAAATGTCTAATTTACTCCGTATGGAAAAAATAAACAAAAGCTTTAATCAAGGAACTCTTGATGAAGTAAAAATATTTAAAGATTTCTCTTTAAATATTGAAGAAGGAGAATTTGTATCAGTAGTTGGATCTAATGGATCAGGAAAAACAACTCTACTCAATATCATTAGTGGTAATGTGGACATTGATGGGGGAGAAGTTTTCTTAAAAGATGAATTAATTAATGGCAAGAAAGAATTTATTCGGGCAAGAAGAATAGGCAGAGTTTATCAAGACCCATCTGCTGGAACTGCCCCCGAGATGACGATTGGTGAGAACCTAGCTCTTGCGGAAAATAAAGGAAATATGTATGGCCTATCTTTTGCCTTAACTAAAAAGAAAATTGCTTATTATAAAGAATTATTAAAACCTCTTAATTTAGGTCTAGAGAATAAAATTAATTCCAAAGTTAAGACATTATCGGGTGGTGAAAGACAGACATTAGCGCTTCTAATGGTCACAATGCAGCCAATAGATATCTTACTTCTAGATGAACATACGGCGGCACTTGACCCAGTTACTAGTCAAATGGTAATGGAATTAACTAATAAGATAATCAAAGAAAAAAACATCACAACATTAATGGTAACCCATAATCTTCGTTTTGCTTGTGAATATGGTTCAAGGCTTCTAATGATGAATAAGGGAGAAGTGGTTGTCGATGTTAGAGGCGAAGAAAAAGAGAAGACAAAAGTTGAAGATTTATTACAAGTATTCAATGAAATATCAATTGAATGTGGTAATTAAAATTAAGATAATGCTCTTAGGAAACTAAGGGCATTTTAATTTATTTTAAAAATAATTATAAATTTATAGTGAAATAATCATTTAAAATATGTTATAATAAAATTGTAATAGATAATTATTTTATTACTATGTTGATAAAAGGAAGGAATTAATATGAAAAAAGTTATTCTATTTGTTTTAAGTTTATTCTGTGCTCTAGTTTTTGTTGGCTGTAAAGAAGAACCACAAAAAGAACAAAAGCCAGAAACTGATAAGGGCATTGTTACCGAAGCGATATGGAATGAACAAATAAAGAATTTAGGTTTTTTAAGTGATCCAGATTTAAATTATAAAGCTTATATGTATATGGGAACTATCGACTTAAATCAACCTGATTTTTGTCTAGAGAAAGATGGTTTATTATTTAAGGCAACTACTTTCGTTAGTGGTGGTGAACACCAATATAATGTTTATCTCGATTTTAGTAATATTGCCACAACCGGAAAAATGGAAGATTATCAAAAATATGATATCGAAGGCGAAGAATGGTATATCTATGATGCCGATTATTCATTTGAGGATATGTTATATGAACTTGGCTTCTATCAACTATCAGAATTTAGTGCTTGTACATATGTAGATGGTGTGTATAAAGGAAAAGGCGTTAATAAGGATAGTGAAGAAGAAAGAGATACAACATACCGATTTGAAAATGGCAAACTTGTGGAATATTCACAATCAGATGGCTCTGATTTAGAATTCTTATTCAAAATTGAAAGCTTTGACAAAGTTAGAATCCATTTACCAGAAACTCATCATTTAGTTGATATGACTTATGAAGAAATGGGTAAATATGTTTCATACGTTGCGAAGACTTTAAAATCATATAAAGCTATTGATTTTGATGAATTTGTAGCTTATGATAATTTAATTTCTGTTGGTGGCATTTTCCTTCGTGGTTATACTAGTGATGGCGCAATGCGTGAAGCGAGCGTTGTTAGGGAAGAATTAAGAAAACTATTCCTTGAAAATTACTTCCACCGTTTAAAAATCACTGAAGAAAAATCAACCGACACAATGTGGGTTGGTAAAATTGAAGGTTCAACAAGAAAAGTGGTTTTCATTTATGATGAAGAAGAACCGGTATATTTCGATTTTGCTATAATGGATGAGAAAATACTAGAAGTATATGAATTCGTCGATTATTTAGTTAAGAAATATGATGATTCTATATTATTTTATGATGATTGTTCATTTGTCCCAAGCAAAGATACATTCATGATTTCTTATCAATTTAGAGAGGGTGGAACCATTGATGATATCGTTAATGCGATTAATGATGCAGTTGAATCATATACTAATATTGATTTAAGCTGGACATCATCATCATCTGATGATTTTGAACATCTAGAATATTTTGAAAGTGATGATATGGCGGTTAGATTCCGTGTTATTTCTGGCGATAGAGAGAATTTACATCTTGTCACAATCACTATTTGTGTATCATTTGGTGATCTTTCTCCTGATAAAATTCTTGAATACGGATTTGAAAATCCATTATTTGATTAAAATAAAAAATGAAGTCCTACATTTCAAGTATGCAGGACCTTTTTAATATAATTATGCTGTTGAATATTAATACTTTATAATAAGTGTAATAATAATTCAACTTTTTACACATTATTACAGTTTCATATTATAATGTCATTAGTTTTCTTTCAGGATAATGTAAAAAACTAAGCCATACAATATCTTAGATTGTTTTAACTCATTATTTCGGAATATTAATCTGGACATCATCATATTCAATAAAAGCAGTACGGCCAGATGCATATTCTTTAGGTAAACCTGTCCCATATTCATAGTAAGTATATTCACTTACTAATCCATTTTTTGCTTTAGCTTCAATAACAAATATTATTATTTGTTCTTCGTTATATTTTCTAATTGTCATAGTTATAAATTCTTCTTTATTTGTTATACCTCGCTCTAAATAAGTTTTTCCTTCGGATATAAATTCAAAAGAATTGTTCTTGGGATTTTTCTTATCTATGTATGATTCATATCGAGAAAATGTGTAATGTTTGTATAAATTATAAGTTGAATAATAATATTCTCTGTCTTTAATAGTTTGGGTGTATCCACCATCTTCTTTATATGTAATCGCATAATAATATTGACCATCTTTTATATAAGCATATTTAATATGCGCTTTAGTAGTAATCTTGGCGGTTGTTCCATCGATTTCGCAAATTTCAGGAACATCGTCTTTATCACCTTTTCCTAGTTTTATCACCATTTTTAAATTTGTCTTTTCTAATGTAGTTTTCATAAAATCGTCATACATTTTTAAAACATCGTCTTTACTATCATAAAATGTATCCCAAGTTGTAAGTTCTATGACTTCTTCATTATTGGCATCATTAGCACTTGATCCACAAGCAAAGAGCAAAAATGCTAGAAGTAAAATCATAATAATTAATAGTCTTTTCATTTTTATACACCTTTTTTAGTTATTATACATTATTGAATGTAGTTTTGAAAATCTATCATTCATTATTTAAAACGCTAAATTCACAAAAAATGTTACCTAGTTAATAAAAGTTCTTAACATAATTCAAAGTATATCATATATATACATTTTTATCAATAAAGAAACAGTTTATCATTAAGCAAACCTAAAAAATACGGTGTGTATATGTTTTGCTATTCAAATGAATAATTAATTATTACACTTGTTTATAAATCCTATAGCTTTGTCGTATTGTTTAAGAGCATATTACAAAAATTTCATATTATAAAAGAATATTTTGCAGTATGTAGAACTTTTCTCTAAATATTACAAAACGTGCGTAAATATGTACGCTTTTTATTGACATTAGAATGGATAGATGATATAATGGAATTAACTTAAGGAGGATTTTGCTTATGATGAATACAAATATTACCAATGCAAGAGCAGAATTATACAAGCTTGCATCTAGTTGTATTAAATATAATAATATTGTAAATATTAATACAAAGGAAGGCAATGTTATTATGATGAGTGAGGAAGATTATAATAACTTAATTGAATCATTATATCTTGCAGGTATTCCAGGAGTATATGAAAGTATTGAAGAGGGAGTAAAAACTCCAATTGAAGAATGCGTGAAAATCGAATGGAAGTAATATTCACAAAACAAGCTGCGAAGGATTTTGAAAGAATTAAGGAAAATCCAACCTTATTAAAAAAGGTAGTTGCACTGCTTAATTTGATTGAAGAAAATCCATTTGCTAAACCACCAACATATGAAAAATTAATAGGATTTGAATCGGTATATTCTAGAAGAATAAATTTGCAACATCGATTAGTATATCAAGTATATGAGAATGAAAAAATAATTAAGATTATCAGAATGTGGACACATTACGATAATCTATAAAGTATTTGTGTTAATATCACAATTTTTTAAACAATAAAATACAAGATATTTGGCATAAAATGATATTTAGTATAAAATTTACACAAGAAGTGTTAGATTAATTCAACTGTTTTTATAAAGAAATGTTAGGCATATTTCTTTAGCGAAAGGAGGGCATCTTAATGAAAAAGATACTATTAATAACTTTAACAATATTTTTAATGTTTATATTTATTGGTTGTAATCAAGACTTATCAGAATCAACAAACACTGATAAAGAAAACGATGATTTGGTGACTCCAGTTGATAATCAAAATGATGATTCCAGTGCCGAGAATAATGGTAATCAAAATCTAGATGATGTAGAAGATAATGGGGACGATGATAACTCAAATAATGAAGATGATACAAACGAAAATGATAATCAAGAAGAACAAGATGTTATTAAACAATTAAATCAAGTCGTTTATCCATCAAGACGTTATGGTAATAGGGATAATGATTATCTTGACCGTCTACAAAAAGCTTCTTTCAGACTATATGATTTAATAAAAACCGAAGGTAAAGGAAATAAAGAAAATTATGTCATCTCGCCAGTGTCACTTTATATGTCTTTTGCGATGTTATATTATTTAGGCGATGAGACAGTTAAAGCTGAAATTATCGAGCTACTTGAACTAAGTGAAGAAGATATGTATTTTAAAGAGAGAGTATTTGAATTACTTGTTAATCACATGACGCACTCTAGTCAATCTGCGCGTGATATTGATCTTATTAATTCAATATGGTTAGACAATGATTTAGATATCAATTATAATCAAGATGTGCTAGATGCTTTAGCAAATGAATTATATTGTCATGCTTATGAAGCACCTTTCCAAAATGATATTCAAAAAGCAAATGAAGCAATCAGAGATTTTATTAAAGAAAAAACTAATGGCGCAATTGACAAAAATTTTAATTTTTCGTCAGAAACTATTTTTACATTAATTAACACAATTTATTTTAAAGATGCATGGTTTGATGATTTGCGTGAACTTTGTTCAAAACAAGATGTTTTTCATATGGATGTTAGCGATATAATGTGTGAATATTTATATGGTAAATATTTCAACGGGGTTGAAAAAAGCGATGAGATTGCAAGATCGATGTTTACATGTACAACGAATGGTTACGTATTGCATTTTATTATCCCTAATGAAGGTCATACACTAGATGAAGCAATGGATTCAAATCACCTATATGATTTTTTAAAAATCGATAGTCCAACGCGTATCGGTAATGTATATTATCATACAAGAGTGATATTTCCAAAATATAAAGTAGAATCGACAACAGAAGTGAAGGATATACTTGTAAACAAAAATTATTTACAAAATACATCTAGCATGTTCTTTTCCGATCTTACGGGTGAACAACCACTGGCAGTTGGTAGAATTAGACATGATGTTGTTTTAGATGTAGATAAAAAGGGTATCGAAGGAGCGGCAGTAACAATCATGGATATAAAAGCTGGTGCGGGTATCGGTGGTAAAGAAGAAATCGAAGAGGTATTTTTAGATTTTGTGGTTGATAAAAATTTTGGATTTGTTTTATGTGATCCTAGAGGCATTGTCTTATTTATGGGTGAAGTCACAAATCCGAATGCATAAATAATATTAAACAAAATTTCTAACTGTGCTAATAAAATAGACTCTGCAAAATACAGAGTCTTTTGTTTACATCTTTACCTATTGATTTTTTTCTTAAAATAATCTACAATATTTGTAATTGATAATTAATCAAATTTATTTTAAAAAATGGTGATAATATGAAAAAATGGATTGAGAAATTTAAGAAGAGAGAAAAGAAGATGCCAAAAGTTTGGCAATCACTAGTAGTACTATCAATACTAATCGCATCCCTTGCGGTTGGTATTTTAGTGTTTGGAGCTGATGCTCACGTTCCACTACTAGTTGGTGTGGCAGCGGCGGCAATAATGGCTTTATTTATTGGTTATCGTTGGCATGAAATTGAACAATTTATGATTAATGGCATTGCAAAGTCATTACAATCAGCAGTTATCCTAGTTTTAATTGGTGTACTTGTTGGTGTATGGATTGCGGCCGGTATTGTTCCAACGATGATCTATTATGGATTAGCGGTTCTAAAACCACAGATTTTCTTTTTAGCAGCACTCCTTATTTGTTCAATATCTTCACTTGCGACTGGTTCCTCTTGGGGAACAATGGGCACAATGGGTGTTGCTTTACTTGGTATTGCCCAAGGACTAGGACTAAATATCGGCATCACGGCTGGTGCGATAATCTCTGGTGCTTATTTTGGTGATAAATTATCACCACTATCGGATACCACAAATCTTGCCCCATCAATGGCGGGAACAGATGTAATTACTCATATTAAACATATGCTTCCATCAACATTAATCGTTTATGGTGCCTGTGCAATATTCTTTACAGTTATTGGTTTTGTAAAATATCATGGCGGAAATACAGATTTAAGTCAAGTTGAACTTTATATGACTACTCTAAAAGAGTCATTTAATATATCTCCTTGGCTATTCTTGGTTCCGGTTGCGGTAATTGTGGCTATTGCCCTGAAACTACCAGCTATCCCTGGTATTGCCTTAGGTGTTTTAATGGGAGCCATCTTCGGACTTATCTTTCAAAACAACTGTTCACTTGGTGATATCTTCAACTGTGGTATGAATGGATATATCGCAGATACGGGAGTAGAGGCCATCAATGAGCTTCTAACTAATGGTGGAATCATGAATATGACATATGCCATTACCCTAATTGTCATTTCTATGGCTTTTGGTGGTATTATGGAAGAAACGCATCTTCTTGGTGTTATCGTTGATAAATTAAAGAAATTAGCGAAGACTCCTGGCGGCCTAGTAACAATGACCGAAGTTACATGTATCGCATCAAACTGCGTTGTTCCTGACCAATATATCTCGATCATTATTCCAGGAAGAATGTACGCTGAAGAATATAAAGAAAAAGACTTATCACCTAGTTCTTTATCTAATGCCTTAGAAAGTGCGGGTACGGTTACAAGTGCTCTAGTTCCATGGAACACATGTGGTGCTTATATTAAAACAAACCTTGGTGTTACTGTTGTACAATATGGACCATGGGCAATGTTTAACTGGTTAATGCCAGTAGTAACAGTTATCATGGCTTACTTTGGCCTTAACCTAAAAGATAGAAACGGAGTTCCTCTTTATAAAAAGAAAAGAGAAGATAAGAAACGTAATAAAGAAATAGAAGTAACTTCGGAAGAAACAGAAACAGTTTCGGAATAATTAAAATAAAGTTCTACATTTTGTAGGACTTTTTGTTTGCCTTTAGCTATTAAATATTTAATTGACAAATATAAAATAACTCTATATAATATTAAAAAAAATAATAAAAAGTGATGGTGAATAATTATGGCAAAGTCTTTAGAAGAAAGATATTACATAATAAAGAAGTACATTGATAAAGTCGATTTTGATTTATTATGGAAAGGATTTAAACCCCTTAAATATGCTCTTTATAATGAAACAGAATGTTTTTATGATGGAAAATACATCGAAAAGAGTGCCGATTTTTTAGCGAACACCTCAATTAAGTACAATGGTGAATATATCGCTATTTGGAATGTGATGGAAGATCTTGATCCCATCATTTTAACATCAAAGATAATTCATGAAATGTTTCACGGATTTCAAAATATGAATGGTGAAACTAGATTCCCTAATGAATTAGAAGCTTTATTTAATTATAAATATGATGATGAAAATTTAAGCATAAAATTAGAAGAGGCAAAGTTAACCTTAAAATTATTAGATTCATTTAATGATAGTGATTTTCAAAAGCTTTTAGATTATAAGAAATATCGTTATGATAACTTTAATAATGAATTTACGTATGAATCTAAAACCGAACAGGTGGAAGGGGCCGCAAACTTTGTGGAGATGAATGCCTTAAAGCAGTTATCAGAAGAACTATATAATTACAAATTAAATACTTTAAAAGAAAATATTGTAAAAGAGAATAGTTATTTACCAATAAGAGTATTATGTTATGATACTGGCGCTTTATTACTTAAAGTATTAAGTGATAATAATATTTCATTCAATGATGGATTTACTGATGAGCCATTCTTTTATGATTTAATTAAGAATAGAGAAACAAAATCTATTAAACAAATATTATCTTTTACAAATATTATTAATAATTATTATGCAAAAGCTAAAAAGATAATTGATGATGCTATCGAAAAGAATGATGTAATTGAGAAAGATACATATGATATATTAGGAGTTAATTATTATAATGCCATATATTATAATGGATACATTATCTCCATTTATTTTGTGATGTATGGAGATATGAACAGTCCCCATATTGAATATGGTAATTTTGTGATTGAGACTAAAGATGGATTTAAGTTATCGAAGATATATAAGTATTAAATTATTAGTGCAAAAATATTAACATAAAAAAAACTAATTTGGTAAAATATACCAAACAATTAGTTTTTAAGGTGGTGATTATTTAATGAATGCGATAATCGACATTTCAAAAGTAATATTAAAAACCAAAAGATTAATATTAAGACCATTTAAACGTAGTGATTTAGATGATTTCTATGAATATGCAAAAGTCGATGGCGTTGGTCAAATGGCGGGCTGGAATCCTCATAAAGACAAAGAGGAATCACGAGTTATATTAGATAGATTCATTGCGGAAAAGAAAACTTTTGCCATTGTCCATCAAGATAAAGTAATCGGTTCATTAGGTATTGAAGAATATGATGAAAAGAAATTTCCGGAATTCATGGATAAAGAAGCTCGAGAAATCGGTTATGTTTTATCCAAAGATTACTGGGGTAGAGGTTTCATGCCAGAAGCTGTTAAAGCGGTTATTGATTATTGTTTCAATGAACTAAAGCTAGATATGTTATTCTGTGCTCATTTCAAAGAGAATTACCAATCCCAAAGAGTACAAGAAAAATGTGGATTTGTTCACTACAAATTAAGCAAATTCGAAACTCAGTATGGAGTAGTTAAAGATGATTGGGTTTCAATACTTGAAAATAAATAAGATATCTCAAGGCGTTCCTTGGGATTTTTATTTTGTCTTATCTGTTTTCAAATAGGCCTTAAAGTGTTATAATAAAAAAGAAAAATAACTAGAAAGAAAGGAAAGTTATGAAGAAACAATTAATTTTTAATGTCATTAAAATTACGGGAACTATTTTTGCTTTTTTCAATTTATTAATGTTTTATGCTATGCGTCCATGTTGGAGCGGTATTAGTGCTACTATCGGTTATAAAGGAGGGGAAAATACATTCCTTTATAATTTACCAATTTTTATTTGTGTTTTATTCTTAGTTATTTTACTTAGTGATTTAATCATCAAGAAAACATTTAAGAAAAACTGGATATATATTATGTATTTATCTATATCATTTGTTTTCTTCGTTGTGATACTTGTTATCATCAAGCTAGGCGCAATTGATTATATGCGTTTTGTTTGGCCAAATTTCTTTAGAAGTGTTGGTTTCTTGGCTATTTTATTATTCTTATATTTCTTATTATTCATTTATCCAAGAAGTAAATTCAAAGAAAATCCACTATTTAAATATGGAATTCTTTCAGCTGGTTCTTTATTAGTCGTATTATTCTTACTTAATTTTTCAATCAATAGAATAACTTATAATCCAGTTGTTTATGCGGTTGAAGATAAATATCAAATAGTATTTTCCACAAGTTCAGAAGCGACAGGATGGGTGGAAATTGATGGCGTCAATTATTATGATACATATAGTGGTTCATCAAAGAAATTCACAAGAATTCATAAAATCGAAGTGCCAATGGCTGCACTTGATGCCGCTAAGCGATACACAGTCCATACCCAAAGATCAATCTACTGCGGTCCTTTTGGCGGTTTCATGGGTCGTGATATTTCAAAGACCACTAACTTTAAACCAGTAGATGCAAGTGATGGAATTAAGTATCTTGCATTTAGTGACATTCATATGAATATCAAACCATCTGTAAAAACTTCTAGTTTTGTGGAAAACTATGATTTTCTTGTTTTAGCTGGTGATATCATTTCTGATGTTGAAACATTTGAAGATGCGAACTTCAATAATGAAGTTGCTTATGCCATCACCAAAGGCGAAATCCCTGTCGTTTATGCGAGAGGCAATCATGATGTTAAAGGTAGATATGCCGAAGAACTTCATAAGTTCGTTGGTGCTAAAGGCGAAGACTTCTATTATAATTTCTATTTTGATAATATTTATGGTGTTGTTTTAGATATTGGTGAAGACCATGATGATGATTGGTGGGAATATTATGGCACAAGTCATTATGATGAATACCGCGCTAAACAAGTAGAATTCTTAAATAAAGAAATCGAAAAGAAAGATTATGATCATTATGAATATCATTTAGTTGTATGTCATATTCCAGCTGTATTCGTTAACTATCGTCATAACCACGAAGAAATCAAAGCAGAGTTAACGGCTTTACTTAATCAAATGGACATTGATATGTTCTTATGCGGGCATCAACATGACCTCATGATCTTTGAACCAGGATTAATTACTCCTAATACAAAACTTACATTCAATCCAAAATATGAAGAAGGAACATATAATGGTTATTTAACTGATTTCAATTTTCCATCACTAATGATTAGTAAACCAGGATTTAAGATTAATGACAGCGGGAAACTAACTAATGCCAAGAGTCAAATTGGATTAGTTGTGGAAGTTGATTTAAATGCCGATAAAGAATTATGTTACTACTTAAATAGTAATGGTGAAAAAGTAGAAACATTTAATATGTTCTTTGATAAAGATTACGGAAAAGAAATTAGTATTGATTTAAATACTAAAGAATTTAGTTCTACACCAGAAGAATAGGATAATCTATGGCTAGTAATAAAGAATATTTAGATTATGTCTTAGATTTACTCAGAGAAGTAGATAACATCGCTTGTAAAAGGATGATGGGAGAATTTCTTTTATATCAAGATGGAACTCTTTTTGGAGGAATCTATGATAATAGATTCTTAGTTAAGAAGACACCAAGCCTAAAACAATATGGTTTTTCGGAAGAAGAACCATATAAGGGAGCGAAGATGATGTATTTAATCGATATCGAAGATAAAGATTTAATCAAAGAAGTAATCGAAAAAGTAGTAAGTGATTTAAAATAGGAGTTACATATGGCCACAATAAGGAAATTTAATGGACAATTTTATCTATTCTTTGATGATAGTTGGATAAAAGATTTCTATGGTAGAATGTTATATCGATTTGATGATGAATACCTGCGAACATTTAGTGGCACATTTATCTATCGTTTTGATGGAGAATATGTTAGAAAGTTCTCCGGAGAGATATTATACCGATTTGATGGAAATGTATTTAAAGATTTTTATGGTCGGATGATATATTTCTATAAAGGTGATGTGATTACGGATTTCTATGGTCGCATGCTTTATCGAATTGAGGGAACACTATCTCGCCGTCAAGTCGCTTTTTTCCTGACTTTACTAAAGGAAGGAGAAATTTCCGATTAAAAAAATGATGCAGCACTGCTGCATCTTTTTTATAGACTAATAATTATATGTGTGATAGAATATATCTATAGATGGAGTGATGCTTATGAAAGAATATCAAAAACCAGTTATTGAGATATTAATTATTAATGAGGAAGATATCGTTACCACTTCCGGTGAACCCGAAGTTGACGTTAATGATTTTGATTAATATGAAGAAAATAAAGATCAATTTATCAAAAGTAGTTTTCGGATTACTTGTCTGTTTGTTTATCGCTTTATTCATAAGTGGTAATCAAAAAACAGTAAAAGCAACCGCAAGTGTAGAAACAGAAAATATCACTTATCTTGGGGCGAGTGTTCGTTTAACAGAACCATGTGGAATCAGGTTTACTGCTCATGTC
>JAEEGL015076102.1_pt1 | contig 15445 bp, 10 predicted proteins | sample 9134231 | NCBI WGS metagenome assembly JAEEGL01 (sample SAMN16246548, study PRJNA631951) | gut metagenome | biome: gut microbiome; feature: rumen; material: fiber-attached | host: Bos | place: Iran: Karaj | collected 2018-10 | reverse complement strand
GGTTGCAACTTTCTCTCAACAATAATGACATATTATCAATATCACTATACTGTCCAATAAAATTAGAATAGTCTTCATTATCATCTTTAGATAATTCAATAGTTCTCATATCACTAACTTCTAGTACAACATCAATAATTTTATAAACTGTATCAAACACTTTTCTTACAATGTCATTAACATTATCAAAAGTATGTCTGACACTTTGTCTATAACTTTCAAGTTCAATAATTGTATCAATAAGATATGGAATATCGTTTTTAAACAAATTATTAAACTTTGAATATTTAAAATAATAAATACACAAAACATTTATAGTAAATAAATCTTTTAATCCTGGTTTATAAGATTTATCACTCAAAATATTTTTTGCTTTAATACATCTAGAAACTTTATCTGTTGAACATCCACTTAAAATCAGATTTATATCATACGTAGTATTAATAGCATCAAAGTAATTTTTAAAAACCATTTTTTCGCCTGCAAATGTTTTTTCTCTTCCTAATGCATCAAAGAATTTGTCTTTTTTTAATTCTTCTGGTAACTTTAAAATATAAGGCTCGTATGTTTTAATAAACAATTGCTCAAGAACATTATTAGCAAAATCATAAAATCTTCTAATGTAATCGTCACAATCTTTTTTCTCAATATTTTTAGTTATATAGTCATATGTCGATTGCATTTTTACCATTTGAGTTTCAAACTTTGATTCTATATGGTTTTCTTTAAAATAACCATATGGACCATATTTTTTTGCCAAACCTTCGTAAGCAGCTTTTTCTTTATTTGTTCTAATTACCATTTTTTCATTTTGGCGTTTAATAAGATTATTATTTGAATTATCATGATACTCATTTATATCTTTTTTTGAATATTCATCAGTTGCAATCATTTTAACTATGTTGTTGAAATAAGTTGAATAAGATAGCCTCTCTTTAAATGGGTTTATAATCGAATATTCATTAGTGTTATATCTTGTAATCGAATAACACAAAGTCAACCATATTGGATACATTTCATTTAAATATCTTGCATTTCTATAACTTGTCTCATCAAGCAGTTTTTCATCCTTATAGCATGTAATAATATTCTCTTGAGTAGGGACAATTCTTTTATTGAAAACCTCATCACCCATAGAAAGCATATGAATTTTAGTATAAGAACTATCTCCAATATTATCCCTTAAAAAATATGTTCTATTTTGTTCATTAAATTCTGATTGATTCATCTGACGGCAATAATCATTAAAACGAGTAGCACTAATATAACCTTCAACAAATTGCTTTGTAATTAAATCATAGAATATATAAAAATCTTCGGATTTTTCCTCTTTTTCGATTACATCACTTATTTCTTCTGTTTCAACTTGGTTCTTTTTGTTGTTTTCTATAATGACATCAACTAATCTTTGATCTAAACATAATTGTTCAGATATTTCGTTTCTCGAAAGACCATTTCTTTTTAAATATAGAATAGTTTCTTGAATAAAATTTCTATTCTCATTAACCCTATTGACACTTACATGAAAAGCTAAAGTTGGAATAGCAAAAAACACAGGAACAGGAAGATCATTTTCTTTATAAAAACTGTAATTACTAAATGTTGGATTAAATAATATCTTTTGATTCAATAAATCCAATATAATCTCCACCTTTCTTGCATTCTTTATAATAATCAACCAATGCTCTAACGCTTGATTCAGCATTTTCTGTTTCTAACATACCAGAACCATTTCCAACAACAACTAAACATCTTTTTTGTCTACTTAAAGCAACACATAGATGATGTTCGTCTTTTAAAAATCCAAATGAACCTGGTTTAAATTTTTTGTAAGGATTACTTCGTACCATAGATAATATGATTATGTCGCATTCAAGTCCCTGGAATGCATCTACTGTGTCAATTTGAAGCCTATTTTTATATGAATCATTGATTCTAATTGTAGCTTCATCCTTAACATAAATATTAAACTTAATTAAATCATTAATTATTTCATAAACTTGATCTTTATAAAAAGAAATAACACCAATTTTCAATTTTGAATTTTCTTCATTTGTTAAAAACTGATTAAGCATTTTACTAACAACAGAAGCTTCTTCAACATTCTTCCAACCTTTACCATTGACACAAGTATCTTTCCCATATGGTACATCGCACCATACCATACATTTATTACTTATATATGGCATTGTCTGAATAAAATTTTCATCATCACATGGGTTACCACGTGGAGAACCAAGTCTGAGTTCAGGATAAAAATTTTTGCCAATAAAATCACCTAATACTTTTGGCATACGATATTGTTGATTTAAAGGAATAAATCTTTTAAACATATCATTTTTTTCAAGTTTTTTTGATGTTTCAATTAAATATTCAAACATCGAAATATCTTTCATTTCTTTTTTTACAGACTCATCCAAATCCAATTTTTCTAACACTTCTTCATTTACAAACTGAGGTAACTGTTTATGGTCTCCAACCATAATTATTCTATTCTTAGCGCAGGCAATTGGTATCAATAAATCTGGAGGACAACTTCTAGCGGCTTCATCAATCAATACGTTGTTATATACAACATAAATGCTATCCTCATCGTCTTTTGCCTGACCAATTGCTTCTTTATCGGCTGATATTTGGTGTGTAGCAGCTACAGATGTTATCCATTGTTCCAAAGCTTGTCTAACTCGAACTGGATTGTTAATAAACGAATCAATATATTGAACCAATAATGAATCGTTATTATATGTCGCTTCTTCCTCTAGAATTGATTTAATCTCATATACAATGGAACTAGCTTTTTTGTTCAAATTTATGTCTTTATTTATTTGTTTTTCGTTCTTGATTTTGAAAATCATTTCATTTTTGATTAAATTAACAACATCAAAATCAACATTATTAGATTCTAAAATCTTTTCAATTTTTTCCAAATATCCATTAAACGATGGATTTAATATTTTTAAATTAATCTTTGAAACCAAGAAAGTATTTAATCCATCATCGTCAAATTCAACCGGCGAACCAGGAATTATTCTAATATAATATAAGCTTTCATCCTTTTTTGGTTCTAATAAACGCTTTAATTTTTTTTGAGCAACCCTTTGAATATCCTCTAATTCTTGTTTCTTAGCAAATAGAGTTGAATCTTTTATACACTCTAGCACATTATCTATAAAGAATAACAATGATTCATAAGTAGAATTCTCAACATTAAACCTTGCAACATATGATGTGATAGAATCAATAGTTGTCTTTCTATTCATTTTTTCAACTAAATCAGGATGTTTTTCCTTTAATTTTTTTGCTATGTTGTCGATATATTCTTGAAAGTTACTTTCAATAAATACCTTATCTGATGCTCTTGATATAAAAGGAACAGGAACACCGTTAATACATTTTTTGGCCACCATATTCTTTGTTGATTCTCTTTGATATGCTGTCGATAAGCTTGCGGCTTTTCTATGATATGTAGAATCAATCTTTGTCAAACAATCATCAATTGCATTAATAAGAGATGTTTTACCACATCCAGGAGGTCCTTGTATAATAGCAAAATCTGGAGTATTAATCGCTATCTCGATAGCATCTAATTGTGACTGATTTGGAATTCTTCCACCAAACGCAGATTTTATTTCTTTCATAAAATCTTTTATTTGGTATGTCTTCTTATTGCTTGCTGTATATATAGGTTTCCCTTCTATTAACTGCATTATATTAGGTTTAGCTGCGTCGTCGTGCATAATACGATTTACTGCTTGAGTTCTTCTGTCATATATGGCTTTTGAACCTCGATTTGAAATTTTTAAATATCCTTCCTCTTTTATAATTAAGTCACCATCATAGAAACATTTTATTCTATCGCCAAGCAAATCAATAAGCATAATTCGTGGAATTCTACGATTAATATTTTCACTATTTGCTTCTTCAAGACTATTAAAAACTTCAAACGTCAATTCACTTCCAAGCTCATTACGATATTGCTTAAATCTATCAAATTTTTCTTTATCGCTGATAATAGTAAACAAATGAACATTTCCATCTTTATGCTCATATGACGAATACTTCAACAAGCCTATTAAATCTATTTTTTCTTTAGAAATGTTATAATCTACTTCAGTAAATTTTATCCATCGACCTAAAATACCATTATAGTTAATGTTTTTCATTTCAAGCTTATTTTGTTCTGTTGCAGAAGCTGCAGAACTAACATCAGTAAATGTTATATTTAGTGGTCTTAATAGATATGTATAATCATTTCTTTTATATGAAGACTCATTTTTTCTTATTGCCCAAATCTGCTCGTTTGCCAAGTCTTTATCTAAAACTGCTCCACATTCTTCTCTCCTAGATAAAATTACATCATATTTCATCGTAGAACTCATTATCGAAAAAACATTTGGACCAGCATTAACATGAATACCAGTAATGAAATATTTATTTCCGCATATATCTAATATATATTTGTCAACAATGTTTTTTATTGTTGCCTTAAAAGACAAGTCAATATCACCAATTCCTATAGCTAAATCACCATGTATCGGCATTTTTTTAAAATTGATTATAGATACTGTGAATTCATGATCATTAGAATCAATCACCTTAGCAAAATAATCATATGATTTATCAATAGCATTATTAATTTTTAATGCATCGTTACTTGATACTAATCCCTTTTGATATGGGTCATCAGTTTCAGAATCAATATCAAAATTAGAAAAAATAATACTATCATTATCTATGGAATGAATCTTTATATATTCAAAATTTATTTTTTTTGTAACTTTAATTTTAACTGATAATTCATTGTTAAAAAAATATTTTAAAGTTTCAAATTCCATACGTCATCACTCCTTTTCTATAGTGATTTTTTTTATAATTTGACCTTTATACTTGACATAAATAGTGGTTTTCAAAAGATCACTAATTGTCTTAACCATACAATTATCTTCGATAGCTATTACATCATAATCTTTACCTTGGCATAAAATATTATATTCATTAGATATACTAAACAATTTTTCTTGTTTTACTAGAGTAATAAAATCACTAATATATTTTTCAGGTCTTTTATTCATTATGTCGAAATTACTCAAATAATACTTTGATACTTCTTTACTAGAATCCCAATAAATCACTTTATCTTTTTCAGCAATATATTCAACATTTCCTTCTTCATCGCTTAATTCAACTACATTTTTTATATTTATAATATATCTTTTAATCTCTACACCTTTTTGAAATGGTTCCATAAGGCTGATAAAACCGACTTTTTGATAATAGTACTTTTTATTATTCTCACTTGAAACTAGTTCTGAAAAACTATCATCAGAAAACTTTAATTTACTATAAAAAGCAGATTCTGACGCTTTAATTAAGGTGTCATACCATTCCCACATGGACGGCCTATGTTTAGGATTATTTCTTCCATCAAAATTAAATGTTCTTTCGAAAAGTTGAATCAAATCATCATTTAAAAATTCATACGGATTCAAACCTGTATTTGATCTATTGCTATCATCATCCTTTTCCCATATCCATGAGATTTCGCCATTTTCAACAGCCTCATCGAATGCATCTTCATCACTTCCATCTGTTTCCCACGAATCAAAATCATCTTTAGCTTTACCTAAAAAAGGTTCTTTTATCATAAGAAATCTATATGCAACAAGCGCAAACGAATATCTATCGCTATAAATCGTATTAGGATTGCCTTTAAATACTTCTGGAGCCATATAACCATGAGTTCCAATGGGACCTCTTACATCTGAAGAATGAGCCAAATTATCCAAATCTATAAGCCATGTTTCGTAACTTTCAGGATTTTTAGATATATAAACATTGTTTGGTGATATGTCACAATAAACGACATCTTTATCTTCAAAATTACCCATTATTTTTGCAAGCTTAGCTAGACACTTGATTCTTTTTACTAATCCACCGTTATAGTTATATGCAAAATAAAATTCTTCTTTAGTTTTTGCAGTTACTTTATCACTCTTATCAAGATTGTTAAGATATATTTTCCCTGTGTTTTTATCTTTGTAAAGATAAGGTAACATTAACTTATCAATAGATTGTAAACCATTCATAAAAAGCATAACATATCCACAATAAGGCTTTTCCAACATAACGTACGGAACTGCAATATTTTCAAATTCTCCAACAGCCATAATTCTTCTAACGTTTTGTTGGTAAGCCAAATATTTGGTGTCATCCTGAATAATATCAAGTTTTTCATCATCGTTTACTAACGCTTTAATAACAACGCTATCATTATCGCGAACAGTAAAAACACACCCTTGACCACCTGAGCCAAGTTTACCAGCAATATAGTAGATATTGCCATTTTCATCTTTTACAGATGTGTTCATATTATCCCCTCCAAGAAAAAGTAATCACCGTTTTATCATCAATGCTTCCAGGAACTTCCCAATTTTTCAAAGTATCTGGAAGACTAGATTCCTTATCTGATTTAGTCAATCCAATAAAATAATCAAAAAATGCTTCTCTTTTTTCTGGAATTATATCTTCGCTTATTCCATCAGTTGATAACAATAATTCTAGTTTTTTATTAACATTTTGATCAAATCTTACATTTTTTATTTTCCAATTTGAATATGAATGGTTGCAAGTTAATGCACTTACTTCATTCATAAAGTCATCAGTTTTATTTTGAAAAACAATGAATTTATCATCTTCCTTTATAAGGATTACGCCATCCCCTGCTTGGCCAACAATTATCTCATTATTGGCGTAAACAAAAGAAAACAAACATGTTGTTCCAGCAGCGTTACGATATTTCTTTTTCACATATTTTTTATAGTACTTTTCAATTGTTTTTCCAATATCTTCCTTAGATATTCTCTTTTTGCGATATAAGTCAAAAACTTTCATCACAGCCTTTGATGCTGCTTTTGACCCATACTGAGAATATATATTTGATCCCACTCCATCACATACAGACATTGCAACACCATACTTTGTCCTTTTTATTCTAAAGAAATCTTGGTTGCAAGTGCCATTCATGACATGCGATTGCCCAATAACACTTGCACCAAAAACAATAGAATTTTTAATAAAGGATGTCGTCATCATCGTCAGTTATATCAGGTATTTTTGCAAAATCTAATAGTGGAATTACATTAGGATTTGAACTTTGCGTTCTTGTTTTAATTGTAGTTGTAATAAATTTAAAAAATTTATGAATATCCTTTGCATTATCTGCAAAGAATACATTTTCAGCTCCACCAGCAAATTTACATAACACTTCATATGCTGGAGTACCTTCACCAGCACCAATTGACATTGCCATACAATGACATTTAGAACTTCTTCCAGTTGTCTTAAATGCATCTAATGCACTTTGCCAATCGTCATTTGGCATTCCATCAGATACAGTAATAATAGCTGGACGATAAGAACGAGATGGAAAATTATCCTTTGCTTCAATCATTTCTTTTGCCATTCTAAGAGCTCCACCATAAGGTGTATTACCAGAGGCAGAAAGATTAATATCAGCAACCTCGTTAACTGGTAATAAAGGACTAACCATATTTACAGTTTGACCAAAAGAAATTATTGAAACACTAATTGTTGCAATAACAGAATCTAATTCTCTAAAGGATTGTAACATAGTATTAACAGCATTATTTAATACATTTATGTTACCTCCAGATGACATAGATCCACTATTGTCTAATAATAAAATAACAGGTAATGTTTTTGGGACATCATATACAAAACTTTCACTCATATTTTTTTCTCCTTAATCGATAATTTATTTTTAAATTATATCATATTAAATGATATACTTCAATTTGGAGTTTCTCCAAATCTTTATTTATTTCAATATTTATTGTATAATTAATAAATAATGAAAGCGAAGTGATACAATGGGATTTTTCTTCAATGATGATTATAGAATCCATATTAATTTAAGTAATTATGCATGGAATGTTATAAATGAAGATATGTTCAATTTCTATAGAGAAGACATAAATAACATATCCGGATTTATAAATGATATAATCATAAACTTTTATCAGGATGCGAATGCATCATTGCAAATCCGATGTGATGAAATATCAAGTAATTATGAAGAATTACTTTCAAAAGATAACCTAAATACTGATATTGATCCATCAATTCTATATTCAGTTATCGATGTAGCAACTACTTCCTTCAAAACTAAGACAATCAATGAGATTAATAGTTATCCTAAAGATGCTCATAGAAAAATTAAGTTAAGAAAACAAGTAGCTGAAATATTAGAAGATAGCCAAGAAAATGATTATTATTCTGATAATGTCGGTTCTTATATTAAAGCTATAATTGAAGAATATACTAGACTTCCTTTCATAAAACGTGAATCTATTTTTTGCAAACAAAATCACGAATTAATTGAAAACGCAATTTCTAAAAAGAAACAATTAAGAATAACAACACGTTCAGGAAATGTATATGAAGCAATCCCTTATAAAATAACAACCGATAAACTAGGTATCTTTAATTATTTAATTGCATTGGATACTACATCTCGTCAACCAGTAACCTATAGAATTTCTAAAGTAACAATCAAAGTTTTAGCCAAAACCGGAAAAATAGATTCCTCATCTGAAAAACTAATCAATGATAAGTTGCTTAATTCAGATGTTAGTTTTTTAACTAAAGATAACATTAGAGTTGTAGTAAGACTCGATAAATATGGAATTCAAAAATATAATAGTCAATTACATATGAGACCAACATTTACCGAAGAACTTGAAGATGGTAGATATGTATTTAATTGTAGTGAAGATCAAATCAAATACTATTTCATAAAATTTGGTAGTAGCGCAGTTATTGAAGAACCTATCGAATTAGCAAAGCATTTCAGGAACTTCTACAACTATGCACTAACCAGGTACAATGATACACATAACTTTAAGGATTAACATTCGCATAAATTTAGTCTAAATGTTGTACATCCTCTATATTCTGGATCGGGACGCTTACTGCGTTCCTTTTTTCTTTTTGAAATGCGAGGATTACCATCCATATATTTGATTCTTTCCATAACGCTACAGAAATAATCTTCAGTACTACCAGTTTCTCTCCAATTTAAATATGCATCTTCTTCATTAGCTTCTTTTTGTGCTAAATATTCTTCATAGCTACATTTTTTAACACTTAGAATAGCATATTTATTATGATGTTTTACTCTTGGAATACTTCTTGCTTTCTTTGCAGCTTCTCTACCATCTTCTGCAATGATAGGAAAAAGTACAGGAATATAAGCATAAGCTCCAACATGACCACACATAACTTCAACTAAATAATAATTTTCAAACATATAAATCACAATCCTTTCTTTTTTACACTTTCATTATAATTCCTAATTCAATCAGCAATAAGTGCCAACGTTATTTTTATATTTGTTCACAAAATCGGTATTTTTACGTTCAAAACCCTTGTTTTTTGTTCACGTCAACTATACATCAGCTAACATTTTGGTTTTTATTTTACCAAAACCACTTGCGATAATGGACTTTAAGAATGAATACTCTATACCGATTACTTCATCTCCATCAAAACAAATAATCATTTTTTTGGCTTTGAATTCTATTCCAATTCTATTGATTAATGATTTTACTTTGGTACTCATAGTCATATCTCCTTTCAAAATATTTTTCATTAATATGTAGCATACCTAAAATATCAGATAATTCATTTTCAAATAATGAATAAGATGATTGATGCATATTATCACATGATAAATTACCTTTTGAATCAACTATCAAATAAGATGATTTCATTTCTGATGAAGTTTCTTTAACTGTAACAAAATCTTTATGTCTTTGTACAAAGTCATTCATTTCATCATCTGTTATTCTATTTTTAACATTTATTACGTCATAGTCATCGCATAACATTTGAAGAACCTTATAGCGATCAGGAGATACATTTTTAAGAAATCCAGTAAAATCTTCTAAATAATTAAGTTTTGATACGCAAGTGTTAATTTTTAATTTAATTCCTTTTTTCTTTATGTATCTACAAATATTTGTCAAACTATCTACGCTTAGTAAGCTTCCATTTTTTTGACACCTTCCAATTATTTTATTAGTTTCATCAATTAGAGAATCTACGCTTATACCAATACAACATAATTGATCTTTATGCTTATCAATAAATGTTTTGCTTAAGTAATATGCATTTGTTATAAGTGATACTTTTAATCCTTTTGAATATATATAATCTATAATTCTATCAATATCCTTAGATAATAAAGGTTCTCCTCCAGCAAGATTTATTCTTCCGTCACGAATTCCTTCTTTATTGTAAAAATTAGAAATTTTATCAATTATTATCTTCATTTGTTCATAACTTAATTGATTGTTCTCTTTATTAACAAAGCAATGTTTGCATATATAATTACATGCATCTAAAAAATGAATATTTATTGTATTAATTTTGCACATATAAGAATCCTCCTTTGATATCTTTCAACTATATTATAAAAAATAATCAAGCACGCAATAAGTGACAAAGTTAAAACAAAATGTGTTCATAAAAACGCAGTTTTTGGCAGATTTTTGTTTTATATTTGTTCATATTGAATGAAAAAACACTGATAAAAAACAAAAAGACTGTGAAAAACTATGTTTTCGCAGTCCATACATTTTGGAATCTATATTAATTATAAATAATATTTAATTTCAACTCTATTTGATAATCCACTAGGTGGAGCATATATTACTTCATCATCAGTTTTCATACAATTATACATTGCATGACAAATCGAAGGAAATCTCTTCTCTAAATCTAATTCATCAGCTACATCTTGAGCAACTAAAGTAATATAATTAACTCCATTATTTCTTGCTTCTGATTTTAATGTGTTAATGTATTCTTCGATTTCTCTTGTTCCCATAATTATTCCTCCATCCATCTAGGTAATAATTCGATATATCCTCCAACTCCATCAGAACGCTTATTATCACAAATTGAAGCCCAGGCTAAGATAGCAGCATAATATGTTGATCTTCTTAATGTAGATTCTCCTTCGCTCTTACCATAGAAATTGACACTAATAAAGGCATCAATAGTATCAAGTGGTAATTGCTTAGAACCAATCTTAGCACCACTTTGAGCTGCACCGTCTCCTCTATACATTTTTCCACCTAATTCTTTTGCTTTTGCAACTATAGCATCAAATACTTCCCATCTACAAACAAGGTCAGGAAAACCTGAATTTCTTACTCCATCTTCAGTTAACCAAATCTTAAGAGGCTCTCCTCTTAGCATTTTGCATTCAGCAGTTCCACCAAATGAGTTTAACAATCCAATAATTCTTTGACTAGCTAGACCTTTACCATCAGAATCTAAATTTTCTTTATATTCGTCCATACCCATATCAACCTCATTACCAAATTTAACATTCAATGTCTTAAGCTTTGATTTCACTGATGTATAACCAATTCCTAATTCATCTTGTACTTTTGAAATATTTCCTTCATATTTAATAAATGTTTTTAAGAATTCAAATTCTTCTTCATTTAAGTTTAAACCATTACCATTTGGAATGTTAAAATTACAATTAATTTCTATTCCACAATTCTTACAAATTAATGTCTTGATTGTCATATCACTTCCGCATGATGGACATTTTTCAATTAGTTTTGCCATAATCATCCCCTCCTTTATGTACTAAAATGTTAACATACATATTTATTATTGTCAACAATTTTACTCAACATAACATTATTATGTAGTAATATTTTCATTACATATTTGAATTTCGCAATATAAAAGTACAAGTTTGTACATAGTAAACCAAACCACAAAAAAGGCACCCAACTTACATTGAGTACCTTTCCCCATTCTAATAATAATCTACTTCTACCTTATATAAATTATCATTTCCATCTATTACTATTTCAGCAAACTTACTACCTCTATATACACCATCTATATTAATTGAATCCTCACTAATATAATCCCATGTTACTAGCTTTTCTGGTACATAAGTCTTGAAGTCTCCTGTAATTTCTCCATTATATACATAAGCTAGATTTATCTCTTTAAATTTAAATAATATAAATGTTTTACCTAAATCATTATCATAATATGAATATAGCTTATTTACATCCTTATCTATATCGATAATATAGCCTTTATATGCATCATCATTTGGATCTCTTAATGATAATACCTCACCAACTGTATATTGCTTATAGCCTTTATTTAATTCATTTAATTTGATAAAGGCATAGCATTCATCAGTTTCTATCCAAGTATAATTATTTTCAACATATTCAACATTGTATTGAATATCGAAATACATATCCTCAAGGATTGTAATTGGATCAATAGAATCTAATATTCTTACTTCATATCTATTATTACCAAAATAATCAGTAAATTTAATAAGTCCAACAGACTTATCACCTTCACCAAAATCATACGCGAAGATATTCTTAACTGTAACATCCTTATATCTATTTGTTACATCCTCTAGGTCATTACCTGAATTTTTAATGTATGCTTTATTTCCATTATTAGTTGTGAAATAAACAATGTCTCCCTTCTGAGTCCATAATTTATCACCAGTCGTCCATAAAATACTAACAAGCGCATGTGAGCTTCTATCAAATAATGCTTCTAGCATTGTATCATAATCTATTGCAATTGCTTTTCCTGTATTTCCGTCAGTATATACAACAGACAGTACATAATTAATTCCATCATCCTTAACTAATGCATAATTTACTGTTTGAGTACCTTCTACATCATGTCCAACATAAATTAATTCTACATTTTCAATATCAATCATATAATACTTCAAGTATACATCATAATCTACTACGAAATTAGTAATAGAATCATTAGCTCCATATAGGAATACATGACCATTAATTAATTCCCAAGTTAATTTAGAGTTATATTGAGCAATTTTATCTTCTAATTCATCCTTTGTATATTTGCCATAATATGTATAAGCATAATAATTATTATCCTCAATAACAAAGGCTACTGTACCAGAACCATAATAATCAGTATTAAAGATATATTGAATATCTACATCTATTAGATTATTTAATGATAATGAATTATCATCACCAATAGCTAATCTAATCTTATCTTGTTTATAATAATCCTCAATGACTAATTCATTATTATTAATATACCAAGAACAATATCTAATAGGCTTATTATTTTCTAATTCATTCTCATCAATTAGACCCTTATAAATATAACAAAGCATTGCGCCTTTCTCAGTTTGAGTTAAATAATATGTTTCATTAGTATATTGATTTTGATAATAATATTTCTTATCACCCTTAATCTCTAAATAACCATCAAATAAATCATAATCATATTTTTTAGCAAAATCCCTTGCCTCATCTAAAATAGTCATATGATTTTTATCTACCTCTTTTTCTAAATCTAAGCCATTAGTTTCACATAAAGATGCTATTCGAGACTTATATCCATCGTATGTATTTAAGAAGCTATTATAGCCACCAGTAAGCATACCGAATGCATTAAATAAACCAGTTCTAGCACCATAAGCCGGACCCCAAGTAACTGTTTGAACGATATAACTATGAATTGAATCTGTACCATCATTATTAATGATTGAATCATATAATCCTAAAATAGCCATAGCATGCTTATTTCTATCACTTTGCGTATTAGTACAAGGTCCAAAATAGCTTTCATAATAGCTATCTATTTGTTGTTCTATTGTTCCAGTACAGCCATTAAATATTGAAGGTAAAGAATTCTTAAGATAACCATATTCACTCATTTGACTATCCTTAACTGAAGCCTTAAGTGTCTCTACTCTTACCTTATATTTGGCTATGGCTAGATATAAGGCACATATTCTTTTAGCCTCTATACTCTTAATATTTTCGGTAACATGTCTCATACTAACTAATTTTTCCATTAAATCATTAAATGAAAATCCTTCTATTTCAGAATTAGTATAATCGAAAACATAATATCTAAATGTAGTTTTTAGATCAGAAAGACTATAATCATCTGAATCAAAATAAGTAGTTTGATTATATTTATTATCTAAATATTCCTTTATCTTTACCTTTAGTGGATTTAGATAATCATTATATGAATATTCAAATCTAATATGTGTTAGGCTATTTACATCAACTAATTCATAATTAACTAAATCATCTATGTGCTTTTCTATAGCCTCTGCCTGAGTTAAGCCTACGTAGTTTTCATGCTTCAAAATGAATTGTGATTCCTCATCAAGTCCAGTTGCAATATCAACATATCCACGCTTATCCATTATTAATTCAAGATTATCACCTGTAGTTAAATTACAGATTATATAATCCTCACTTGTTATTTCAAAATAATCAGTATAAACAGTTCTAGCCTTAGTTTTTGTTTCTGCGATAGTTATTCTAACACGATAACCACCTAAATCAGATGGTAGCTCCTCTGTATAATAATCATCCTCATTACCTAATTTAAAGGTATCCTCTATTCTCATATATTCAATTTTAACATCACCATCACTATCTACATCAAATGTAGGCTTAGTAATAGGATTACCATCGTATGGTTTAGATATAGTACTTAAATTAGTGATATTAGCTGATTCCTTCTTTGAATAGGTTGCCTTATATGTTTTATCTCCGTTAACATTAGTAACCTCACTATCCCAGCCATTAAAATAATAACCATCTCTTACTGGAGCAGAAGGAATACTAACAATATCATTTTTATGATATTTATTTGATGATATTAGCTTATCATCATAATCTACGAATTTAATTGTATATTCTTCTTTAGCTTCTGATGACTTATTTTCAGTGACATCACTAGTCTTTTCTGGTTCAACATTATTATCACCACATGAAGCAAGTGATACCGCTGCGAGTGTAGTTAAAGCTAATAATCCAAAGATTCTTCTTTTTTTCATATTTATTTTCCTCCGTTTAACCCGAAGGATATTTTAACATAATTGATATTAAATATCAAACATTAATATATTATTAGTACGAAAAAAGACTTTTTTTATACTCTTTTATACTTTGTTTTTATTTTTATACTCCTTTATACTTTCAACAAAAAGCGTAAAAAAAGACATCCGCAGATGTCTCCCTTTACTCCTATATTAGTAACCTACAATGAGTCCGCCCTTTTCAGCATAGATAGTACATAAGCCTCTAGTAGATTTAATAACTACCTTAACATCAGACCAAATGCTTTTAATTTTTTCTTCTAGCATTTGGGCTAGATTAAGATTCTGACAATGATCAATAATAATTTTCTTAGCGGCAAAGCCTCTTTCCTTAATATCATCTACTATCTTTTCAATTAAGCTTCTTTTACCTCTTGCCTTTGTCTTCATTACAATCTCGCCATCTCTTGCAATACCGATTCCAACAAATCCAAATAGTCTAGCAATTAAAGCTGATGTAGAGCTCATTCT
>JAEEGL012959931.1_pt1 | contig 15445 bp, 14 predicted proteins | sample 9134231 | NCBI WGS metagenome assembly JAEEGL01 (sample SAMN16246548, study PRJNA631951) | gut metagenome | biome: gut microbiome; feature: rumen; material: fiber-attached | host: Bos | place: Iran: Karaj | collected 2018-10 | reverse complement strand
CTTATCACTCCCATCGCTATGGAGCAGGGTCTTAAGTTCGCTATCCGTGAGGGTGGTCACACAGTAGGTGCTGGTACAGTTTCTACAATCATCGAGTAATCTGAACTTACAGATAATTTGATAACAACGAAGGTCGTCTCTTATGAGACGGCCTTTTTGTATGCAATGAAATAACGATAACTCCTTAATGTTACAAAACAGACATTCTGAGGGTGAAAACAACTGGATTTGCCCTCAAAATGAGGGTATCATCCGAGATGAGGAAACTTGTATACGGGGGACAGTAGAGAAGTGGTAAGGAAGATCATAAGTGCGATACTGGTTACGGCTCTTATTGCAACCGTTATCTGCGGTTGCGGAAAGAAAAGAGAGATAGTCCCCTTATCAGACGTGACGCTGATCGAAGATAATAAGTATTCATGTACATTCGAAGATGTATACCATGAATTCATACTGTGTCTTCCGGAAGAGACAAAAGGCGCGCCTCTTGTCCTGATGCTCCACGGAGCAGGGGAGAGCGCGGAGACAATGAAGGCTAATACAGCTTTCGATGAGGCTGCAGTTCCTGAAGGCTACGCGGTCTGCTATGTAACAGGCGCGGTGGATCAGGCTGCTACTACTCCCATCAAGGGATGGAACGCGGGTACGGTCCCCGGAGAGAATAATGACACGGGATTTCTCGTATCCCTCGCCTCATATCTTGAAGAAGAATATAAGCTCGATAAGAAGCACACCTTTGCTGTAGGATTCAGCTACGGAGCCTTTATGACGTATCGTCTTGCAGTGGAAGCACCGGATATCTTCGAGGCGACTGTGAGCGTAGCAGGCGTCATGCCAATGACGATATGGGAGAAACGAGCAGAGAAAGCATCTGTAGGGATATTCCAGATATCGGGCACCAACGATGATATCATCCCGAGAGGAGAAGCATCAGCCATTGCGCCGCCGATAGAAGATGTTATAAGCTATTGGGCGGAGGCTGACGGACTGGAGCTTATTAGCGAAGAGACGGCGGGTAAGAGTTCGACGCTTACACGTTATGCTTCCGGAGACGGGGCACCTCAGGTATGGCACCTGCTGGTAGATAACGGCTACCATTCATGGCCGAACGAGAGTATAACAGGAATAGACACAAATGCTCTTATATTAGAGTTCTTGAGTTTATGGTGACGGGGGGACTTATGGAAGAAGAGGCAAAGAGGAAGGGACAGCTCCTGCCTGATGATACGGGAAGCGAGCATATAATCGAGATCAAGGATCTTAACAAGAGCTTTGACGATAACCAGGTCTTAAAGGATATAACCTTCTATATCAGGAATAACGAGTTCATAACGCTCCTGGGTCCTTCAGGATGCGGTAAGTCTACGACCCTTCGTATAATAGCGGGATTTGAGACGGCTGATTCGGGCACTGTCACTTTCGAGGGCGATGACCTTCTCAAGGTCCCTGCACATAAGAGGCATATCAATACCGTATTCCAGAGATATGCGCTGTTTCCTCATCTTAATGTATTCGATAATGTTGCTTTCGGACTTCACCTCAAGAAGGTGCCTGAGAAGGAAGTAAAGGAGAGAGTCAGCAAGGCTCTCTCTACAGTAGGTCTCGCGGGATATGAGAAGAGATATATCGATCAGCTCTCCGGCGGTCAGATGCAGAGGGTAGCGATAGCAAGAGCCATCATCAATCAGCCGAGGGTCCTGCTCCTTGATGAGCCCCTGGGTGCTCTCGACCTCAAGATGAGGAAGGAGATGCAGATCGAGCTCAAGCAGATGCAAAGAGAGCTCGGCATCACGTTCGTATATGTAACTCACGATCAGGAAGAGGCACTTACGATGTCCGATACGATCATCGTCATGAAGGACGGTGTCATCCAGCAGATCGGCACACCTATCGATATCTATAATGAGCCTAAGAATGCTTATGTTGCAGACTTCATCGGCGAGTCCAACATTATTCCCGGCACTATGACTAAGGACCGCGAGGTAACATTCGCAGGTACAAAGTTCGAGTGCGTGGACCCGCTTTTCCCTGAGATGAAGGAAGGTGCGGTAAACGATGTTGATGTCGTAATTCGTCCTGAGGATATCTACATCAAGGAAGAGAATGATGCTTATGTAAACGGTACTGTAGAGAGCATCATCTTTAAGGGCGTTCACTACGAGATCATCGTTAAGGGCGACACCGGAATCGAGTGGATGATCCAGGACGTTGACCCTGTTGAAGTAGGAAAGAGAGTCGGTCTCACGGTAGATCCCGACGATATTCAGATCATGAGAAAGTCCAGATTCTCACCCTTGCCCGGAAGCTACGGCGTAAGAGGAGTTAAGGACGACTACGACGAGGAGAAGGCATGAGCGATATCAAGTCAAGATTTAAGCTGATGCCGCTTCACGGCATCATCATGAGCATAGCGGCGATGCTCTCGTTCATCTCCGTCTTCGTGCCCATGTTCGAGCTGTTCGTTCAGTATAAGAAGGAGAGAACATATTCGCTTTTCTCCATGATCATGTCACCCAAGGTATTCGTCCAGCTTCGTGACGGCACTGTAGACTTGGACTTCCGTGTGTTCGGAGGCCTGATGTTTACTCTTACACTCGTGGTCGCGGTAGCAGCTTTGACACTTTCTTTGGGCTTCCAGTTATATTCACAGACTAAGAAAACGAAGAGACTCGGATGCCTCTCCGTTATGGTTCTGTTCGGATTAAGACTGGCACTTCACGTCATCACTTTAAATAAGTTCATTACTCCCGAGATAATCGCGGCAAACGGCATGACACCTCAGCGCCTTTACGTGGTTCAGTCTCTCGTGGGAAACATACTCTGTGTTGTTTTGTTCTTGGGTATCGCAGCTTCCATCTACGGTGCACTTGGACTTACCATGAACATGAAGCTTCTGTCTTATCCTTACATCGCTTGGGTAGTGCTCTTTACTATCCTTCCTCTTGTATTGATCTTGTTCAGAGCTTTCTTCGCGAAGACTTCGGGCGGTTACTCATTTAACCTCGACGGCTTTAAGACACTGTTCGAGAACAAGACCGTTACGGCTGAGTTCTACGGCATGCGCGTCACACTTCAGGAGTACTTCTCCGTATTCCTTCGAAGCCTAGACTACGCCTTGTGGACTACATTGGGCTGCCTTGTATTAGGCTACCCTCTCGCATACATCCTGCAGGCCCGCGCGAAAAGATTACATAACGAATCCAGCAAACTTCTTCTGTTGTTCGTGCTTCCCACATGGATGAATACCATGCTCAGAACTTATGCATGGAGAGCTTTCTTCGGACAGACGGGCGTTCTTAATACATTCCTCATGAATGTATTCGGAATGCAGGAGCCAATCCTCTTTCTTAAAGATCCCATCCTTTCCGACATCATCACGAAGTTCGTTCTCATAAACGACTTCCTGCCGTTTATGCTCCTTCCTATCTACTCAGTTCTCGTTAAGATCGATGAGAGTTTGGGTCAGGCTGCGGCAGACCTCGGAGCCAACAAATTCCAGACATTCACGAAGGTTATATTCCCTCTGTCACTGCCCGGCGTTATCTCCGGAATCCAGATGGTGTTCATGCCTTCTATGACTTTCTACATGATCCCCGATATCATCACCGAGGGATCGAAGACAACGATCGGTAATACGGTTCAGTCTTTCATTCTGAACGAGAGCCCGACATTCCAGCAGGCAGGTAACGTATTGTCACTTATCCTGTTGATCTTCGTACTCTTCACAATGAGAGTACTTCGTAATCAGGACAAAGAAGCGTCCGGAAGCGGAGGTATGGTACTGTGAGATTACTTCGTAAAGCAATTCCGAGTGTTTATATCGCACTCATCATCGTATTCTTGTATCTGCCGATCGCCCTGTTGATCTTCTATTCGTTCAACAGCGTGCCGAAGTCATTCATCTGGGGCGGGTTCACATTGAAGAACTACACAAGTCTGTTCTCCGGAAGTGACGGTGGAGAGCTTCTTGAGGCTCTTCTTACAACATTGAAGATTGCAGCCATTGCATCTGTCGTATCGACTGTCTTCGGTGTTATAAGCTGTCTTGGTATGGCATACCTTCCCAAGAAGTTCCAGAGCCTTCTTATGAACGTTACTTACATCCCGAACGTAATGCCTGAGCTTGTTATCGGTATCGCATTCATGCTCCTGTTCTCCTTCTTGGGAGTTCAGAAGGGCGAGTTCACATTGATCTGTGCACATATAGCTTTCTGTGTGCCGTTCGCGATCCTCTCGATAGATCCTAAGATCAAGCAGCTCGACAAGAATCTGTCGGAGGCTGCTATGGATTTGGGTGCTACGAGAATACAGACATTAAGGCTTGTAATCATCCCCGAGATCATGCCCGGCATCCTTTCCGCTTTGATGCTTACATTCACACTCTCGGTAGACGACTACCTCATCAGTAACTTCAACGTAAATTCATCTGTTCAGACGCTTCCCATGAAGATATACTCTATGGCAAAGTTCGGAGTTAACCCGAAGATGAATGCGCTGACGACTATACTTTTCGCTGCGGTATTCGCATTGTTATTGTTATCTAATTTCTCCCGCCTTAAGGGAACTAAAGATAAAAATGGAGGTTTGAAGAAATGAAGAAACTTAGAAGACTTGTAAGCATTGCAAGTTCTGCTGCCATTCTTGCCGTATCCATGCTTGGTGTTACAGGATGCGACAACAGGCAGGAGCTCATCATCTATAACTGGGGTGAGTATATTGCAGAGGATACTATCGCCAAGTTCGAGGCAGCTTATCCTCAGTACAGGGTTATTTACAGAACTTTCGAGACAAACGAGACAATGTATCCTAACCTCGACAACACATACGATGTAATCATTCCTTCCGAGTACATGGTATGCAGACTTATCAATGAGCAGAGAATCCAGCCTCTCGACTGGTCACTTCTTCCTAACGTAACAGCTAACATGGATCCCATGTTCAATACCATGTCCTACTCTCAGGATCAGGCTCTCTCTGATGAGGTCCTCGATTACGCTGTTCCTTACCTTTACTGCACAGTAGGTCTTGTTTACGATGCTAACAGGATCACGATTCCCGAGGGCACAACGGATCCTGAAGTTATCTGGGGTGTGCTTTTCGATGAGGCAAATGCAGGTGACATCGGCATGTACGATTCCATGAGAGAGTCCATCGGCGTTGCTCTTAACTACCTTGGATACTCCATCAACACTTTGGATGAGGCCCAGCTTGCAGAGGCAATGCAGCTTCTTATCGATCAGAAGACAAATCTCAATCCCACATACGGTGTAGATAACCTTAAGGATAAGATGGCAAGCGGAGAGATGGCAGCTTCCGTAGCATGGTCCGGCGACCACATCGTTATGCTCGACAGAATAGCTGAGCTCGGCAACGAGGACATCGACTTGAGATTTGTTCTTCCCGAGGGTTCCAACTGGTCTGTAGATATGATGTGTATCCCTTCTAACGCAGCTAACTATGAGGGCGCTCACGACTTCATCAACTTCATGTATGAGCCTGACATCGCTCTTGAGAACTGCGAGTACGTAGGTTACTCCACACCTAACGTTGCTGCTAAGGCTATGCTCGATCCCGAGGTTTCCGGCAACGTTTACTACTATCCTACAGAAGAGATCTTCTCCACACTCGAGGTTTACTACTCTTCTTCCTCTTATGAAGAGCGCTATACAGAGATCTGGAATACAGTTAAGGCTTCAGCATAACGCCAACTTGTATTTTAGAGGCTAAGAGTATATTCTTAACGGGCGGCTTGAGATATCAGGCCGCCTTAATTACAGTAAAGATTAAGACTTGAGAGGGGAGCCCGCGAATGCAGGTTGATGATAAGGGCGGTTCACGTTATGCCGTGAACTTCGCGAAAAGAATCGTGGTTAAGGTAGGAACTTCTACCATTACTTACGAGAACGGCAAGATGAATCACGGCAACATCGACAGATTGTGCCGCGGCATCGCTGACATCTGGAACAGCGGCAGAGAGATAATACTCGTTACATCGGGTGCTATCGGCGTTGGTATCGGAAGCCTTAACCTGCCGGAGAAGCCCACGGATATCCCCGAGAAGCAGGCTATCGCAGCTGTAGGACAGTGCGAGCTTATGAATGCCTACACAAGATCTTTTGCAGAATATTCTTATGTATGCGGACAGATTCTTCTTACCAAGGACGGTATCGCAGACAAGCTTCAGCGTCATAACATCACTAATACTATCGAGGCTATGCTCGCAAGGCATCTGATCCCCGTTATCAACGAGAACGATACGGTGTCCACGAATGAGATCTGGCATAACGGTACTTTCGGCGACAACGATACGTTGTCCGCTGATGTAGCAAGACTTATGAATGCGGACCTTCTCATCATCCTCTCGGATATCGACGGTCTCTATACAGGCAATCCTAAGGAAGACCCTGATGCCAAGCGTATCTCTTATGTAGAGAAGATCACTGATGAGATGCTCGGTTTCTCCAAGGGAGCAGGCAGCAAGCTCGGTACAGGAGGCATGGCTACTAAGATCACGGCCATGAAGATGGTAACGGAGAACGGCATTAACGGCGTTATCGCTGAAGGATCCTGTCCTCAGGTGATTGAGCAGATCCTGGATCAGGATGACGTGGGAACATTCTTCGCCGCTGAATAAATATATCGAAAAACGATAAAAAACTCTTGCAAAACAATATTAAGCATGCTATTATGATGTCATAAAAGCATGCTTAATTCTTTTTATCGGAGGAATAAGGATATGAAATACGATAACGGTCTTATCAGGTGGTCAAAGATTGCAACGGTGATCTTCTTGCTTATGGTAGTAGTAGCGGATGTATGCGGAGTATGGATCTCACAGTATGTAAGCTACTGCTGGGCAGCGAAGTTCGATACAGTGTCGGTGTCAATTATCGCTACAATCTGGTACCTCGGAACTGTCGGCGGTTATGCGATCCTGGGAAGTGTATATAAGCTTCTTAACAACATGAGCAAGGACATAGTTTTTGACAGAGCCAACACCACTCTTATGAATTACATCACGATAGCACTCATCGGTATCGGCGTTGTTTGCGTAGTGGGCGGATTCGTGTGGTTCGGCTGCTGGTTCCTTACGATCATCTCTCTTTTTATGGCGCTTGTTGTGTCTTGTGTTAAAGTAGTATTCGACAAGGCCATCACAATGAAGGAAGAGATGGATCTTACAATCTAAGGAAGGAGGAGAACAAAATGATCATAGTTAACTTAGACGTAATGATGGCAAAGCGTAAGATCTCCTCCGGTGATCTTGCTCAGAAGATAGGCATCACACCTGCCAACCTTTCGATACTTAAGAACCAGAAAGCGAAGGCGGTAAGATTCTCTACTTTGAACGATATCTGCAAGGCTTTGGATTGCCAGCCGGGAGATATTTTGGAATACAGGGAAGACGGATAATTTAAGCTTGTCAGGATAAGGGATAGAAGAGGGCGGAGCATAGTGCTCCGCCTTTCGTTTGTTTTGTTCAAAGAATATTAATAATTACAGAATATATAGTATATAGGCGCGTGTTAGAATCAAGTTGTATGATGTGGTTTGTTGTGACAATGGCTGTCCTTGCGGTAGTGACGATATTCTGTCTTATCCGCACAGAGAAGAGCGGGAAAGAGATCGCGCCTTATGTATCTCACCTGCTGTTCTGGCTGCTTGTCCCAATGGTTTCCAACATGGTCATCGCACTAAGTGACAGTGTCGATGTTTGCAGATTCTGCTACACGGTTTATTTCTCAAGTACAACTGTATTGCTTTACTACTTTGCTGACTTTGCTTTGGAGTACTGCTCTATTGATATGAGAAGAAATCTTGCTGACAAGGTTATGATGGGCTTTCTCATTGTAGATGTCGTTAACCTCGCTTTGAATTATGCATTCAATCACGTGTTCAGCGTAAGCGAAGTTTATGAGGACGGAAAGGTCAACATCGTATTCGAGTCTTTGTGGTATCACAAGATCCATTTGTTTATCTCTGCGGTATTGCTTCTTATCGCAGTGGGCGTATTCACATATAAGTGCATTAAGACATCCAAGCTTTACCGAGACAGATACATCACAATACTTTCCGTATGTTTGGTAACGAGCATATGGGAAGCTTTCCATATCTTCTCCAACGAGAAGATCGACCAGTCAATCATTGGTCTTGGTATATGCGGAATCTTCATCTACATCTATGCTCTTGAGTATCAGCCTTTAGCTTTGATGGAGGAGATGAAGAAGACAGTTCTTGCGACCATATCCGATGGTGTTTTGTTCTTTGACGATAACCGTGACTGCATCTATGCGAATTCCGCAGCCAAGTTGATGCTCGATATGAAAGAAGACGAGACGGCCCTAGGCTTTGAGAAGCTTCTTGCTCTTACGGGAGAGGACAGGGAAGAGTCGGCCAAATACAATTCCAAGAAGATGACATGCACGTCCATGGAGCATGGAGAAGAGTATATCTTCGATATCGAATTCCATAAGCTTCATGATCTTCAGGGAAAGCTCATCGGTTCATTTGCCAAGATGACAGATACGACCGAGAGGACGAAGCGTGAGAACATGAACCGTTTTCTCGCTACTCACGATAAGCTCACAGGAATCTTCAATACAGACCGTTTGTACGATGAAGTAAGATCCGTTTTGCAGCAGAATCCCGATAAGGAATTCCTGGTGCTCACATCGGATATCAAGGATTTTAAGCTTGTTAACGACAGATACGGCAGAGAGTTTGCCGATAAGCTTCTTATAAGGATCGCAGATCTTATGCGAGAGAAGGCTGTTTCCTCGACAACAAGATACGGAAGATTAGGTTCCGATAAGTTCGGACTTCTTATCGAAAAGGACAACTATATGGAGGAGACTTTCATTTCAGCCGCGAAGGAAGTTCCTAATGTCGGAAGAAATCTCGTAATCCCGATCATCATGCACGTAGGTGCTTATGTGATAGAAGACAAGAATATGCCTGTATCAGCTATGTTCGACAGAGCGTTTATCGCTATCGCAGGCGTTAAGCAGGAGGCAGACCTTAAGGTCGCTTATTACGAAGATGATTCAAGAGATGCAATGCTTTGGGATCAGAAGATTACGGAACAGCTCGACAACGCTATCACAACAGGCCAGATCGTTCCCTATCTTCAGGCTCAGGTGTCTCGTGAAGGTAAGGTAGTAGGTGCAGAGGTCCTCGTAAGATGGATTCATCCCGAGGAAGGATTTATGCCTCCCGGAAGATTCCTTTCCGTACTTGAGAAGAACGGCATGATCGCCAAGATCGACCAGTACATTTGGGAGTGCGCATGCAGGATCTTAAGAAGGTGGTCTTTTGAAGGAAGAAAGGATCTTTATCTTTCCGTCAATATTTCACCAAAGGACTTCTACATGATTGATGTTCCTGAGGTTATAATAGGATTGGCTGACAAGTATGAGCTCGACAGAAATAAGCTGAGACTTGAGATCACCGAGTCCATCATGATGGATGACATCGATGAGAAGTTGAAGACGATCGACAAGCTTCGTGAAGCAGGCTTCATCGTAGAGATGGATGACTTCGGAAGCGGTTACTCATCGCTTAACATGCTTAAGGATATGCCGGTCGATGTATTGAAGCTCGACATGATATTCCTTAAGGATACATCTCATAACGAGAGGACCAAGAAGATCATGTCCCTCATAATCGATCTCGCGAAGAGTCTCGACGTTCCTGTTATTGCAGAGGGTGTTGAGACCGTCGAACAGGTAGACTTCCTTGTCGAGATGGGATGCGATTTCTTCCAGGGTTATTACTTCGCCCGCCCCGTAAGTCTCGAAGAGTACGAGAAGAAGAATCTTACCGCTTCATAAGCGGATAGATATAAACAAGTTAGGAGATAAAGAAAATGGCAAACAAGTATGCAGGTACCCAGACCGAGAAGAATCTTCAGGCTGCATTTGCAGGTGAGAGTCAGGCAAGAAATAAGTACACTTATTTCGCATCAGTAGCAAAGAAGGAAGGATACGAGCAGATTGCAGCAATCTTCCTCCATACAGCTGACAACGAGAAGGAACACGCTAAGATGTGGTTCAAGGAGCTCGAGGGTATCGGCGATACTGCTGCTAACCTTGCAGCTGCTGCAGACGGCGAGAACTTCGAGTGGACAGACATGTATGAGGGCTTCGCTAAGACTGCAGAGGAAGAGGGCTTCAAGGGCCTCGCTGCTAAGTTCAGAATGGTAGCTGCCATCGAGAAGAGACACGAGGAAAGATACAGAGCTCTCCTTAACAACGTTGAGACAGCTAAGGTATTCGAGAAGAGCGAAGTAAAGGTATGGGAGTGCAGAAACTGCGGTCATATCATCGTAGGCACAAAGGCACCCGAGATGTGCCCTGTATGCGCTCATCCTAAGAGCTACTTCGAGATCACGGCAGAGAACTATTGATCCCGTTAGTTACTAGATAAGAATAAAGATGAAGGGGTTCTTGAGTACTTGTACCGGGACCCCCTTTTCGAGGAGTGTTTAAGGAGTAAGAAGGTGTATTGCAAAAACTGTGGAAAAGAAATCAGTGATGAGTCATCTGCCTGCGTACACTGCGGAGCCATAACGGGAAGTCCGATGCCGGGAGCGAAGTCAAATCCCGCCCCTGCGGCTGCCCCTGTCAATGATCCCAACGAACCTGCAAATGTTGGGCTGATTATCCTGTCGGTCATGGTGCCGCTTGCAGGCGTGGTGTTGGGTATCCTGCAGCTTAATGACGGAAAGAAACGTGCAGGTAAAGCATATCTTATGGCGGCTATCATAACTTTAGGAGTGTCGTTCCTGTTGGTGGCACTGTTCTTTTTGGCATTCTTTCTCATCTTTCTGAATATGTAAGAAGGGAAAGTGCCGGTGCGATTACCGATGCGCCTGACACCCCGTTTTAGAACGGGGTGTTTCTTTGACTGAATCTCCCTGCAATGCTAATATTAGGAGACCTATTTTACGGGGGATAATCACATAATGATCGTTACAGATTTGCTCAGAAGAAATGCCGCAGAGCACGGCGATGAAGTAGCTCTTATCGAGCTTAATCCTACTATGGAGGATACGAGAAAGTACTCCTTCAAGGAATTCGATCTAGTACAGCAGACAAAGACTCACGTTTACAGAAGACAGATCACATGGCAGGTCTTCGAAGAGAAGGCTAACCGTGTAGCTAATATGCTTCTCGACAGAGGTATCAAGAAGGGCGATAAGGTTGCCATCCTGATGTTCAACTGCCTCGAGTGGCTTCCTATCTACTTCGGTATCTTAAAGACAGGTGCTCTTGCAGTTCCTTTCAACTTCAGATATACGGCAGACGAGATCTCATACTGCGCTAACCTCGCAGATGTATCCGTATTGTTCTTCGGTCCCGAGTTCATCGACCGTATCAATACGAATGCTGATTCCATCGCACACAACAGACTCCTCATCTATGTAGGTGGTGTTGGCGGTGAGAAGAAGCCCGAGTTCGCTGAGAGCTACTGGAGCATGGTCGCAGATTATGCGAGCACAGATCCTAAGATTGAGCTTACGGAAGACGATCTTGCTGCAATCTATTTCTCTTCCGGAACAACAGGTTTCCCGAAGGCGATCCTTCACCCTCACAGAAGCCTTATCCAGGCAGCTGAGATGGAGGCAATTCATCACCATACAACTAAGGATGACTGCTTCCTTTGCATTCCTCCCTTGTACCATACAGGTGCGAAGTTCCACTGGATGGGTTCACTTTGGACATGCTCCAAGGCAGTTCTTCTCAAGGGTGCTAAGCCTGACATCATCCTGAAGGCAGCATCTGACGAGCAGTGCACAATCGTATGGCTCCTCGTACCGTGGGCGCAGGATATCCTCGATGCACTTGATAACGGTGAGCTGAAGCTTTCTGATTATAAGCTTGATCAGTGGAGACTTATGCATATCGGAGCACAGCCTGTTCCGCCTTCACTTATCCGTCACTGGAAGGATTACTTCCCGGATCATCAGTACGACACAAACTACGGTCTTTCCGAGTCAACCGGCCCAGGCTGCGTTCACTTGGGACTTGAGAATACACACAAGGTCGGTGCTATCGGCGTTCCCGGTTACAGATGGGAGTGCAAGATCATCGACGAGCAGGGTAACGAAGTACAGAAGGGCGAAGTCGGAGAGCTCTGCGTTAAGGGACCCGGCGTAATGCTCGAGTACTATAAGAACCCTGAAGCTACAGCAGATATCTTACACGACGGCTGGCTCTACACAGGTGATATGGCTAAGCAGGATGAGGATGGTTTCTACTTCCTCGTTGACCGTAAGAAGGATGTTATCGTTTCAGGCGGTGAGAATATCTATCCTGTCGAGATCGAGAACTTCCTCCAGGAGTATCCGAAGGTTAAGGACGTTGCAGTAATCGGTCTTCCCGATAAGAGACTCGGTGAGATCACAGGTGCTATCGTTGAGATCGAACCCGGTTCAGGATGCACGGAAGAGGAGCTCGAGTTGTTCTGCAACCAGCTTCCCCGCTATAAGAGACCTAAGAAGATCATCCTCGCGGACGTTCCGAGAAACGCTACAGGTAAGATCGAGAAGCCCGCACTTCGTAAGAAGTACGGCGCAGACAGACTCGTAGAGAAAGAAAACATGTCTTAACACCTTGCTCGCTCGGGTCCTCCGCGCTGCGCTTGTGCGGAGGTCGCTTCGCAATGGCGTTAAGCCATGAAACAAAAAGGATTTACTTAAGATCGATAAATATCGGACAATGATCGGAGCCCATTATGTCGCTTAACATATTGGACTCCGTTATTTTATTCTTGAGTCCTTCAGTTACGAAGAAGTAGTCGATTCTCCAGCCGACGTTTCGCTCTCTTGCGAATGTCTTATACGACCACCAGCTGTATGCCTCTGCCTTGTCGGGATAAAGCATACGGAACGTGTCGGTAAGACCTGCTTCGGCGAAGTGATCCATGTAGACTCTCTCCTCGGGGAGGAAGCCTGAGATCTTGGAGTTAGCCTTAGGATTAGAAAGGTCGATCTCCTTGTGTGCTGTGTTGACATCGCCGCAGCAGATGACCTCGCGGCCCTGTGCCTGTAGTTCCTTCACCTGATCTAAGAAACAGTCGTAGAAACGAAGCTTGAACTTAACGAAGTCGTCGCCTCTTCCGCCGTTGGGGAAGTATATGTTAAACAGAACGAAGTCGCCGAAGTCAGCCTTGATGACGCGGCCCTCGTGGTCGAACTCTTCCACGCCGAATCCTAATTGAATCTTGGGGTTGAGGCTCTCCTTATAGAAAAGACCTGTGCCGGAATAACCTTTCTTCTCTGCAGGATAGAACACGCTCTTGTATCCCGGGATGTTCGCGATCTCATCGGGCACCTGCTCGGGCATTGCTTTGATCTCCTGAATGCCTAAGATGTCCGCGTCGATCTCCTTGAAGGAATCGAGAAAACCTTTACCTGCTACTGCTCTTATTCCGTTTACGTTCCAGCTTACAAGCCTCATAATCAGTCCTCTGTTTGGTATAATTTACTATATTTTACTTTTTAAACGGAGAAAGACAAAATGCACAGGATACTCGTCGTTACACTCGGAGGCACTATCTGTTCTGCGGTAGAGAACAAGGATACCATCAAGCTTCGCACGGCACCCGACAAGAAGCTTTTCGAGGCGGTGAAGGGCAAGAACGAGCTAAGCTACGTGACACCTATCCTGTACTCTTCCGAGAACGCTGATGAGGATTACTTTCGAAAAGCTTTGTCCGCGATAGTTGCCGAGTGCGAGAAGGACAAGCCCGACGGCATGCTTATCCTGCACGGCACTGACAGCATGGCGTATTTCGCGCAGCTTGCAGTAAGGGTTTTGTCTTATCTTAATATCCCGATTCTTATCACGGGCTCGAAGCTTCCCTTAGATGATGCTCACAGCGATGCAGTGCGTAATGTAAGTTACGCGATGGGACTTCTTAATGCAGCATGCGAGGGAAGGACGGGAGCTAACACATTCGGTGTCATCTATTCTGACGACATGATGGAAGATACCGTGTTCATTCATGCGAACCGCGTTACAGACGCGAACTTCACGGGCGACTTCGGAAAGTTCGCAGGCAAGCCCAAGCTTACAACACTTAAGGAGAAAGATGTTAAGGCTTACCTTGAGTCACCGATAAAGAAGATTCTTACTATCCCCGATGTTCCGGGTTACCCGTTCGATGAGATCAATGCGGAAAGATACGATGCGATCCTTATCGAGGGATTCCACAGCGGAACTGCTTCTACGAGAGGGCTTCCCGATCTTATAAGAAGAGCGAAGGACAAGGGTGTTAAGTGTTACTTGGGTCCCGTGCATAAGAGCAAGGTTCTTTATGAGAGCACGCGTGAGCTTATGAAAGCGGGTGCTGAGCCTCTGTACGAGATGCCATTCGAAGGATGCTGGGCAGAAGTTGTAATCCGCTGAAATTTATTGGTACAAAGCAAATAAATATCGAATAACAATAAAAAAGTATTGCAAATCACTATAACAGGGTGTATCATACGGTTAACACCTAATGGAATAGTGAGGAATTCACAATGGAATCTACAACGACATATAGAAACGCCGGAGTGCTTCTGGCGTATCCGTTAGCTTTTGCCTATTTTAAGTATTTCTTGTACGGCTTTGGCGGCGACTTCACGTTCATATGGCGAGCTGTTGTCGCTCTCGGATTTATCGCTCTTAATATTATTGTGGTGAAGGGAAGAGAGAAGACCGTCCGTAAGGAGAGTCTGTTCTGGTATGCGGTGATGTTCATCGTGTCGATCACTTCCGTGACCGGAATCTCTGAGCCCGTCTCAATGCTGGGCCTTCACTGTTGTGCCGTCTATGTGGCGGTTGTAAGCTGCAGCCTCATGATAGAGGGTAGGACAGGAAGTTTTATTGCAGCTGATATGCTTAACGCAGGTGTAATTAAGGCAATCCCCGGATTTATCAATTTTGGTGCGGACATTGGTTCGTTATTAAAGGGAGAAAGAAAGAAAAAGCCTGTTTCAGTCGTAGCCGGTATTATCGGAGTACTTGTTATGTTTCCGATATTTATTCTTGCGGTTGACCTTCTGGGCGGAATCAATGCTGCTTTCGAAGAGTCATCAAGCAAGTTCCTTAATATGATGACGGAATTGTTTGACTTCTTCTGGGTATTCAAGAATATGGGATTTATTATCGGCGCTGTTCCCGTCGCATTCTACATGTACGGTTTGCTTTCGTCCTGTGCACAAGGTGACGGCGCGAATGAGAAGAAAGCTCATACCATGCTCGTTTCTTGGAGGCAAAAGTGCCGTAAGGTTCCTGAGATAATGGCTGCTCTCATTACAAGCAGTTTTGTGATCTTGTACCTTATATTCTTCTGCTTCGAGGGAAGCTATCTGTTCAGTGCATTCGTAGGTAAACTTCCTGATGCATATACAGCGGCTGAGTACGCACGTAAGGGCTTCTTCGAACTTACGGGAATCATG
>JAEEGL011073214.1_pt1 | contig 15445 bp, 7 predicted proteins | sample 9134231 | NCBI WGS metagenome assembly JAEEGL01 (sample SAMN16246548, study PRJNA631951) | gut metagenome | biome: gut microbiome; feature: rumen; material: fiber-attached | host: Bos | place: Iran: Karaj | collected 2018-10 | reverse complement strand
TACATGTATGTGGAGGACGGGAAGGACGTGGGCCTCATAGGGTTCAGGGCAGAACCGTCCGGCAGGTTGTTCCTGGACAAGCTCTACGTTATCGAGGGCCTGCGCGGGAAGGGACTGGGCCACCGGGCGATGGAATTCGCAATCGGGTACGGCCGGGAGCACGGATGCGACAGGATATACCTCCACGTGAACACCATGAACACGCAGGCCATAGAGTTCTACCGTTCTTTCGGGCTGTCCGAGGTATCCTCATCCCGCGTGATGCATGCGGGGACCGAGTACGGACTCACCGTGATGGAAGGACGTATCTGAAGGGTCAGGGAGCGGCGGCCGGGACCAGCCTGTCCCCGGCGATCATGGATCCGATGATGGTTCCCACATCCGAGATGTAGTCTATAAGCATCGAATCTACCCCGCTCTGGATCTGGTTCGGGTAGTCCTGCAGGTACACGTTCCCGTCCCCGCCCGTGATCATGAAATCGGTGGCCGGGGGTTCGAATCCCTCCCGTGGCTCTTGATTTCTCTATCGACCCGAGTTTGATGGCTATCTCACTCGACATTTGGCGAACGCGGGCTATGATTTTGATTGTGATAGATTTGGTATCAATCACCGTCTCGGGTCGGAACGGGACTCGACGCTGATTCCATGCGAGAATCTTCCTGTGAGGTGGAATGATTGCTATTCGTTCTTGTCATTTTGGGGTTCAGTACCAACCTATTCCGAAAGGTTAGTGGACATTGATGGACGCCGAGGGATATCGCACATTATTACCGACCGTCCCTCTAAAACGACCGTCCGTCGGATTGACTCAAACAATTGTTTTATACTTAAAAACGGAGACGTTTTCGATTCCGGAGAGCCGCCGGACACGTTTCTGCGGCACTCCTACATAACGGGGTTTTACCATGCGTATACTAAACAGAAAAGCCGTTTGCGTCTCTTTGCTAGCTGTCGCGGTGATGATCCTTTCTGTGGCTGTCGTCGCCGTCGGTGCGGAAGAGGCCGAGGGTGCCAAATGTCGCCACACCCACACCGAGTGGGAGCCGCTGTACACAGACTACGACCACTGTGAAAAGCACGCGAAGAGGTGCACGGACTGCGGGAAGGTAATCCTGATCGAGAACCACGACCCGATCAACGGGAACGAGAACCTCGAACGGACCTGCGACGGCTTGTTCGAGTACGACACCTGCAAGAAGTGCGGGTACCAGACGAAGAAATACCACGTCTTCGACCACATCGGCAGCGCGGAGATCGACGGGAAGATGCACCAGAACGTGCAGATCTGCTCCTGCGGGGAACCCATGACCGCGTTCATGGAGGACGGCGGGCACACATACGCCTGGCATCTGTACAGTTCCCAGTATGACGCCTACTACTGCGAATACTGCGGATACCAGAAGGGGGACCCTCTGCAGCCGCACTCCCTCTGGTTGCTCAGCGATGCCAGCGGACACTGGACGGAATGCAGCGTATGCGGGCACGCATTCTCCGGGAAGAGCTCCCACAACTGGGAGAGGGGCATCACCCACGTGTGCTACGGCCCCGCTAACGGCATCGACTATTACGACACGTACGAACTGCTCCACTGCACCGAGTGCGGATACGAGAAGCTGGGTGCTCTGAAGGAGTCCCACATGGAACCGGGCGACGGCGTGCTGGAGAACATCTCGGTACCCAACGACTGGTGGCCCCAGCCCTGCACCCACAGCAAGACCTATTTCAGGCAGAACTACATGGATCCCAGCTGCCACGACGAGGTCTGCAGAAATTGCGGGGAGGTTCTCCATGAGAGAGTCCTTCACAACTGGAAGCTCAAGACCGCGGAGGACCTGTACAGGGAGCTCGGGGGCACTGGGGAGTACGGGAGCAACGGATTGGCCCTCGACCAGGTGCACAACGGGTACTGGAGCGGACACACGTACGAATGTACCGACTGCCATATGGAGAGGAAGGACGCCCACACCTTCAGGGGCAGGTATGTGAACGATGCTGCGGACCCCGACCACTGCGGTGTGTACTGCACCACTTGCGGCTACGAGCTCACCCTGGGGATGAAGATCAACAACAACGATCCATCCCCCCACACGTTCTACACCGCCCAGTACATCATCGATCTCGACCTGGACGAGGAATGCCCCTTCGAGTGCAGCTACGTGCAGACCGACAACCACCACCACAGGGGGACATGTACCGAATGCGGCGGATACATAGACGAGGCCTGCGACTCCGACGGCTGGGAGGAGAGTCCCGGCACCCCCGGGCAGCACTGGAGCTTCTGTTCCAAGTGCGGAGGGAACAGACACCTGGTGGATTGCACCGTGGTATACCACGACTCCAATCATTCCCTGGGCACCCACGAGGTGTGGTGCGCGGTGTGCGGCGACTGCTATATACCCGCCCAGGACTGCGAGTTCGAACTGGACCCCCGTTTCACCGACCAGTTCAATCACTACTACACCTGCGGCCTCTGCGGCCACGAGTTCGTGGACCCCCACATCCTGAAGACCGTGGTGACCAACTACGTCCCGTCCACGGAGAACACCAAGGGCAGCTACACCCTCACCACCTACTGCGAGCACTGTGGCATGGTGTTGGTTACCAACACGGTCAGCCTGAGCTCCTACGGGAACGGCGTCCCCCTGTGCGAGGTGAGGGTCGGATACACGATCACGGACAACGGAGAGAAGGCCCCCATAACCACGTGGATGCCCGACCTCATCCTATCCGGGGATTTGGCGAAATACGTGGCGGAGCATTCGAAGGAGATTCTAGGGGAGAACTACGACGTCCTCTCCGGCGGGTCCACATACATCACCGTCAACGGCGAGAACGTCCAGGTGGCCCTGACCTCCTCCAACACCAAGATTGTGATCGAACCCATTATCAACATGACCGTCACGGGTAACACTTACGAGCAGGTGCTGCTGGGGAACGTCAACGCGTACGTATTCAGGGACATGACGGCCACCTTCACCGTCACGGTGGAAGCCTACGCGGTCGTTACCGTCGGTGGGACCGAGTACAGATGCATGACGGCCATATCCGAGCGCCCCCTCTCCGACTTCCTGAACCTCGACGGCGTACCGATCACGGTCCTGCTGCCGATGCTGTCCAACATGCAATGCGGACCCACTATGTACGTGGAGCAGACCATCGGCAATGACCAGTATCTCTACGCCGGGAACTACGCCTCCAACCTAGAACTGCTCGCCTGCGTGGAGTTCACCTCCGTCCACGGGTTCTCGGGGACCTTCCGTTTCTTCCCTGCGGAACTGGACATCGAGTACATAGAACCTGTCGCCCCCACCCACTGGGCCACGGGGAACATTGGGTTCTGGTACTGCCGCGCCCTTGACACCTGCTATTCAGACATCCTCTGCGAGAACGAGATAACCTTCGAGTCCACCAGGCTGGCGACGATTCCCTTCGCGGTCACGTACAATCCCACCGGTGGCACCGGTTCCATCGAACCCGCGACCTTCGATACGGTCCCCGCGGACCTGATCCTCCCCGAATGCACCTTTGCCTACGAGGGTATGGAGTTCTTCGCGTGGAACGACGGGTACTGCAACTACCAGCCCGGACAGCACTACACCGTGTACGGCGACACCGAGTTCGAGGCCCTGTGGTATGTCTCTGGACAGTCGCAGCCCAGCATTTGGACGATCCACTTCATGAAGAATGCTGAGGACGCCACCGGCACCATGGAGGTGCAGACATTCGTTGACGGCGACCCCGTCACCCTCAAGGCCAACGAGTTCGAGTACGAGGGGCACTACTTCCACGGATGGAACTGGATCTGGCCCGAACATTTCGAGTGGTATTTCACCGACGGGAGCACCTCTCTCCCGGAATACCTCAGCAGCGCGTACTATGAGCAGTACAGGACCGATAACGGAGGTCAGAACATCTACCTGTACGCGGAATGGAACCCCGCCTTCACCGTCACTTACAATGCCAACGGCGGTACCGGATCGATGGATTCTCAGCTTCTGGACACAGTATACATGAGTAACGGTGACTACTACTATGCCACCACGGCCTACGCCACCCCCAACACCTTCGAACGTGACAAGTACGTGTTCAGTTGCTGGTACACCAACGCTGACGGAACCGGCACCAGGTACACGGACGGAGGGAGCCTGTACGGCCTGAGGTCGGATGTCACCCTCTATGCCCACTGGGACAAGGTCGTGTTCGACGTCACCTTCGACAAGAACGCCGACGACGCCACCGGCACCACAGAGAGCCAGACCTTCGACAAAGGTGTCAAGGCCAGGCTTAATGACTGCGGTTTCGTCCGCGAAGGATACGTGTTCGCGGGCTGGAACAGCGCTGCTGACGGAACCGGTTCTAACTATACCGCGGGCAACACGATGCAGTTCGTCAAGGACACCGTCCTCTACGCCAAGTGGCAGAGGGTATGGACCGTGACGTTCAACAAGAACGCCGACGACGCGGCCGGCTCCATGGATCCATTCTTGGCCAAGGACAACGCCTATTCGACGCTGCCCGTGAACGCTTTCACCCGCGAGAACTTCGTGTTTGACGGATGGTACGCCAACCCCGAGGGGACCGGCACCAAGTACTACGACAAGGGCAGCGTGAAGCTCACCGCCCCACTCGATCTGTATGCCAAGTGGAAGCAGGTGTACTTCGTGATCACCTTCGACGCCAACGGCGGGACCGGCACGATGGACCAGCAGATCATAGACTACCTGGACGGCCGTTCAACCGTGTGCCCCAACTGCACCAAGGAACACCACCTCGTGGAGGTGAGCACCAACCTGTACGTGGCGTACTGCGACTGCGACACCCTCATGAAGATCCACATAGCCGAAGGCAGCACCGCCGACCTCACCAACAGGAGCTACGCCTCCCTCGAGCCCTACGGCCTGCCAGCCAGCGCTTTCGATCCGTATTCGGCGGCCTTCGCCGCATTGACCGCCGAGCTTTCCATAACCGGCCAAGTGGATATCCTGGTCCTCACCCAAGGGACCGACGCGTACGACGCCTACCAGGCCTTCTTCGGGAAGGCCAAGGCCCTCATGGACGCCTCCGTGAGCGAGGTGACCAAGGACAACCGCTACACCTCCGGGACCGGAGCGGTCATCGGTATCAGCCAGAAGTATATGCTCACGGAGAGTGCGAGCAACTACGCTTACAACGACTACATATGGCTGCTCTCCACCCTCTTCGGATGCCCCGACACGGATTCGTTCCTGACCTACATCCAAGGTATGTCGGCCATGTACACCGAGAACGCCCTCGGGGCGAGCACCAGCAGCAGACTGAAGTACGACGGCGCGGTGTTCACCGAGAACGGATTCGTCCTCCCATACGCGTTCAGGAGCAACCAGCTGGACCAGGCGGTCCTCTCCTGTCTCCTGGTGGACGCCGAGGGCAACGTCTCCGCCTGGATCAGCGACTCCGACCTGGCATTCCTGACCGCCGATTATAGTGGCACCCTATCCAAGAAGTGGGAGATACAGATCGACGCCTTCGGCCGCTGCACCCTCTTCGAGAAACCCACCATGTACGTTAACGGATTCACCAGGGAGAGGTACACCTTCTCCAACTGGAACACCGCGGCGGACGGAAGCGGGACCAAGTACTACGCTGGGAGCAGCGCGAGCCTCACGGGCGACTTGACCCTCTATGCGATCTGGACCCCCAACTTCGCCGTGGTATCCTTCGACGCGAACGGCGGAACTGGCACAATGGAGGACCAGCTCATCGACAAGATGGTGGAGACCGAGTTTGACCCCTGCGCCTTCACCCGGGAGGGATACGTCTTCGCCGGATGGAACAAGAGCTCCACCGCCACCTCTGGCTCGCTGAAGGCTACTCTTTACAGCACCAGCCCCGTGACCTACTACGCGGTTTGGAAGAAGCTTGTGACCGTCTCCTTCGTCTCCAACGGGGGATTCGGCCTGATGGCCGACCAGGTGGTCGAGGAGAACAGCTACAACGACCTCAGCGAGAACAGGTTCCTGCATCAGACCAAGGCCTTCGACGGATGGAACACCGCGGCCGACGGCAGCGGGACCGCATACGCCGACGGATACAGGCTCAAGGTCACCGATGACATGACCCTCTACGCCCAGTGGAAGGACAAGACCGACGTGGGGTCGATTATGAGCATGGAGTCCGTGGAGTCCGTGTACAACGGGGAGGGGCACCAGTCCGCACTGGCGCACATCGAGTTCTCCGGTGCATTATCCCAGGGCACCAATGCCGGCTGGAAGTACCTCTATTACTCCGGCAACCGGGTCGAGGAGGCCAACCTGCTCGCCGAGGACGAGCTTCCCACGGACGCCGGGACCTACACCGTCGTGGCCGTCTACGAGGACAGTAAGAACCTCGGTCAGGTCACCGCGACGATGACCATAGAGAAGGCCGTCAGGACCGTGGTCCCCACCGCTCCGGCGGTCACCCTCTACGGCGAGGAGAGCATTGCCACCCTGCGTCTAAACAGCGACTTCGACGGTTCCGCCGACATGTCACAGATCTCCGTACAGTCCCAGAACGCCGGTATCACCTCCATGGGCGTCACGGCCTGCAACAAGACCGGTGTCCTCATCACCGTACCCCTGGCCTTCGTGAGCGAGGGTTACACCACCGTGACCGTCACCGTGCCCGCCAGTGACAACTACACCGAGGCCTCCGCCGACGTCGTGGTCATCGCCAAGGGTGGCTACGACGTGAATGCGGTCTCCCCCGACGGAATAATCATATCCGTCGATAAGGCCAAGGCCCCCAAGGGCGCCACCGTGACCGTGGACTACTCCCTGAGGTCGGGCTGGACCCTGGAGAGGATCAAGGTCGTCGAGGACTGGTCCGGACAGGAGATTGCCCTGGATGAGGGGAGCTTCGTCATGCCCGGATCCACTGTGACTGTGACCGCGGTCATCGAGAAGACGGGCTACACTATCGCCTACGCCCCGGTGGACGGCGTGACCTACGCCCAGTCCAACCCCGCCGCGGCCCATTACGGTGACATCGTTGCCCTGTCCGCTTCCGTCGGCGGCGGCAATGCGGTGAAGGCCTTCAGGTATACTTACGGTAATCCCGCCGTGACCGTCGACGTCCCCGCCGTAGCCGACGGGACCTTCTCCTTCGACATGCCCGCACAGGACATCACGGTGACCGCCGTGGTCGGACAGCTCTATGCAGTCACGGTCGCAGACGGGATCGCCAACGGAACCGTGACGGCGTCCGTACAGGGGGCTTTCGAGGGACAGACCGTCACAATCCTTCCCGCGGCCAGCGAGGGATACGTCCTCGGCACCCTCACCTACCGCGTGGGTCAGGAATCCAAGGCCGTGACCGTCGGCATCGGCGATACCGGTGCGAAGATCTATACCATAACCATGCCCGCCGACGCCGTCGAGATTGAGGCCACCTTCATCTCTGAGACCGCCGTCAGCGGCGCCGTCTCCAATGTGAGCGGCAACTCCGATAGCGAGAAGGGAGCCAACCAGGGCGGCATCGGCATAATCGTGGACGGTGATACCGCCGACACCCTGCAGGCAGCCCTCGATTCCGTCGAGGTGGACATCGACGCGGGGCAAGGAAGCACCCAGGTCAGCGACGCGGACAAGAAGGCCGCCCTCGAGGCCCTGTCCCAGGCCGGCCTGATCACCATCGACGGCAACGGCCAGGTGACCGTTCTGAACGGCGGGTCCATCCGCATCGTGAGGATGGTCTACGTCGACGTCTCCGTGAGCGGATTCGACCAGTCCGGCAACATCCTTACCTTCCATATCACACCGATGAGCCAGACTGTCGCCACCACATCCGACGGCCTCATCGGAAGCAGCAACAGCGTGCCCCTCGGTGCGGCGCAGCCCCTCGATGTCACCGACCTCACCCACGTGACCGTTGGCATCCCCTCCGACATGGCCCGGGCCGCCGGCGGAAACGGGAGCACAATCTACGTGGGGCACACTCACGACGGGAAGTCCTACGAGTACCGTGCGACCATCAGCGGCAATGACCAGGACGGCTACACCGCGACCTTCGACAACCCCAACGGTTACTCGGAGTTCACCCTGAGCATCCAGCCCGCCACCATAGCATCGTATGTCTTCCAGGACGTCACCTACTACTATACCGTGTTCGCCGACGCCATCGCCGACGCGCTCTCCAGGAACGTGACCTCGGTCACTATGCATGGGATGCCGTCCGGGAACGACGTGGCCACCGTCACCAGAGCGGTTTCCCTGAACTTCAGCGCCGCCCAGGGCAGGGAGGGCAACGTTGACTTCGACTCTCTGTACACCGCATGGATAGAGGCGGACGCCGGGATCACCAAGGCGTCCACCGGCGCCCAGCTGGCTGACCGCGTGTTCGCTTACACCAGGACATTCACAGTCACCTTTGAGACCTCCGGCGGATCCGATGTGGGCCCCCAGGTGGTGATCGAGGGACAGAAGGCTGTCAGGCCCAGCGATCCGGTCATGGAGAACTACAGGTTCGACGGATGGTATTCCGACGAGGCGCGTGAAAACGCCTTCGACTTCGCCACCGCCATCGTCGGCGACACAATCGTGTACGCCAAGTGGGTCATCATGGCCTACACCATCACCTACAACCTGGACGGCGGCATCAACGCCCAGTCCAACCCGGCCACCTTCACTTATGAGTCGGCGGCGATAGTGTTCGCCGACCCCTCTAAGGACATGTATACCTTCGGAGGATGGTATGGCAACGCCCAGTTCACCGGCGATAGGATCACCGGCGTGCCTGCGCATTCCGATGCCAACGTGGAGGTCTTCGCCAAGTGGGTGCCGGTCGAGTACACTGTGACCTACCACCTCAACGGAGGGGAGGTGCAGTCGGCCAATCCCGCCACCTACACCTACGAATCGACAGCTATCGTGTTCAACAGCCCGACCAAGGAATACAACGACTTCGGAGGATGGTACGACAACGACAGCTTCGCCGGCGATGCGATTGACGGCATCCCCGCACACTCCCACGGTGACAAGCACGTCTACGCCAAGTGGACCCCCGCTACCTATGACATCGTCTACGTGCTGAACGGCGGCACCAACTCCCAGAACAATCCTGCATCCTATACCTACGGGTCAGTGCCGATCCAGTTCGCCGATCCTGCCAGAGACTACTACGACTTCGGCGGATGGTTCGCCGATGCCCAGTTCGCGGGAGATGCTATAGCGGGCATCGCCGAGGGGTCTCACGCTAACGTTACCGTGTACGCCAAGTGGACCGCTCACCCGTACTCTGTCGTCTATGAACTCAACGGAGGATCGTCCGCGCAGAACCCCGCATCCTACACATGCGAGAGTGAATCCATCCAGCTGGCCGCTCCCGTAAGGGACTACTACGACTTCGGCGGATGGTTCGCCGATGCCCAGTTTGCGGGAGATGCGATAGCGGCCATTCCGGCCGGTTCCCACGGCGACCTGCGGTTCTTCGCCAAGTGGACCGCCCACCCGTATTCCCTCGTCTACCATCTCGACGGAGGCACCAACTCCCAGAACAACCCCGCGACCTTCACCGTGGAGTCCACGGAGATCACCTTCTCCGACCCCTTCAAGGACGGCAGCCTGTTCCTCGGATGGTATAGGAACGCGCAGTTCACCGGAGAGCAGATCCTCAGGATCCCGACCGGTTCCCACGCGGACTTCAATCTATATGCCAGATGGTCTGTTTCCGTGTACGGAATCACTTACCATCTCGACGGAGGCACCAACTCCCAGAACAACCCCGCGACCTTCACGTACGAATCGGCGGACATATTGTTCGCGGACCCCGTCAGGGCCTACTACGGCTTCGCAGGATGGTATTCCGATGCCCAGTTCACCGGAGAACCCGTCCTCGGAGTCCCGACCCACACCGGCCGCGATGTGGCCGTGTACGCCAAGTGGACCCCCGTAGAGTACACGATCACCTACATGCCCGGTAACGGTTCCAACTCCCAGAACAACCCCGCATCCTATACCGTGGAGTCCGCGGCGATAGTGTTCACGGCACCTGTAAAGGACTATTACGATTTCGCAGGATGGTATTCCGATGCCCAGTTCACCGGAGCCGCTGTAAACGGTATCCCCGCGGGATCCCACGGCGACGTCACTGTGTACGCCAAGTGGGTCGCGCACCCCTACGGTGTGACCTACAACCTCAACGGAGGGACTATGCCTTCCGCGAATCCGCAAACATACACCTGCGAATCTGCCGTGACCCTCTCCGCCCCGGAGAAGGTCGGCCACACGTTCGCGGGATGGTTCGCCGACGCCCAGTTCACCGGAGCCGCTGTAAACGGTATCCCCGCGGGATCCCACGGCGACCTGCAGTTCTTTGCGAAGTGGACTGTCAACTCCTACCGGATCACGTTCGATGCCGCCGGAGGCGACGCCATCGGCACCGCCGATATCCAGTACGGTTCCGACCTTGCGCTCCCCGCGACTGCTGGCAAGGCAGGATACACCTTCGCCGGATGGCTGGAGGACGGATCCGCCTTCAGGCTCGCCACGATGCCCGCGCGCGACGTGAACCTCGTCGCATCCTGGTGCGTCGTGGTCGTGGAGGAGACCGCCGTGACCGTCAGCGTCGAGGCGGAATCCGCCATTATCGACAAGAACGATGCCGCCATAACCGACGCCCTCGCCGATGCCGCGAAGACGGAGGTCAAGGTTACCGGGGACGGATGGTCGATGGAGATCCCCAAGTCGGTCATCTCCGATGCCGACGGCGCCGTGTCGGTCAGTGTCCGCACCGTCACTGAGACCGAGGTGCAGGAGCTCCCCGCTGAGGTGCAGACCAAGCTGGCAGGGAAGCAGATCTTCTCCCTCTCGATGGACGACTCCTCGGGTAAGGTTGACTTCACGGGGAAGAAGGTCACCGTCACCCTACCGTATGTCCTGAAGGACGGTGAGAACACCTCCGACCTGAAGGTGTTCTACCTGGATGACGGCAACGTGCTTCACGGCCCCATCGCCGCCGCCTATGATGACGTCAAGCAGTGCGTGGTCTTCACCACCGACCACTTCTCCAAGTGGTTCGTCGACTATGTGCCAGAAGACTCGTCTAAGGGCTCTCCGGGAGGGGGTTTCCCGATACTGATTATTGTCATCATCGTTATCGCGGCTGCGGCCGTGGCCACAGGCGTCGTGATCCTGCGGAGGAGGGCCTGAATCTCTGCGGGGGCCCCGCCCTCCGGGACGGGGGACATACCCCCGCAGGGATAGAATTGATAACTACAGTACCCGATTAGGTTTAGAGATGAAGGTAGACTTCCATCAGATTAAGGACTCCGAGGAGATTCGCATAATCGTTCAAGCGTCCTGCAGGACGCAGGAGGTAGAGGATCTCATGGAGGCCATCCGTGTCCTCAGCCCGTCCCCCCTGGACGGCTACTCGGAGGGAACGCTCACCAAGCTGAGGAAGGATACTCTGATACGCATCTATTCGAAGGACAAGAGGGTCTACGCCGACACCGTCGACGGTTCCTTCCTCATAAAATGTCCTTTGTACCAGCTGGAGGAGCAGCTTCCGTCGAACTTCGTCAGGATATCCAACTCGGAGATCGTGAACGTCGACAGGATCCTCCGTCTGGACATGAACCTGGCGGGTACCATAAGGATTTACTTGGAGGGAGACATTGAATCACGCGTGTCCAGGAGATACCTATCCAAGGTCAAGGGGGTGCTGATGTGACCCCGGAACAGAGGAAATTCCTGATGCTCTGCATCGTGGGATTCGTGATGGGAATCGTAATCTGCAACGGGATTTCCTTTGCGATGAGTTCCGGCGACGGGGGGCTGTCCCTCGTGTCCGAACGCCTGTCTGAGGAGTATGGGGAGGCCGCCGCCATCGCCATCCAGGTGCTGGTTACCGGGCTCGTCGGGATCGTGACCTTCGGCGGGACCATTGTGTACTACTCCGAAAGGTTCGGCATAACCTCGGCCACCCTGATCCACATGGTCGTATCCATCGGCGTGATGGACACTGTCGCCTACATCCTGTGGTGGTTCGACCGCACGACGACCGGCATCCTACTGTTCACGCTGTACCTCTTCATGATCTACCTGCTGATCTGGTTCTCCATCCTGATTTCGTATCGTATGCAGATCAAGGAGGTCAACGACATTCTCGAGAGGAGACGTTCAGGCAAGGGATGACCATCGTCCGGATCGTAGTGGATTATGGTTTCTAAGAGTTTGTTGTATTTGGGTTTGTAATATAGCCCGCGCATGATGCGCACGATGTGGCCCCTCTTACATACAACTGATAGTTAAGTCTTCAGAGAATCGGAACTGGAATCATTGGGTATGTCGCATATCGCAAAAACGGTGTCGTCATCGATGGAATCTATGTATTTTACGACTGCACCCGATTCCATCCGATCACCGAATATTTACTTTTTACATGTATAAAATGTAAATCAACAATGTAAAACCAACGACAGTTGGAGCAAATCGGAAAAAGTTGGGATTCAAGGGAATTCTGAAAACACATGGCGGGCCTGAAGGAATCCGGACGGCAGATTGCCCATTTTTGGATGTTCTGGTTCAGAACACTTCAACCGCCTGCCGTTTCGTGGGAATAGGACAATCGGTCATGGTTCTCGGTAATTGTGTTTCGGCAATTACCGTTCTCACTAATTGCGATATTTTGATTTTCCGCAATTAACGCATCGTTCAGTATGAATTGAGAATCTGCATAATCTCATCGCATACGAACAATTGGTTTCTTTTCTTACCGGTAGTTTCGCGCAGAATCCCCTTTTCGACCAGGTCATTGACGATCTTTCCGGCAGTTGAGAGATGGATGTTGCAGAGGGTTGCCACATCGGATCTTCTTACGAACGGGTTAACGAACAGGGAATCCATGAGGCGGAGCGTATTGTGATCCATGTTTAGGCCATGGTATTTCCTCCTGACCTGATAGAGGGAATCGATAAGGGATATGGAACTGTGGGATTGTTCTATCAGTGCGTCGAGAAACAGGTTCATCCACCCCTGAAAATCATCGGTTTCTCTGACTCTGTTCAGACTGTCGATATATTCTCCGCGTTTTTTATTGAAGTATCCGCTGAGATACAGTACAGGGTACTCCAGGACACCGCTCTTGCTGAGGATAAGCATAATCAGAAGTCTTCCCATTCTTCCGTTTCCGTCCGTGAACGGATGTATCGTTTCGAATTGGTAATGAGAGAGTGCGGCAGAGATCAAGATGTTCTCATCAGGTGAGTTGATGTATTCGAATAGATTCCTGATTTTCCAGGGAACCTGTTCGGGGGGCATGGGGACGAACTTTGCGTTATCCAACGTGTCGCCCCTGCTACCCACCAATACCTGGACAGAACGATAAGCCCCTGGATTCTTGCGTTCTCCGCGTACACCTTTCATGAGGATTTTGTGGAGTTCCAGTAGAAGCCCTTCGTCGATGGTGTCGCTATTCATCGAGGTTGCATGATTCAGCGCATTGCGGTAGTTCAGGACTTCGAGATTGTCCATCAGTTTGCGGGGATCCGTTTCTTCTACCCTTTCCGACTTATAGATATCCTCCATCGTAGTTCCAGTGCCCTCGATAGCGGAAGATTTTGTGGATTCCATGAGGACGAATGGGACGAGGAGGATGTCTCTTTCTTGCGCAGTCATCTGGGATACTTTGCCGTCGAGTTTTGACAGTGTGATTATCGCGGTTTCTATTTTCTTGTAAATCTTTTTGTCGAATTTTATGTCGAAAGGAAGATCGTTCGGCCAGAAATAGCTGAATTCGCCATTGTCGGAATACCTGACTTCACCGGATATTACTGGATGGTAGAGGTCTTCTTTCATAATTGTCGATAATAGCGTTTACGCAATTATAATTTTTCTTAATTGCAGAAAATGCACTTTTCGCAATTAACGATCCCGGGCCTGGAAAACAGTACGTGGAACCAGCCTTCAAAGAGGAAAGAGAACAGATGGCGGGCCTGAAGGGATTCGAACCCTTGGCCGTTCGATTAAGAGTCGAACGCTCTACCTAGCTGAGCTACAGGCCCCGTGACCCTGGCTATCCCCTTCTTACTTATAAATCTATTGCCGTGAAGAACCGTTTTGGGAAAAGACATAATATAGCTAACGCTATTGTCTAATCGATGAGCCAGTTAAGGGTAAGGGATTTGATGACCACACAGGTCATAACCGTCAAGCCTACCGACACGGTTAGGCAGGCGGTCATTAGGATGGCAGTCGACAACGTTTCCGGCGCTCCTGTAGTGGACAACCGCAACCACGTTCTGGGAATGATCTCCCAGACCGACATTCTCAAGCTCATCCTGAAGTACCAGGACAAATTGGACGAGGACGACGCGGGACACCTTCTCAACACCCCGCTCGACACCTCCGCCTCCTCTCAGGACGTCAACATCGCCAACAAGGAGATCTCCGACAAGAAGGTCGAGGACATCATGGTCAAGAGCACCCTCGTCACCACCCCCGACGCGGAGATCATCGAGGCCCTGAAGGTCATGATGAAGCTCGGCGTAGGACGTCTTCCCGTTCTCGAGCAGGGCGTCCTGGTCGGAACCATCTCCCGCTCCGATATCATCTTCTACATCTACAAGAAGAAGATCTGAGTATGCTGGAAGTGCAAGTGATCGCCAGCGGCAGCGACGGCAACTGCACCGTCATCCAGCTGGACGACGAAGCCATAATGATAGACGCAGGGCTCAGCTATTCCAAGACCCACAAGCTGCTGGAGCGCGAGGGCGTGGACGAGAGCGCCATCAAGGCCCTGCTGGTCACCCACGAGCACGCCGACCACGTGAACGGCGTGGGCCCCATCGCCCGCAAACTGGGGATCCCCGTTTACTGCAATCCCGCGACCCTCGGCTCGTTCAATCCCGGCAGCGTGGACTTCAGCATCATCCAGACCCTCCAGCGTTTCAGGATCGGGAATTTCGACATCCTTCCCCTCCCGACCCTCCATGACGCCGCCGACCCCTGCGCGTTCACCGTGTCCGCCGGCGGCAAGAACATCCTGGTGGCCACCGACACCGGCCGGTTCACCTTCCCCCTGAGGCAGGCCCTGGAGGACGCCGACTTCGCCATCGTGGAGGCCAACTACGACAACAGGATGCTCCACGAGGGTCCGTACCCCGAGCCCCTGAAGAGGCGTATCGCCGGGGACCACGGCCACATGTGCAACGCGGATTCCGCCAGGGAGATCAAGAACACCGCCCTCAAACCCGACCGCACGATCTTCCTCGGACACCTGAGCAAGCACAACAACACCCCGGACATTGCGAGGGATACCGTGGCGGAGTACACGGGGATAAAACGCTACAAGATAGACTGCCTGGAGTTCCTGGGCGATACCCGCACCGTCACCGTATCAAGGTGACATCGAGACTTTTACCGCCAGGTTGCGGTTGACCAAAGCCTGCGCGAACATCTCCGGCAGACGGACGATCTCCTCCTTGTG
>JAEEGL016501914.1_pt1 | contig 15446 bp, 9 predicted proteins | sample 9134231 | NCBI WGS metagenome assembly JAEEGL01 (sample SAMN16246548, study PRJNA631951) | gut metagenome | biome: gut microbiome; feature: rumen; material: fiber-attached | host: Bos | place: Iran: Karaj | collected 2018-10 | reverse complement strand
ATCCTTTAGTTCCTGAAATCGCAAATGTTTATAAAACAGATAGAGCTAAATATGAAGCAACTGCTAAAGAATGGACTAAAAAATATGCTACATAAATAATAAATTAAATATTAATTTATATCTTTATTTTTAATAATAATGTTAAAAACATAAATATAAAATATTTTGATTTTATAAACTTATAATTAATTATATTAAATATAATTTTTTAAATAATAATTAATATATATAGACTTAAATAATTTTAAAATTTTAATTATTATAATTATTATTAATATTAATATTCAATTTAAATGTTATTATTTATATCCAAAACCTTTCTAATTATTTTTAAAATGAAGTAAAGGTATTTTTTTATTAAATTTAATTTTATATTTTAATTTTTTTGATAATTTATTTAATTCTTTATTATTACGTTCTGTTAATATTTCTTGAATAAATAAATTATTATTTTTATTTATAATTTTATTATTATTATTATTTTTATTTATAAAATTAATATTTAATGTTGAATTCATTTCTGAAATACTTTTAAATCTACCTCTTTCAGTTAAAATATTTGCTTTATTATTTTTTTTAAATTTATTTATTAATTTATTTTCTCTTTGTCTTGACATAGAAAAATTCTTTAATTTTTTTGAATTTTTATTTTCAAACAAAGGAATAGGTTTAATAAAAGGTTTATTATATATATGAACATTACTATTATTATTTTCTAATTTTAAAATTTTTTTTCTTAAATCAACATTTTCATTTATTACATTTACACTTTTTATTTTTGAATGAATAATAAATTTATTGTTTTTATTTGCTTTTAACGATTTATTATTTAAAGTAATATTTGCTATTGTAGGAAACATTGAAGGTTTTTGTGAATTAATTATAGAATTTTTTGGAGAATATAAACTTGATGAAAATAAAGAATTATTTTTTTGACCTTCAGTTATTCTAGGTGAATTTAAATTTAATAAATTTAAAAAAAAATTTGGATTTTTTTGATTGATTATAAAATTATTTTTGGTTGAATTATTATTATTAATATTTTCTTTTTGTTTATTTTCATAATGTTCAATATTTTTTATAATTTTTTCAAAATCTTTTATTGTTTTATCTAATATATTATTATTTTCATAATTATCTAATTCAATAATATTTTTTAAATTAAGTTTATAAAATGAATCTGTTTGATTACAAATTGAATTAATTGCTCCTTGAGTAAATACTGTATCATTTATTTTATTAATATTTTTTTTATTTTTTGCTTTTTTTTCATCTGCTTCTTTTATTTCTTGTAAATTATCAATCATTTTTTGTTTTTTTTTGATATTTTTATATAAATATTTTGATTCTTCAATAATTATATAATTTGGAAATATTTTTGAATATTTTTCATAAAAATATAAAATTCCTTTTAATTTTTTTTTTAATTCTTTTTTATTATAAAATCTACGTAAAAAATCATTTTCATCTTCATATAATAAATATTCTTTAAAAATTGCTGTGTATTTTGATGAAACATCAAATATTAATTCATTTATTTTTTTAATATTATAAAAATTTTTTTTAACATTGTATTTATTTCCTAATTTATATGTCAATAATTTTCTGAAATTATTTTTTAATGACATATTAATAATAATTTATTATTAATATTGAAAAAATAAATTTAATATTAATTAATTCATATTTAATAAAAATTCACTTTTAATTAAAATATTTATAAATATAAATTTACAAAAAAAAAAATTATTTTATAAAATTTACACCCAAAATTTTATGAATTGTTTGAATAATTTCTTCTTTTTCTTCAATATACGCATAATGATAAGGAGTTAATTCATTTAAATCACATATTGAAATATCAGCTTTATTTTTTAACAATAATTCAATAATACTTATATTATCAGTAAAAACAGCTGCATGTAAAGGTGTTTGACCATATTTATTTCTCCAATTTAAATTCATACTATTCGTCCCTTTTGAACTTTTAAATAATTCAATAAAAAACTCAACACATTTATAATTCTCACTTAAAATAGCTTGAATAAAAGGTGTGTCTCCTTTTTCATTTTTTAAATAACAATTTACATTAAATTTTTTAATCATATATTTTAACCATTTTACATCCCCCAAAGCAGATATTAAATGAACTATTGAATTACCTTCATTATCTTGTTCATTAACATCTGCCCCATTTTCAAATAATAGTTCACATATATATTTATCTTGTCTTAAATTACTTAAAAAAAAAGGGGTGACCCCGAATGCATTTTTTTGATCTATATCAATTTGATTTTCTTTATATAATGTTACTAATGCCTTTACTATATGATAATTAGCTTTCATAACTGCCCAATGCAAAGGTGTTTCTAAACTAGATTGAATTTGATAATCATATTTTTTAACCATTTTAACAACTGTATTAAAAATTTCTAAACTAGTTTGACATGAAGCAAAATGTAATAATAATTGAGAAGGAATGTAATTACATTTTTTTTTATTAATTTCGGGATTTAAATAATTTAATATATCTAAATTTTCATTTCTTATTGCTAATTCACATAATGAATTTCCATCTGTTATTACATTATCTAAATTATTAGCTAATAAAAAAAACATAAGGTTATCATTATTATATACACTTAATAAAAGAGGGGTATATCCTAAATTATTTTTCATATCTAACATTTCAGGGCACCTTTTTAGAAAAAATTTTGCGATTTGAATTTTTGAATAAATTACTGCTAATATTAAACCGGAATTTCCTTCATTATCAACTATTTGACTAAAATTAATATCTAATTTATCTAATTGTTCTAAAATATGAATTTGACCTTTTTTTATACTTAATAAAAAAAGATCAGTAAATAATTTTTCTTTAGTTTCGTTTTCTGATGATGTTGATATTGTAAATTCATTTAAAATATAAACTACAATTTCTTCTAAATTTTTTTTACTAAGTTCTGTTAATATTAAAATTAAATCTTGATTGTTTAATAATTTTTGAAAAGAATTTGCTCGATTTTCTCCTTCATAATTTTTAAATGATTCTTGTAATTGAAAAATTATATTATTTATTTTTTGAGAAAATAATTGTTCACTATTATCAATATTATTATTATTATTATTTAAATTATGATTTATTGAATTGCTTGAAACTTTATTAATATTATTATTATTATCAACATTTGAATTATTTTGTTCTGAATTATTAAATTCAAAACTCATTTTAATTTAAATTTTATAAAAATACTTTTAATAATAATTATTTATTATTTAAGAATTTCAATATTAAATTTTAATATAAAAAAATTCAAAACAAAATAAACAATTTAATAAAATTAAAATTACAAAAATAAAATATTTATTTTATAAAATTAATATTATTAATGGAACAAAAATGCATTGTATGTAAAAATTCTTTAAAAGAATGTAATTTAACTTTTTCATGTTCTCACTTTTTATGTAACGCATGTTTAGGTCGAGAATTATTATTAAAAAAATTTGACCCATTAAAATCAACTAAAGAAGTAGAAATGTCATGTTCATGTGGAGGAACAATAAAAGTATCCTATCAAAATTGTTTAAAAGATATAAAAAATAATCAAAATCAAATTAAAAAAAACAAAAAATGTACACATCATAATTTAGAAGCAAATGATTATTGTTTTGATTGTAAAATGTGGATATGTCAAGAATGTAAAGAAAGTTTTCATGATAAAATGTTTCCAAATCATCAAGTTTCGAGCGAAGATAAAATGATGAAATCAAAATGTTTTTTTCATAAAAACAAAATTAAAAATATTTTTTGTAAAGCTTGTAATGATTTAATATGTGAAGAATGTAAAATTAATGAAATTCATTCAAATCATCCTGTTTTTACATTAGATGAATATAAAAAATTAGTTAAAAACAAAAGAAAATTTTTAAGATTTAAAAATTATGAAGAAATTTTAGATTTTATTGATGGAAAAGAAAGAAACATTGTTGAAAAATTTATTAAAGAATCTTTAAAAAATAAAAAATATATTAATGATGCTATTAATTTATTAAAAAAATTAAATGAACAATACACACAAAAATTAAATGAACAAATGAGAAATTTAAAAAATATTTTTAATATTTTAAAACAAACATATAAAAATTTTTATGAAGAATTAAAATCAGAAAAAATTGATTTAAATTCATATGATTTTATAAATAAATTAAATTTTGAATTAAATAACATTAATTTTGAATCATTTAATATAATCGAACTTAAAGAAATACATGATTATGTAAATAAAATAAAATTTAAACAATTTTTCGAAATTAATTTTAATTTTAATAAATTAAATTTTGTTAACACTCAAACCATTGAAAATAATTATTCAATAACAAGCATTTTAAATATAAGTTCATATTTAGAAAATTCATTTATAATCGGTTCAGAAACTGGCGTCATTTCAATGTTCCAAAAAAAAAATAATAATTATGAAAAAATATATGAAACTAAACAACACAATGGACCAATTAATGTATTAAAATTTTTAAGTAAACAAAACAAATCAGGATTTATGTCTGGCTCAAGTGATAAAACAATAAAATTCTGGAACTTTGAAGAAAATGATGATTACGGAAGAAGTGAAAATAATATATCAAGTCCAAAAAAAGAAAAACCTAATTCATTTTCTAATAAAAATTGTCCTTATAAACTTGTTATTTTTTCAAATTCAAGCTTACATAACGGAAGTATAATTGCATTGCTTGAATTAGAAGATGGAAGAATCGTATCGAGTGGAAGTGATAATAAAATAAATATATTTTCAATAAATGATAAAAATAATCCTATAACAATAAAAGAAAGAGTAAGTTATGAATCATGTATTGTTGAATTAGATGAAAATAAAATAATTACAGGAAGTTTAGATAATAGAGTAAAAGTTTGGAAAATAGATGAAAAAAAATTAATTCAAACTTTTTTAGGACATACTAATGAAATAACATGTCTAATTAAAAAAGATAATAATACAGTTATTTCAGGAAGTGGGGATTGTAGTATAATAATATGGGATATTAATAATGATAAAAATATAAAAAGATTAATAGGACATTTTGATAAAATTATTAATATATATTATTATAAAGAAAGAAATAGATTGTTATCTATTAGTAAAGATAAAACTTTAAGAATTTGGGATTTAAATGAATTATTTTGTACAAATGTTTTAGAAAAATTTCATAAGAGTCTTATTTATGATTTAACTATGTGTGATAAAGATATTATAACTGTGGGAAATGATAAAAAAATATTTGTTTTTGATGCTAATGAAGATGATATTAATGATAATAATGATGAAGAAGAAAATTATGGTGATTTTGAAAATTAATTTAAATTTTTTATTATTTAATTTATTTAAAAGACATTTATATTTTTTATATATAATAAATAATAAATTTTATTTATAAAAAATCAAAAATATCAATTTTTTTTTTATTTTGAGAATTTGATTTTTTGTTTTTGTTTTTATTATAGTTTTTTATATAATTTATTTTAAAATCTTGAATTCTTAAAGGTTTAAAAATTATTTTATTTCTTTTTAAATTTTCATTATTTAATTTTATTTTTAATTCGATTTTTTTTTCTTTTATTTTTTCTTTTCTCATTTTAATTTTATTTTCATTTTCAATTTTATCTTTTAATAAAAAATATTCTTCATTAAAAGTATTTTTATAATAATTATCATTTAATAAAATTTCATTTATTTGTTTTTCAATTGTGTAATAATAATTAATATCAATTTTTTTTGAATAAAGATTATTTATTTTAATATTAACGAATTTATTTAAAGAATTATAAATTTCAATTAATTTATTTAATAAAATTTTTTTATTTTTTTTTGATTTTTCATTATTTTCTTTAGAATGTTTTAAATTTTTAATTAAATAAATATTTTTTTCTTTTACTTCATTAAATTTTTGATTTAAAGAAAATTCTTCAAAATCTAATTTTTCTGAAATAATTTTTAAATTTTTATCATTTAATAAATTATTATATTCTAATTTATAATTTTTTAATGTTTCTTGAATATTATTATAATTATTTAATAATTCAGAAATTCTAAATTCAAATGATTTAATATGTAAATTAAATTCTTCAGGTGAATTAAAAATTAATTTATTTTTCTTTGGTTTGTATGTTTTCATTGATAAAAAATTATTATTTTGATTTTTCATTGTAGTAGAAAATCTTTTTGATGTTATTAAATTTTGAAAAAAAGATGAATATTTTTTTCTTTTTAAATTTAGAATATTATTATTATTTTTATTTAAATTACCTAAACTTTCATTTATTCTATAATTTAAAATATATCTATCATTTTTAATTTCATTATAATCTTTTAAAGAAAATTTATCTATATTAATTGTATTATTTTTAACGCATAATAAAAAAAATTTATTAATTATAAGTTTTTCTAAAACATTAATTAATTTTTTTTGATTATTTTTTAATTTTTCTGAATCATTTTTTAAAACTATTTTTTTATTTTGTAATTTTTCATTTATTCTCGTTTCTTTTTTTATAATTTCATATAAATAAATTGTATAATTTGAATAATCTCTAAGAAAAATATCTAAATATTTTTTTGTTTTGTTTAATAAATTTATATTTTGAACATATTCATCAACATTATTTTCTCTTTGATTTATATATTTAATTATTAATTCTTTTTTATATTTAAGTAAATAACTTAATTTTATTTCACTTTTTATTTTATTTTTAAAATTAAAAACATGTTCTATTAATTTATTTTTATTAATTGAAATATATGAATTTATTATATTTAAATTACTTTGATTTGAATTTAGAAAATTATTTTTTTTAATACTAATATTTTTAGGTGTTTTTTTTCTAAAAAATGATTTATTTGTTTTATAATATTTTAAATTAGAAATATTACTTTTAAAAATTGAATTATTTGAATAATTTGAATAAAATCTTGTGCTATTACTATTTGATAAAGGTGATGAAATATTTCTATTATTTTTATTCTTTTCAAATAATAATAAATTTTGTAATTTTAAATTATTTTTAATTTTTAATTGTAAATGATTTTTATAAAAATTATTTATTTTATTATTATATGAATATTTTTTAATATTTATTGCTGCTCTAAGTGGTTTTAATATATCTGAACTGTTTCCATGTAATTTTAATTTTGATATTTTTTCTTTTGTAGATTTTGTTAATAAATCACTTGATCTTGAATTTGGTATAAAAATTAAATCAAAAGAAAAATTTCGTTTATTTTTATATAATTTATTTATCATTATATTATTATTAATTTTTAATATTTAATAAATTAATAATAAAAAAATGTTTTTATTAATGAAAATTTCAATATTTTGATATAATAAAAAAATTATATTAAATATAATATTTATTTTTATTATTTTTCATATAATAATTAATAATAATTTAAAATTATTTATTTTTTTTAGTTAAAAAATAAATTAAAAATAAAAAATTTTCAAATAATTTATCATTTAAATTTAAAAATTTTAACTAAAAAAATTTTTAGTTTTAAAATTAAAATAAAAATTTCTTTTTATATTAAATATATATTTAATAGCATTATATAATTACGTCAATTTAGGAATCGAAAAATAATATATGTAACTCATTTCAATCATATTTTTTAATGTTTCATGAATATCATTTAAATCTCCTTTTAAATTTTCAATAGAATTATTAGTTTCAAGTAAAATACTATTAATTTCTGAAAAAAGTGAATCAATATTTTTTCCTTGTTTTTTAGAATCAATTATTAAATTTTTAATTATCTTTAATTTGTTTTTTAAATTTTTCATATGATTTATTAATTTTTCTATATGATTTAATGGTCCATTTAAATTAATTTGAATATTTATTGATGGTTTATTTAAAATATTATTTAAAGATTTTAACATTGAAAAACATTTTTGAGCTTTATTCAAAATAAAATCAATATTTTTATTTGTTTTTTTTAAGTTTTTATTCATTATTTTCTTTAATTCTTTATAATTAATTTTATAATTTTAGTTAAATATAAAAACTAAAAATTTAATTTAAATTCAATTATAAAATAAAAATATTTTTAATATTAAATAAATAAAAATAATTTTAATTATAATAAATTAATTTACTTTTATAAAATTATTTTTTTTTATTTGAACTTGAAGCTGTAGAATATTCATTACTATTATAAGTTTTTATATTTAATTTATCAAAACTATTTAATTTATTAATTTTAATATAATTTTTATTTTTTTTATTATTTGAACAATTTAAATCAACTTTTGAAGAATTTTTTATTTTTTCTTCATTTTTATTTGATAAATAATTAATTAAATAATTATTACTATAATTTCTTTCACTTTTAATGTTTTTAATTTCTGTTTTTTCATTATTTAAATAAATATTTTTATCTGTTATTTGATTGCTATTATTATTAGTAGTAAAATTATTTGTATTATTAAATGTACAAATTTTTTGATCATTAAATTTATCAAAATATAAATTAATTTTTTTAATTGAAGTTCTTTGTGAAGAAGGAGGTCTATTATTTTTATAATTAATTTTTTTTATAGTAGGACTTTTATCAATTAAAATAAATTTTTCTATTTTTTTGATTATTTTTATTTTTTGATTATTTTTTATTTTAGTATTTGAATGTGGAATTGGAATTTTATTTATATATTTATTATTATTATTATTATTTTGAAGTAATTTTATTTTAGTATTATTTTTAGTACTTTTTTGATTATTATTATTATTAATTAAATGAATATTTGAATTTAATGTATTATTAAAATTCAATAATTTAATTGAACTATTTTTTGGAATATTTGAATAAGAATGTGAATGATATTTTGAATTTATTTTTTTTTCTGAATTGTAATCTTTAATATTTATTTTATTATTATTATTATTATTATGATGTTGTTTATTATAATCTTTTAATTTCAAATCAAAACTTTTATTATAATTATGTTGATTATTTAAAGAATTAGCTTTTTTTATTGTTAGTTTAATATTTATATTATTATTATTATTTTGAATTTTTGGAATTAATTTAATATTGTTTATATTTAATTTAATATTTTTAATTTCGGAATGATTTTTATTATGTGATATTTTACATTTAGAATTATCTAAAATATTATTATTACTTCTTGTTTTTTTAATATTTTTTATTTTAATTTGTGTAGATTTATTTTTACATAAATTATAAATATTATTCATATTAAATTTATCATAATTATCAAACATACTTATATTATAAAAAGTAAAATTTTCAAATAAATTATTATATTTAATATTATTTCTATAATTATCATATCTTTCTTTTGTTTTTTCTCCTTCTAATTCAATTCCCTCGCAATATTTTTTATCAACATTTTCCCTAAAATTATCAGGTATATAAGGAGCCAATACATTTTTATTATTAAACATATTCCAATTAACATTTTTAACCCATTGATGATTAAATATTTCTTTTTCATTAAAATATCCCAATCTATTAACATCTTTTCTTATTAATAATTTATTAATAAAATCCGCTGAATCAAAGCTCCAATTAAAAGGAATTTCATTTTCATTAATAAATATTTGTTTATTTATTATTTGTTGTTTAATTTCTTTTCTATTTTTTCCTCTATAAGGTCTTTTACCCATCATTAATTCATACCCAATCACACCAACTGCAAAATAATCCACTGAATGATTATGATTTTTTCCTGCCAAAACTTCAGGTGCCATATAGCCTGGTGTTCCACTTGTGTCTGAAGAATTGTTTTTATTATAAAATTTAGCTATCCCAAAATCTGTTATATGTAAGTAACCTTTAAAATCGAATACTAAATTTTCTGGTTTAATGTCTCTATGAATTATTTTTTTTGAATGAATATATTTTAATGCGATTAATAAATTAATTATAAAAAATTTTGTTTGTTCTTCATTAAAATATTGACGTTTATGATGACTTATGTGATAACGTAAATCTCCTCCTGGTAAAAAATCTAATACTAAATATAAATAATCAAAATCTTGAAAAGAATAATATAAATTTATTATTAATGGATGTTTTATTCTTGATAAAATTTCTCTTTCAAATTTTATTGAATTTATACTTTTTTTATCTATTATTTTTACTTTTGACATTTGTTTTAATGCATAATATTTTTTAAATTTTTTATCATATACTTTCCAAACTTTACCAAATCCACCTTTTCCTATTATGCTAATAAATTCAAATCTATTTATATTAACTATTAATTATGTGATATATATTATTTATTAATTTACTTTCTTCGCCTTTTGGAGGAATATATTTATTATTTGTCATTTTTGCCCCCATTTTAATATTTTTTTAAATTTAAATTAATTATATTTATTTTTTCATTTTATTTAATTTCTAATATTTAAATTAAAATATTTAAAGTTAAAATTTTTGATATTGAAATTGGGGATTGGGGATTGGGCCCAATCCCCAATCCCCAAATATATTTTTTATTAAGATATTTTAAAAAAATAATTTAATCATTACAATGTTAAAATATTAAATATTAAAAAAATAAATATTATATATTAAATAAATGAATATCTTATGAATTTTTTTTATCTTTGATAGAATAAGCAAAAACATGAATTTTTCCATTTTTAATGAATTTTCCATTATAAAATAATCCTTGTAATATATAAAATTTAACTTTTTTATTAATACCACTAACTTCTGCTAAATCATACATTTGATTTTTATCAAAATTACAATTGTCATTACAAGATTTAAATTCGATATTCTCATTACATAATTCGCATTGCAAATAAATTTTTGTTAATTTTATAAAAATATTTAAATCTTCTTCTTCGTAATTTTCTTCTTTATTTTCTCTACATAAATCTTCGCAAAATTGGGTCTCATCTTTGATATTATTTTTACACCAAGAAGAAAATTCATAAATACATCCTGGGTCAACAAAATTTTTTTTATTAATTTTTAAATTAATGAAATTAGGATTCCTTTTTTGAAATTCTTTAAATAGATATTTTTTTATTTCAATGGCTATATTTCGTGCTTTTTCAGATATATTTTTTAATTTTTTTAAATATTTTTCAAGTAAATTTTCAGAATCTTCGTCTTCATTGCAAATTTTGGCTAAGCTTATTTGTTGAATTTCATTCTCTAATTTAATATAATCATTTTCTATATCTTTTATTTCAAAATAAATATTTTCTTTTGATTCTTCTAATGGTCCTTTTATATATTTTGATAATTTTGTAAGAATTTGATTTTCTAGATTTTTTTCTTTAGTTTTTACTTCTTCTTTTTTAATTTTTGATGTATTATCTATTTTTTTGTCATTTTCCTTACTATTTTTTGATATTTTTTTTTTATTTTTTGAAATAAATTTTCCCATTTATTATTATTAAAATATATTTAAATTAATAATATATTATATTATTGGATTTTATTTTTATTTTTATTTAATGGAAAATTATTTAGCTTATGTTGGTATTGATTTTGGTTCTTCAGGTTCAACATTTTCTTATTGTTTTCCAAATTCTACTTATAAAGATATTTTAGTAAAAAAATGGGAAAATGTAGGAACCTCAAATAAAATAGAAACAAAAATAATCGTAGATGAAAACTTCAATGAAATTAAGGCCTTTGGAAAAGAACAATGTGAACAATTCTCGAGAAATTCAAATGGAAAAAGCTTATATTTTTCAAACATAAAAATGAACTTATATAAAAATCAATTTGAAATAAGTGACAATTATTCTCATAAAAAATTTAAATTAATTGATGTAATAGCTAAATTTTTAGAAAAAATAAGAGATGAAGCTATCAAAGAATTAAAATCAAAACAAATATCTTTATTTAATTTAACTGATGATCAATGTATTAATTCAATAAAATGGTTAATAACAGTTCCTGCAATTTGGTCCGAAAAACACAAGACTTGTATGATCGAAGCTGCAATGAAAGCGAAATTATTAAAAAAAACAGATGATCCTTCAAATTTTTTTGCTTTAGAACCAGAAGCAGCTGCTTGTTATTATGCAATGTCTAACAATGCAGAAAAAGAAATTTATGAAAATCCTTATATTGTTTGTGATATCGGTGGGGGAACAATAGATATAACAACTCACGAGAGAAAAGTGGATAAAAAAGGAAATTTTCATATTATTGAATTATATCAACCTGTTGGAGGTGCAGATGGTTCAAGAGAAATTAATAGATATATTTTAGAAGAAATTTTAGTAAAAAAATTATTTACTCAAAAATCTTATGATAAAATTAAAGAAATAATAAAAAAAGAAAATGAAGGAGAAGACAGCGATTTGAAATATGAATTTAATTTATTAAATGATAATATTAATAAATTTAAACATTCTTTTGAAATAAAAAAAATTAATGAAAAATATATAATCAAGTTAGAAGCTTTTAAAGAGGGATTTGATGAAGAACCGAATTTAGAAGAACTTGTAAATAATTATAATAAAAATATAAAAGAAGGATGGAAAATAGAAATTAATAATAAAAAAAAATGGATTTTATCTATACCATATAAAATAATATATGATTTATTTAAAGAATTAATAGTAGATAAAGCTACCAAATATATAAAAAATATTATTGATAATTTAAACAATAGAAATTTAAACAAAAAAGAAATTAAATTTATTATTTTTGCAGGAGGAGCTTCTTCTAATTTAAGTTTAATAGATTTATTCAGAGAAACATTACCTAATTTGAAATTAGTTACTTGCGATGAGCCCGAAATTGCTGTTGTTAAAGGTGCTATTTACTTTGCGAAAAATCCTTTTTATATTTCTCAAAGAATTGCCAAATTTTCTTTAGGTATTGAATCACTGGACGATTGGAATGATAAATTAGATAATATTCCAGAAGCTAAAAAATTTTTTGATGAAAAGAGGAATACTTTTATTTGTATAAATAAATTCTGTATATATTATAAAAAAAATTTTCCAATAAAAGTTATTAATAAAGGAATTTCACGAGAATTTGATATGATATCAGATCAATGTAGAATTCAATTTTATAAATCAGATTATGATGGTCTTGTATATGTAACTGGACAAAAAGATGAGAATGGAAATGAAATCACTGAAAAATTTGCAGAACTTTTTTTTAAAGTTGAAGATTTTGATCAAAATGAATCTGGAGTTAAAATAACTATTAAATTAGGGGGAACATTTATTTCGGCCAAAATCATGTATTTAAAGACAAAGAAAAAATTCTTCCAAACATTTAAATTTAGTTAATTAATATTTTACTATTATATTATTTTATATTTAAATAAATAAAATTATTAATTGAAAATATAAAATATGGGAATTGGGAATTGAGTCAATTCCCAATGAAACTCAAAAATTTATAATTTAATTATATAATTATTATAAATATATATTTTTTATTTAATAAGTGATAAAAATGTATTATTATTACAAAAATTTATTTTTATATTAGTCTTATTATTGTCTAATAAAGTGAATTTATAATATACTAATTCTATAAATTCAAGGATTATTTTTCATTTTTTGATAAAATAGAATATAATGCATAGCAGAATTTAATATTTGTGATTTAAAATTATTAATAGAAAAAACTAAATCATCATTATATTATCTATTACTTTGGCAAGTAGCTATAAAATGTCCACTAGAACCATTTTCACCCATATGGTAACTATACTTATTAATTCATATATAACATTACTTTCTTTAAAATAACCATCTAAATTAATAAGGGATTCCATGTTCAAGAGTCAGATGCAAGTGGAGAAGATAATTGGGTTAGTGGCAATGAAACAGGTAAAACCGATTCTAAGGGGGCAAGAGAATGACAGATGGTTACTTTGAATATTTGATAAGGACTACATTTTGAAGGTTCTTGGGACAAATCCACAAGACGGGATGCTCCATTGTATGTTGAATCATTATACGATTTTGTAGTTGAGCAGGCTATAATGGCTAATTCCAAAGGCTCGTGTTGACAGACTTAATAAGGACCTTGAGTTCTATGATTTATTAGATATTTAATTATTGTGCAAAACAAATGCTCTGTTTTTGAATTATGGAGAAATAAAACAAAAAAATGTATTATTATGGTATTTATAGTAGTGTAAATGCTTTTAGTACACATTTTGATGATGATGTTAAAAAAAAATATGCTATATGGGTTGCTCATTGGTATGTTAATAAACCATCTTTTAATGGTAAATGGGGGTGTTTGGCAATATTCTGAAAAAGGGAAAGTTAACCGAATTTCTGGATATGTTGATACTAATCATGGAAATATTAATTATGAAAATATTATTAAAAAAGGACATTATAATGGTTATTAAATAATTTTGATTTTTTTTTATTTTTATTGAATGGATTTAAGAATTTTAGTTATGACCTTTTTATTTTTTTTGTCATTTTTTATTTTTTTATATTAAATTTTATTATAATTATTCACATATTTAAGATTTTGAGAATGAATTATGAATTATTATTTTACAAGTAAAGGCTTAATTATATCTAATGAATTTTAAACATAAGATTGATTATTTTAAAATAATAATAATATTTATTATTTTAACAAAAAAAAAAAAATGAAAAATATTCATAATATTACATTAATTTAATATATAAATTAAACAAAAACAAGAAAATTTTTTTATTATATTAAAATAATTTATTTTTATGAAATTATTTGAACATTTATATTTCTCTATATGATGAAATACTTATTAATAAAGAGTTTAAATCATTAAATATATTAGTTTTTTTTTCTAAGGATTATTTGAATTTTTATTTTGAAATCAAAAAAATAAGTTAAAGTATATGATATGTGATAAATTATAAATAAAAAATATAATTTAGAGGAGTAAGATTTTATATATTTAATTCAAATATAATATTCTCGAATTTAATAAAAATTATTTATTTAATAAATTTTTTTTATATTTAACAAAAATACCTCTTTCAAAAATGAAATAGATGAAAATATAAAATTATCAATATTAATATTTTAAAATTATGAATTTCTTCTGTGTTCGTTGGTTCGAATCTAATCAATTTAATCAAAAAAATAAATTTAATTATTATCTAATTACTCAATTAATATAAATATTTTAACTTAAAATATAAATAAAAATAATTTTAAATTATAATTAAAATTAATCTTTAAGATATTATTATTATTTAAATAATTATTAAAAAATATTTATGATAAAATTAGAACTCCTATATTTTATATTTTTTAATTAAAAAGATATATTAATTTTTTATTTGTCCACATTTTTTTTTAATTTTTTTATAAATATTTTTAAATTTTTAAAATTAATAATAACAAATTATATTTTCAAGAGAAATATTTTGAATATTATCCTTAATTTATTTATATTTCATT
>JAEEGL015109488.1_pt1 | contig 15446 bp, 20 predicted proteins | sample 9134231 | NCBI WGS metagenome assembly JAEEGL01 (sample SAMN16246548, study PRJNA631951) | gut metagenome | biome: gut microbiome; feature: rumen; material: fiber-attached | host: Bos | place: Iran: Karaj | collected 2018-10 | reverse complement strand
GTATTCCACTGGTGCCACTAGCCTGTTTTTTGACGGCACCGTGGAGTATTGTGCAGAAGTCATTAAGGACATATTGAGGAATCCGCAGGTGTACAACAAGCTGAGGTTTGAAAGTGCCTTGCGCTTTGAGTCCAATGGTGCATCCGCTCTGCCAAACATGCTCTACTTCATGGGCTGGAGAACATTTTAGGAGAATGTCATGTACAGGCTGTTCTTGGATTCGGGCGCACCCACCATTTATCACCGCTATGCCAGAAAGAAGGACAACAACGCCGTCTACATGGGCTCGTTTCTCAAGGACAGGAAGAACGACAGCTTTGACTGGCTTGAGAACTCTGATTACTTGGACTACCGCTCCAAGTATGCCCAGTATATCAAAGACAATGAAAGCCGCATAGAAGTTTACTCCAATCTGGACATAGTAAACAATGCTCAGGAAACGTGGCTGAATCAAAAGTGGTTTGAAAAGCAGGGTCTGCATCCAATGCCCGTGTGGCACTTTGGGTCAGACCCTGCATGGCTGAAGAGGTATTTGGACAGGGGGTACGACTATATCGGCATTGGCGGCTTGGTTCCCAACCCGTACGACGTCTTGAAACCCGCGCTGGACGACATATTCACCAAATACCTAACCGACTCCCAAGGCTATCCTAGAGTTAAGCTCCACGGATTCGCCGCAACTGCCATACCGCTCATGACGAGGTATCCGTGGTACAGCGTAGACAGCTCGTCTTGGATTAAGTACGGCAACTATGGATGGATTCTTCTTCCTCAGAAAATTAAGGGCCAGTGGCGCTACACTGAAATGTGCTACAAGATAAACTGTTCAGGCAAGTCTCCCACGCAGGAGCAGGCCGGAAGGCACTACAAGACGCTCTCCAAGCAAATGCGGAAGCTTTTTGACGAATATATAGAAGAAATGGGATTTAAGATGGGGAAGTCCAGATTTGAACATGTAAACGGAAAGCTGAAGGAAATTATTATAGAACCCGGCATCTGCAACAGACCCCATCTCAGAAGTTTCCTTAACGCCTGCTTCTACATTGGACTCACACAGCAGCTTCCGCCGTGGCCTTGGAAGTTCAAAGCCCACAAGGCCCAGCTTTTTGGAGGCTACAAATGATGACGCTAAAGGAAACCATAGACTACTTTGAAGCAAAAGCCAAAATCGAGCAGTTCGGATTGCAGGCGGCGCACTACAGAGCCATTGCGGAATGGCTCAGAGAGCTTAGACGTCTGCGCCACAGGCTTGCAGAAATAGAAAAGACCGGACAGTACAACTACTACAAGTATGCTCTGGAGCCGGAAGAGGAGGATGACTAATGCTGCACATCAATCTAGGCCCAATCATGACGGCAGAGGAAGCCAAAGAGAGATACTGTCCATACAGCAGATCCAAGCCTTATGAATATGCTCAAAAATGCGATGCTGAAAAGTGCATGGCATGGATGTGGCTAGAAAACATCCGCAAAGGAATGCTTCCAGAATCTCAATACGGCGCTCTTTTTACAGAATACGAAGAAGGAGTTAAGCAAGGCAGGCGTTTGGGTTTCTGCACAAAGTAGGAGGACAAGGACTGATGGCATACAAGTACGCGAACTGCAGCACATATGAAAAGCGGTTTTACCCCCTGAGGGAGTATCCCGAATATGTGATCACCAAGCTGGGAAAGGTCTACAAAGGCACAGGCTTTCCCATTGGAGAGCGCGTGGAAGAGGAAGAGGACGCAGACGGACAGGTTTACGTCACTATTACTAATGCGAAAGGCAGGCTGCGCAGAGTGTCCATTGCCGATCTCAAAAAGGACACGTTCCCAGACTTGTACAAGGTCGTTACTCCCAACTTGGAACTGGACGGGGATGAATTTGTTTTGATTGCAAAGCATCCTGCCTTTGAGATTAACAGGCGCGGAGAAGTCCGGCGCGTGGACACTGGAGCATATCTCGGCCTCTTTTACAGACCAAACAAGCGCACTCCAGTCTACCATTTGTACAACAGGACATGCTACGTCAACAGGCTTTTGTATGAAGCCTTTGGAGAAGGTGCGGCAGAAGCCGCAGGATACAAGGCTCCAAAGGAAGAACTTAAACTCAGAAGGCTTCAGGAAATCGAACAGCGCAAGCGGTACTATGCACAGAAGCTGGCTGCGAGAAGAATGGAGCTTGCCGCTCGAAAGGCGCAAATTCGCATAGTTACGCTATGTGAACGATGCGGAAAGGAATGCGAAGAAGGTCAGCGCCTGTGCAACGAGTGCTGGAAAAAGGAACGGGGGTATATGTAGTGGACAAGGTGATTGTTGTAGATTGCGGTGCAGTCTGCCACACGGCGATGTACGCATACCAGAACTTGTCTACCAAGGACGGCCTGCCGACCGGCATTTTGTTTGGGTTCTTCAGTTTGGTGTATGCTATGGCGTTCAGCCATGCCTGCCCTCGGTTTGCCTTTTGCTGGGACAGCCAAAACAGCAAGCGCAGAGAGCTGTATCCAGAATACAAGGCGAACAGGGTCAAGTCAGAAGAATTGATCGAAAGCTACAAGCAGTTTGAACACATTAGAACGGAAGTGCTTCCCAGCCTTGGGTTTGCGAACAGCTTTATCCAAGACGGATACGAGGCAGACGATCTTATAGCTTCCATTTGCAGAAACAACGAAGGGAAAAAGTATATTGCTTCCCTAGACCATGATTTGTATCAGCTTTTGGACGAGGAAACGTGCTTAATCAAGCCTAACTCCTCAGAAGCGAGATATACGCTGAGCAGATTCAGGGAACAGTACGGCATAGAACCAGAGGAATGGGTTCTGGTTAAGGCAATGGCTGGCTGTTCCACGGACAACGTAAAAGGCATACCGAATGTGGGCGAGATTAGGGCTGTCAAGCACCTCACAGGAAAGTACCAATGGCAATGCACCGGAAGGGAAGCGGAAAAGATCATCCATAGAAATCTCCGGCTGGTTAGGCTTCCCATGAGGGGTACGAAAAAGATCATACTGGAAGAGGAAGAACATCTGGACTTCGAAAAGTTCTACCAGATGTGTGAGAAGTACCAGTTTAAGAAGTTTCTGCACCATATTGACAGCTGGGAGATGTTCTTTGCAGGAGAAGTACCACAAAGAAGATTAAAGAATTACTGGCGGTCTCCTAAGTTCAAATCTAAAATGCCCACGCTGGGTCTAGTGTAGGAGTATTTATGAAGGTTATGATCAGCCAGCCTATGGCTGGAAAGACTACGGAACAGGTTTTGGATGAGCGCAAAAACATTATCAAGCTTCTGGAGTCCCAAGGCCATGCCGTTGTGGATACAATCATTCTAAATCGACCGCCGTCTGATGTGCAGGAAGCTCTGTGGTATTTAGGAGCTTCCCTGCAGAAAATGGCAGAGTGTGATGCAGTGCTGTTCATGAGGGGCTGGGACACTGCCAGAGGATGTAGGATAGAACATGCCTGCGCCTTGGAATACGGCCTGCAGATTCTAAGCGTGTCAGATCTGCTTCCCAAGCATTCCTAGAACGTGCTTGCATTTTTTGGTTGAATGGCGTACAAGGAACTAGTGCGGAGCGGTTCCGCACAGACGTTTTATGTGCTGTTGAATGGGCTGGGCAGGCGATACCCAGCCCATCGTATATGGAGGGTTTGGTGATCTTTTATTTCTCTGGCCAAATCCCAATGTCCAGAAAGAAGTCAGAAGACGACGAGGACATACTGTTCTTTAGGAACAAGGCAGGAACGTATGATAGACTGATTTGCCTTATTTATGAAAAGGAGGCAAATCAGACAATGGAAAACCTTCAACTAGTGGAGAACAAGCATGGCAACGGTAAGCGTAAAAGAGGCCGCCGCCGCTCTTAGCATGGCCGCCTGCGGATTAGGTGCCAAGGAGAACGACATTCAAGCCAACTGCTTCCTCATTAAGGACGGCAGGGTTTGGACGTACAACGACGAAGTGGCGGTGTCCACGAGGCTTCCCAAGGGTTTTGAAGGCATCACCTGCGTTGTTCAAGGCAAGGAGTTCCTCTCCTTAATGAACAAGCTGTCCGGCGATGCGGAAATAACCCAGACGGAAGACGCGCTTGTGCTGAAAACGCGCCGTACAAAGTCTACGTTCAAGGTGGAAACGGAAATCAAAATGCCCGTGCTGGACATCAAGATTCCCGAGAAGCGCAGTCCCCTGCCCGAGAACTTCCTCACGGCCCTGTCCTGCCTCCTGCCCATCGCAGGCAAGGACATGACAAAGCCCCTGTCCACCTGCATAGACTTGAAGGACAGCTACGCCAGAGTTGCTGACGTTTCCGTGGCTGGGCAGTGGAACTTTGATGAGAGCTACAAGTTTGAGAAGGAGATGCTCCTTCCTGCCGTGGCCGCCAAAATAGTCTCCAAGTTCGCCGTGGTGGACATTAGCTCTACGGAAGGATGGATTCATTTCACTACGGAAGCTGGAACGGAGATCTCCTGCCGTGCATACTACGAAGGTCAGGAAGGCGTAGACCTGTCCCACCTCCTTAATGCAGAAGGCGTTGAGGTTGGCCCTCTTCCAAAGGATTTGGAAACGGCCTTGGAGCGTTCCGACATATTTGCCAGCGCCAAGACCGGCACGGAGACAACCATCAGCGAAGTTGCCGTGGACGTTGCCATAAGCGACAACTGGTGCAAAATCAAATGTGAAAGCGCCGTTGGCAAGTACGAAGAGAAGGTACGCATAGACTATTCCGGTGACCCAGTGGCCTTTATGGTGGCTCCCGAACTTCTCAGGGATGCAATGAAGTATCAGCGCGTCCTGCATGTTTGCGAGTCCTTTGTTAAGCTTCAGGACGAGCATTTCACCCATGTCGTGGCGGTCTTTGTCCCCGTGGAGGAGGAAACGCCAGAGGAGAAGGTGGAAAAGAAGGCCAAGCGCAAGAAGGACAGGAAAATCAACAAGGACGAAGTGCCTTTCTAGGAGGCCGTCAGTGGGAATAGGATTTTTCACGGCAAAGGACTTCAAAATCACCAATCCTGCCGCGCTAACGAGCGGATGCGGAAGGTGCAGGCTTTTCAAGGAGTGCATAACTCCAAAGATGAAGCCCTTTGGCGAATGCGGAAAGGGCTTAATGATACTAGGAGAAGCGCCCGGTGCCAATGAAGATGCAAAGGGCATTCCTTTTATCGGCAAGTCCGGCAGACTGCTTAATGATGTCCTGAAAGACTGCGGAATAGACGTGAAACGGGATGCCGTAAAGCTGAACGCAGTATCCTGCAGACCGCCAAAAAACAGGACGCCATCTCAAACAGAAATAGACTCCTGCAGAAGCAGAGTTTGGAAGTACATAAAAGAATGCAAACCCAAAGTGATTGTGCCTCTGGGCATGGTTGCTCTCCAGTGCCTTTTGGCCCACAGGTGGTTTGACGAGGACGGGCTGGGTGCCATGCAGCGGTGGAGAGGGTTTGCAGCACCTGACAAGGAGCTAGAATGCTGGGTCTGCCCCACGTTCCACCCTGCTTACATACTAAGGATGGAAAAGGAGCCAGTGTACGAAAAGGTGTTCTTCAAGGACATAAAAAACGCCGTCCGGCATCTGGACATCCCAATTCCCAAGTATGAGAACGTAGAGGAGAACGTCCACGTTTTGTTCAAGGAAGAGGATGTTTGCGCTAGGCTAACAAGAATAAGGAAAAACAAGCCAGTTGTGGTCTTTGACTACGAAACAACTGGCTTGAAGCCTTTTAACGAAGCACAGTCCATTGTGTACATTGGCATTGCAGACAGCCTGTCCTCCGCCTTCTGCTTCCCTGCAGAAACGATGCCAAACGCGGTGAGGCTATGGGGAGAAATCTGTGCAGACCCAGAGATTCCCAAGATAGCGCACCATATCTCGTTCGAAGATCTGTGGACAAGGGAAAAGCTCAAGGTTCAGGTGCAGAACTGGATGATGTGTACGATGGAAACGGCACACGTCCTAGATCAGAGGAAGGGCGTGTGCGGATTGAAGTTTCAAGCATACGTCAAAACTGGCGTGACGGACTACTCTTCCGGCATCTCCCCGTACCTAAAGCCGACTGCAGGCTCCAAGAAGTGGCTTGGAGACAATGCGGTGAACAACATCCGGCAGGCACCTCCAAAGGAGGTTATGAAATACTGCGGCCTAGACTGTCTGAATACTTATGCGCTTGCTGTTGAACAATGCAGGGAGCTGAAGGAGGACATGGAATGGGTACGGAAGTGAAGCCCACGCTCAAAAGCGCAAACAGACTCCTGAGAGACGGCATACTTGCCCTGTCCAAAGTGCAGAGCAACGGCATCCGCATAGACAGGAACTATCTGCAGAAGGAACTGCAAGGCATACAGAAAAAGCGTGAAGAAATTAAGGCAGGCATGGAGTCGGACGAGAACGTCAAGTGGTGGAAAAAGAGGCATGGACAGGCGTTCAACCTCAACTCCAATGACCAGCTCAGTGAAGTCCTCTTTGACCACATGGGACTGGAACCTGTGAAGACTACGGCGTCCGGCAAGGCGTGTGCAGATGCGTCTACGCTGGAAGAGCTTGTGGAAACCCACGACATTCCCATGCTGAAGTCCATAGTTGCCCTTAGAAAGCTGAATAAAGCGGAGGGGACGTACATAGGCGGGATACTGAGGGAAACTGGTGAGGACGGCCTTCTCCATCCGTTTTTCCATCTCCACACGGCAGTGACGTACCGCTCCAGCTCTACTGGCGTTAATTTCCAGAACATCCCCACAAGGGACAAGGAAGTTAAGCGCATGATTAGAGGTGCGTTCCTTCCGAGGGACGGCAGGCAAATACTGGAGATCGACTTCAAGGGTGCTGAGGTTAGCGTGGCCTGCTGCTACCACAAAGACCCTGCCATGTACGACTACCTGTGCGACCCCACAAAGGACATGCACAGGGACATGGCGAAGCAGCTCTACATGCTCGACGACAAGGAATGGAACAAGCCAATCAGGCAGGCCGCAAAGAACAAGTTTGTGTTCCCAGAGTTCTATGGTTCCTACTACAAGCAGGTCGCTCCAGACCTGTGGAAGTACGTCGCCATGAACAAATGCAAAATTGGCAAGGACGCAGACGGCCCTACCGTTATAGAGCATCTGAAGGACAAGGGCATCGGCTCCATTGAAAAGTTTACGGAACATGTAAAGAAAATAGAGAAGCACTTCTGGGAAAAGAGGTTTCCGGTGTATTCCAAATGGAAGGAAGACTGGCTCTCCGCATACCAGAAGAGAGGGTGGTTTGAGACGTACACCGGCTTCAGAATAAGCGGAGTTCTGTCTAGGAACGACGTGATCAACTATCCTGTTCAGGGAAGTGCCTTTCACTGTCTTCTGTGGTGCCTTATCCAGATGCAGAACTGGCTTGAGGTGAAGAAGTTCAAATCTCAGATCATTGGACAAATCCACGACTCTATGGTCATAGACCTAGACCCAAACGAAAAGGATGCGGTGCTCAGGAAAGCCCAGCAGCTTGTTCAGGTCAGGCTTCCCCAGCACTTCACATGGATATACCTCCCGCTTACCATTGAAGCAGAAATGTCCGGCGTGGATGAGGCGTGGCTGTACAAGAAGGAGATAGACTTGAAGCCGTACTCCTTCCGCTAATGTACAGAAAAACTTGCAATATTTTGTTGAATAGGCTATAAGCATTTATCCAAGGAGGCAAGGAATGCCGCTTCAAACAGTCTACAGGCCCAAGCTCTTTAAAAAAGTGCTTGGAAACAAGGAAACAGTCAAGGCATTGCAGGCGCTTCTCAAAGCGGAGGAACACAACCACTGCATCCTGTTGACTGGAGATTCCGGCTGCGGCAAGACAACAATGGCTCGTATTGTGGCACAGAAGCTTGGAGTGCTTGACCCCAACTCCCAAAGCAACCCAAACTTCAGGGAGTTCAATGCGTCTGATTTTAAGGGCATCGACATGGTTAGAAGCGTCCGGCAGGATTCTTCCAAGGTTCCGCTTGGAGGAGGAAACCGCGTCTACTTCTTCGACGAATGCCACAAGCTCACTGGAGACGCACAGGAGGCGTTCCTGAAGCTTCTGGAGGAGGCTTCCGGCCCGAACTACTACATCTTTGCCACAACAAATCCAGAATCCCTCAAGGTTACGTTTAAGCGCAGATGCGCCCAGTTTGCCCTGTCCCCCGTGGGAGAGGACGAACTTTCCGGCTGGCTTATGGAAATATGCCGGAAGGAAGGCATAAAGGCGACGGACGACGTCATCGCCCAGATCGTAATGGATGCCACTGGGTCGCCCGGTGTTGCGCTTGGCATACTGGATGCGGTGAAGGGGCTTTCTGGGGACGAGATGATGGCTGCGGCCAAAAAGCAGGCCGCGCTCCAAAATCAAGTCATAGAGCTTTGCCGTGCCTTGGCAAAGCGAGCCAAGTGGAAGGACATAGCCTCCATACTCAGAGGACTTCAAAGCTCTGGAACGGATGCGGAAAGCATCCGAAGGGCGGTTGTGGGCTACTGCTCCTCTTGGCTGCTCAAGCAGGACAATCCGCAGGCGTTCGTTATTCTGGACTGCTTTGAAAAACCGACGTACGACATGGGGTTCCCGCGAATCGTTCACTCTGCCTACATGTGCGTACACAGTGAGGACTAAATGATCAAGAGAAGCGTGTTTTGCTCCCTGCAATTTGTGGCTTTCCACAGATGGCCGGATGCTCCCGAGAACGTGGACTATCTCAGGAACACCCACAGGCATCTGTTCAAAGTAGCCATCAACGCAGAAGTTCAGCACAACGACAGGGACATAGAGTTCATTACTCTCAAGGAGCTTGTTCAGGAACACGTTGACCGCCAGTATGCTGGCAGGGATTTGGGCAAGATGTCCTGTGAGGACATTGCTCAGGACATCCTCGACAGCTTTTCCATGCTGGACAAGGTTTCCGTGTCCGAGGACGGCGAAAACGGCGCTACCCTTTGGAGGGTGTAGTGAAAATCGACGAAACATTCTTTGACAATCTGGATTCCGATCTTGCAATATCCAAGACGGAACTGGATGAAGAGTGGGTTAGACAGCCCCAGCTTTTTATGAAGTATGCTACGGCATCCGCAGAACTCAAGCGCAAGGCTCAGGAAGCGCAGGAACGCTCCAAGCTTATTAAGGCCGAGCTGAAGGCCAATGCTGCGGAAAATCCAGACAGGTGCCTTGGCAGAGGAGTTAAGGCTTCCAACGAAAAGATAGAAGCCTATGCCTCCGCACACGAGGACTACCAGACTGCCGTACAGTCCTACATAAAAGCCCAGTACCGTGCAGACATGGCAGAGAATGCCGTGTTTGCCATGCACCAGAAGAAGTCCGCTCTGGAAAACCTTGTGCGCCTTTCTTCTATGGAATGGTATTCGACTCCCACCGTAAACAGTGAAAACAGAGGCTTTGACGGGGACGCCACTCGCAAAGCCGCTTACCGCAAAGCCTCAGAAACCAAAGCTAAGAGGAGATCTTAAAATGGCCGAAACTCTCAAAACCCCCGATTTCCTGTCCCGCGTTAAGTCCATGTGTGATCTCAAGCACACCAACGAGGAAATCAAGGACGTGTACGAATCCATTTGCTACGTCCTCAAAAAGTGCGTGGCAAACAAGGAAGCCGTTGCTCTCAAGGGCATTGGCATCTTCGAGCCCGTTGTTAAGGAAGGCGGTACTGTGAAAGACCGCCTGCATGGCGGCGGTGACATCGAAGTTCCTGACCGCCTGACCTGCAAGTTCCGCATCAACGCCAACTGGAAGCTGGCCCTGCGTGAGGTGGACGTGGAGGCAGAGCCCAAGGAATGGAAAGAAGTCTGCCCCAATGCCGACTAGCCGTATAATTCAGGAGGCCCAACATGGCTAAGTACAAGTCGAACATGCGTAAGTCCATGCGCCGAGCCGCTCAGGCCCGTGCGGAAAAGTCCAAAGGCGGCGGAACCACTCTCCGTCTGCCTGACGGCTTTGGGGACGTTAAGTTCTTCAAGGTTAACAAACCCAAGGTGATGCTTGACGTCATCCCCTACGTTGTTTCCGACAAGCACCATCCAGATGCGGATGCAGGCGCTGAGGTCGGCACCCTTTGGCCCTCTCGCCGCTACTACGTCCACCGTGGCGTCGGCGCTGAGGAAAACAGCTACATCTGTCCCCTCAAAACCTTTGGCAAGCCCTGCCCCATTTGCGAGTACGCCAGTGCCAGAGCCCGTCAAGGCGGGGACAGGGAAGAGCTGAAAGCCCTCCGTCCCAAAGCCAGAGACCTGTACAACGTCATAGACTTGGACGACCCCGACAAGAAAATCCAGCTCTTTGACATGTCCGGCTTCCTGTTTGGCGACACTCTCACCAAGGAGCTCATAGATGCTTCGGACGACGAGCAGTGCTTTGCCGAACTCAAGGGCGGGTACTCCCTCAAGCTCCGCTTTGAGAAAAAGTCCTTTAACCGTAACGAATTCTGGGCTGTGGACAGGATTGACTTTGTGGAGCGCAAAAAGGACTACAAGGAATCCATCATAGAGGAGACCGTTCCTCTGGATGACATCCTTGTGGAGCCGGACTACAAGACCCTCGAAAAGATCTTCCTTATGGCCGAAGGCGGGGAGGACGACGATGAGGAAGAGGAGGAGCGTCCGTCCCGCAGGCGTTCCAGAGACGAGGAAGAGGAAGAACCCAAGCGCAGGCGTTCCTCCAAGGACGAGGACGAAGAGGAGGAAGACTCCGAATCTGAACCCGAGGAAGAGGAGGAAGAAGAGGAGGAAGAGAAGCCTGCAAAGAAGGCTAAGAAGCGTCCTGCAAAGGAAGAGGAAGAGGATGAGGAGGAAGACTCCGAGGACGATTCCGAACCAGAGGAGGACGAGGACGAAGAGGAAGAGAAGCCCAAAAAGCGCGGCAGGCGTAAAAAGGAACCCGAGCCGGAAGAGGACGAAGAGGATGAGGAAGAGGAAGAATCTCCCAAGTCCAAGAAGGGTTCCTGCCCCTACAAGCATAAGTTTGGCACCGACTGCGACAAGTACGAGGATTGCGACGAGTGCAAAAAGTGGGGTGCCTGCAACTCTGCCAAGTCCAAGTAGCATATAGCAAGTAAGGTCGGATGGAGGGTCTGCGTTCTGTGCAGACCCTCCTCTTTAGGAGAACAAAATGGCAAGAAGAAGCGTTCCAAGCGACCCCATAGTTGGCAAGGTTGCCAGCAGGGCAGTTGAAAAGAGCGGAGAATCCCGTTCTACCCACCTCGTACCCTCCGGAAGCGTAATGCTTAACCTCGCCTGCTCAAACGGCTATCGGGGCGCGTGGGAGCTTGGCAGGATGGTAAACCTCATTGGCGACTCCTCTTCCGGCAAAACGTACCTTGCGATGGAGATGCTGGCCCAAGCCTGCCGGATGCCGTTTTTCGACGACTACAAGCTAATATACGACGATGCGGAACACGCCATGTCTATGGACGTGTCCGGCCTCTTCGGCTCCAAGCTGGAGGAGCGCCTCTCCGCTCCGCACTATGATGACGAGGACAATCCCGTTCCTTCCCACACCGTGGAAGACTTTCACTGCAACTTCCTAGATGCTCTGGACAACGGCCCCTGTCTGTACGTTCTGGACTCGCTTGACTCCCTTACCAGTGAACAGGACGAGGACAAGATCGACGAAATGCGGGAAGCCAGAGAAAAGGGCAAGGAAGTGTCCGGCTCCTATCGGATGGCAAAGCCCAAAAAGATGTCTGAAATACTTCAGGACGTTACCGCGAAGCTGGAAAAGACCAAGAGCTTCCTGCTCATTATTTCTCAGACAAGGGACAACATCAACCCCATGTCCTTTGAAAAGAAAACAAGGTCTGGAGGCAGGGCGCTGAAGTTTTATGCGTCGCACGAAATCTGGCTTGCCGTTACTGGACGCATCAAGTCGAAGGACAGGATAGTTGGCTCCCATCTGCAGGCAAAGGTGACCAAAAACAAGCTTACTGGAACGTACAGAACGGTTAATTTCGACTTTAGGCATGGATATGGATGCGACGACATAGGTTCCTGCCTAGACTTTCTTGTCGATGAAAAGGTAATTGCAAAGTCCACCAAAATGTCTTGGCGTGAATATCAAGGCACACGGGCAAAGCTCATAGCATCCATAGAGGACGGCAATGCGGAAAAGCTTCTGTTTAGAGATGCACAGGAAACTTGGCTAGAAATAGAAAATGCACTGAAACCGAACAGGAAAAGCAAGTATGAATAACAAGTGCTGGATAGGCATAGACCCAGGAAAGAGCGGTTGTCTGGCTGTTCTGGAGTATGACAATTCTATTACGTTTTTTGACTGGCCCAAGACGGGAAACATAGCGCACTACATGGACTGTTTGGAAGATTTCTTTCTGGAAACAAAGCTTCGCCCTGCCATGTGCGTTTTGGAGCGCGTACATGCAATGCCGAAGCAGGGCGTGTCCTCCATGTTTTCGTTCGGAGAAAACTTTGGCATGTGGGAAATGTGGCTAATTATGAAGCGGTGGCCTCACATGCTTGTGCCTCCGCAAACTTGGATGAAGGGATTTCTTAGCAAGGGAGACGGTGCCACCACAAAGCAAAGGACGGTTGCCGCAGCTCAGAAGCTTTACCCAGAAGCGGAGCTGGTGGGGCCGAAAGGCGGCTTTAAGGACGGCAGGGCAGATGCGGCCTTGATGGCATGGTACGCCAGAGGACAGGCAATGCCCATTAACGAAAAAGATCACAAAGAACGCCGCAAGCTTGTATCCGAATCTAGGCCAAGGCGCAGAAGCTAATGATCGACACAATACTCCTAGAAAACTTTCAGGCCCACGAGAAAACTCTTCTAGAGCTGGACAAGGGCGTGAACGTTGTCGTTGGTGAGTCAGACGCCGGAAAGTCTGCCATACTCAGAGCCATCTACTGGACGCTGTTTGGCAGGCCGTCCGGCGATTCCATTATTAGGCAGGGTGCAAAAGAGCCTTGCCGAGTTAAAATTAAAACTTCGGATGGACACGAAGTTGTACGAATCAAGGGATGCGGGAAAAACCAGTACGAAGTTGACGGGGAGGTTTACAAGGCGTTCAACAAGTCCGTGCCAGAAGATGTCACCAATGTCCTTAACATGGACAGGCTTAACTTCAGCCTTCAACTCGACCCTCCCTTCCTGTTTTCCATGTCCGGCGGTGAGGTTGCCCAGTACATGAACAAACTGGTTGACTTGGAGGTTGTTACATCCTCACTGTCCAGAGTCAACCAGATGGTACGCAAGGCGGAAGACAATTCCAGAAGCTTGGAGGCTTCCATAGAGGAAAAAGAAGTCGCGCTGTCCAAGATGGCATGGGTGGACGAAGCCAAAAAGGCTGTGGAAAAGATGGAGGCAAAGGACAGGAAGTGCTTTAAGTTGAAGAAGTCCTATGCCATGCTGAAGCTAGAACTGGAACGCTTGGAAGATGCAGAACAGAAAGTGCAGTCCCTTTCTCATGTGGAAGAGGCAGACAGGGCTTTGTCCCGCATCCTCGCCAAGCGCCGGACAAGGGACAAGCTGGCAAATGCCGTTTCTGTGCTTGACAATGCCGTGTACTGGGCTTTGGACGCTAGGGACAGGCACGGAATGCTGGCGTGGGTAGATAAAGCAGAATCGAGCGTTCTCCGCCTTGCCAAAAAGCGGGATGCTTTGCTGAAGAAGAATACGTCTTTGGACATCCTGAAAAGGGCGGTGCAAAAATATTCCGACTGCGTGCTTATTTTGGACAGAGCTACTGGCAATTACTCCAAGAATAAGCTAAGGTACAAGCAGGAATTTCCAAATGTCTGCCCGTTGTGCGGGCAGAGAGTGGACAAGGAGAAGCTATGAACGAGGAACTGTGCCTGTTTGAGCACGATGGCGTTCCGGCTAACGGAAACGTGCAGGCAGAAGTGGATACTCCCGAAAAACGGGAAGTGCTTCTGTACAACGTGGAGCGAGCCTGCGCTATTTTGCTAGATGCACTTTTGATAGACTGGAAACACGACCACAACACCGTGGACACTCCCAAGCGCATGGCAAAGATGTTTGTGAATGAAGTTATGCAGGGGCGCTACGACCCCATGCCGAACATCACATACTTCCCCAACGCCAAAAAGCTGGATCAGATGATGGTGGTTGGCCCCGTGGACGTGAAGTCCATGTGTTCCCATCACTTTGTGCCGTTCATTGGCAAGGCTTGGCTCGGCGTCCTCCCCAGTGCAGAAGGCAAGCTGATTGGCCTGTCCAAGTTTGCCAGAATTACAGACTGGGTCTTCCGGCGTCCTCAAATACAGGAGGAAGCCGTCCAAATGCTTGCAGAAATTCTGTACAACAATCTGCAACCCAAAGGTCTGGGCATTGTTGTCAGGTGCCAGCACCTTTGCACTTACTGGAGAGGCGTGGAGCAGTCTGCAATGGAGTTCACCAACTCTGCCGTCAGGGGTGCCTTCAACGAACCCGCTGTTCGTGCAGAATTCTTTAACCTTATCCGCATCTCGGAGGGTATGTAATGCAATCCATGATCACTGTCAGCAAGTCCATAAAACTGTGCATTGCCCACAGGCTCATGTTCCACAAGGGCAAGTGCAAGAACCTTCATGGACACAACTACAAGGTTACTGCAACTTTCTGTGCCGACTCCTTCTCTACGGAAGAAGGCATGGTTATTGATTTTGGCACCGTCAAAAACACCGTGTTCAAAATGTTCGACGACACCTATGACCACACCACGTTCCTGTACGACAAAGACCCGCTGGCCGACGTTCTGGAAAGCAACGGCGTCCGTGTTGTCCGTTGTCCGAGCCATCCTACGGCAGAAAACATGTGCTACATATTCTGTCTGCAAATCGCCAACATCCTCCTGCAAGTTAGCCCCAACGTCTACTGCACCAAAGTAGAAGTTGAGGAAACGGAAGGCGCGAAAGCGCATCTGGTTGTGGATGCTTTGGAGACCGTGCAGGAGATCAAAAATGCAATTCAAAGCAAGTACGCTAAGAAAAATGTTCAGGAGGAACAGGATGCTGGCACGGATTAGCGAGGTGTTCCTCTCCATTCAAGGAGAGGGTGAAGAGGCTGGGTATCCCTGCGTCTTTGTGCGGTTCCACGGATGCCACGTTGGATGCCCGTTCTGTGATACTAAGCAGACCAAGGATGCCTATACGGACATGGAAACCGAACAAATCCTTGATCTTGCCCACTCGCTCACCAAGGACACAAAGGTGGACAGGGTGTGCATCACAGGCGGGGAGCCTTTCGAGCAAAGCGATGCCTTGGAACAGCTTGTCCACCTGCTCAGCAAGCATGGCTGGGAGGTGTCCATTGAAACAAGCGGAACGGTTCCAGTGAACGAAGGCAGGGTTGCATCCATCCTCAAGCGCGGAGACCACAAGCTAACCCTTAGTCCCAAGAAACCGAGCGTTCCTATGGACTATCTCAAAGCCGCAGACCAGATTAAGTTTTTGGTTGGCGCAGAGCCCAGTGAGGATGACAAGCTGTACACTAAAACGATGCAGTACATCGTTTCC
>JAEEGL014463415.1_pt1 | contig 15446 bp, 12 predicted proteins | sample 9134231 | NCBI WGS metagenome assembly JAEEGL01 (sample SAMN16246548, study PRJNA631951) | gut metagenome | biome: gut microbiome; feature: rumen; material: fiber-attached | host: Bos | place: Iran: Karaj | collected 2018-10 | reverse complement strand
TCCGAGTGGAAAAAGGAGAAGGTCTCCAAAGTCGTCTATTCGGATAGTAAAGACGGCCTCGCTCAGAAAGGAATGATCTTCAGTTTAAACTGGCTTCCTATTGGTGGTTTTTGTCAGATGGATGGAGAATCGGCAGAAGATTCTAGAAAAGGGACTTTTGGAAATGCAAAATTCTTAGCAAAAACAAGAATTCTATTTGCTGGCGTAACCATGAATTGGTTGGTGGCGATTATTGTTTTTACTGTGTTAGCCTGGACTGGTATGCCTGAGTTTATTGAAGGACAATTTACGATAAAAGAAGATACTATATCAGAAGTAGCTCCAGTGGAAATTGTCGAAGTAGCAAAAGATTCTCCAGCAGAAAAGGCGGGTATTAAAAATGGTGATTTAATAATGGCTGTGGACGGGAAAGAGCTGTTTCACGCCAGCGATATAACTGATTATAACAATGAACGTGCCGGAGAAAAGGTAACCTACACGGTCCAGCGTAAAGAAACTGTTTGCGTTGATCAACCGCAATGCATCACAGAGCCTTGTGAGTGCTTAAAAAATGAAGTAAAGACTGAGACGTTTACTACAGAAGTAACTTTAAATCCTGAAGGTTCAGAATATCTGCTGGGGGTTTTGATGGCAACAACACAGTCAATGTCTTATTCTACATGGTCAGCGCCTCTAGTTGGTATTGGATTAACAGCTCAGCTAACTGGTGAGACCTTCAAAGGCGTAGGTGTTATGATTTGGGATTTGATTTCTGGCACTGCAAAACTGTTTAGTCCTGATGCGGGGGTTCGCGAGAGTGGCCAAGAAGCAATTTCTTCGGTTGGTGATTCAGTTTCGGGTCCGGTCGGCATTATCGGTGTGTTATTCCCGGCATTTACAGCGGCTGGCCCAACTAATTTAGCTTTTCTTGCTGCATTAATCTCAGTTTCGCTTGCATGTATGAATGTTTTGCCAATTCCAGCACTCGATGGCGGAAGATGGCTTCTAATCGCTATCTATAAAATCCGAGGAAAGAAACTAACTAAAGAAGTTGAAGAGAAAATTGTTTCACGGGCCTTTATTGTTCTCCTCGCTATCATCTTTATCGTGACGATACTAGATATTATTAGGATTGCGAAATAATGGAAAAAGAGAATAAAAGGACCTCAAAGAAGGCGCCTAAAGATTTACCGAAAAAAAAGAAGATTAATGCTATTTTAAATGCCCTTTTAATGTTTATTTGGGTTGGAGCTTTAATCATCGTCTTACAATTAATCGTTGGTTATTTAATGCTTTGGATTTTAGGAGCCGAGAAGTTTAACCAACCAGCTTGGACCGCGATTTATTCAGCTATAGTATACATTTTAACAATGATATTAATTGTTTCTGTTCCGAAGAAGAATACTAATCGTACTAGTATGGGACTAAAGGGAACTCCTACTTGGACAGACATTGGATTAGCGCCAGTGGGGTTTATCGTCTATTTATTATTCGCTGCTTTATTGGTGGGGATTTTCTCAATTTTTCCATGGTTTAACGCCGAAGAAGCTCAAGAAATTGGTTTTAATGTTTACTCTGTCGGCATAGATCGTTTTATAGCGTTTGTTACATTAGTTATTGTCGCACCAATTGCAGAAGAATTGATTTTTCGCGGTTGGCTATACGGGAAAATGCGGAAAAAACTCAATGAAGAATATTCAGAGTCTATTTCAATGTTAATTTCGATTTTCTTAGTTTCATTATTGTTTGGAATTATTCATCTACAATGGAATGTTGGAGTAAACGTGTTTGCAATGTCGGTAGTGATGTGTGGGCTGCGCGAAATAACTGGAACGGTTTATTCTGGAATACTGCTTCACATGATTAAAAATGGTGTCGCTTTCTATCTACTATATATCGTTGGGATACATTAATCTGATTCGTGATATAATGTATCTATGAAATTTTCAAATACATTTATCAAGACTCTAAGAGAAGCACCAAAAGATGAGACCGCAAAAAACGGCGCTTTACTCACGCGCGCTGGTTTTGTTCATAAAGAAATGGCCGGGGTTTATGATTATTTACCGCTAGGTCTTAAAGTGATTGAAAACATAAAAGCAATTATTCGTGATGAGTTGAATAAGATTGGATGCGAAGAAGTATTATTATCGGCATTACAAAACCCTGAATTATGGGAGAAAACCGGGCGTTTTTCCGACAAGGAAGTTGATATATGGTTTAAAACTGAACTTTCGGCGGGAGGAATACTAGGCTTGGCCCCGACTCATGAAGAACCGCTTACAAACATGATGAAAACTTATATCTCGAGTTATAAGGATTTACCGTTATATATCTACCAGTTCCAAACCAAATTCCGAAATGAACTCCGTGCAAAATCTGGAATTTTGCGTGGGAGAGAGTTCTTAATGAAAGATTTATACAGTTTTCATACTTCAGAAGAAGATTTGGATAGATTTTATGCTGAAGTCGAAAAAGCGTATAATAAGATTTTCGAACGTTTAGGGATCGGCGATTCAACTTTTGAAACGTTTGCATCAGGCGGAATCTTTTCAAAATACTCACACGAATTTCAAACTTTCTTGCCGGTTGGCGAAGATACGGTTTATTACAATAAAGATAAGTCCGTTGTTTTGAATAAAGAAGTGTTAAACGATGAAGTATTAGCGGACCTTGGTGTTTCTAGAGAAGAGCTTCAAGAAACGACAGCGGCTGAAGTCGGAAATATCTTTAAGTTGAAGTTTAAGTACTCAGAGCCTTTAGGTCTTAAGTTTATAGATGAAACTAATTCTCAGCAAAATGTCTACATGGGATGCTATGGGATCGGCGTATCAAGGCTCATGGGCGTAATCGCTGAAAAATTCGCAGATGAAAAAGGATTGGTATGGCCTGAGTCAATTGCTCCATTTAAATATTATCTTGTAGGGATTGGCGAAGAAGGAATTAAAAAAGCAACGGAGTTTTACGAAAAACATACTGATAATATATTGTTTGATGATAGAGATTTGAGGCCAGGTGAAAAATTTGCAGACAGTGAGTTAATTGGATTACCGTACCGAGTAGTTATCTCCGCTAAAACTCTTGAAAGTGGTTCAGCTGAAGTAACAGATCGAAAGACTGGTGAAACAAAATTAGTTAAACTAGACGATTTAGAAAAATAGGGTTGACGGGAAAACCGTTTTCGTGTAAACTCTAAAGGGTTATTAAAAGTGGGGTTTTATGATAAAGAAAAGTATAAGTTTAACTGCTGAAGGAAAAAAAGATTTAGAAAAAGAACTCGATGAGCTAATTAAAGGTCGCCCTGCAATTACAGAAAAAATTGCAACGGCTAGAGCTTTTGGCGATTTATCAGAAAACGAAGAGTATAGTTCGGCACGTGCAGAGCAAAAAATGGCAGAAAGCCGAATCTTAGAAATTCAGGATATTTTAAAGAATGCAAAAGTTATTAAGGGTGGAAAGAAAGATAAAATCATCCTCGGCGCGTTAGTCGCTTTAGATATGGGTGGACGAAAAGTTGAGTATACTTTAGTTGGACCGACCGAAGCAAACCCTCTTGAGGGAAAGATCTCGAATGAGTCTCCTATTGGAAAAGCCTTATTTGGTCGCAAGGCTGGCGAAGAATTTGAATTTAACGGGAAAAAGGTTAAGATTGTCGAAATCAAGTAACATGATATAATATAAGATATGTTACTTGAGGATTATCGAAACGAGAGATTAAAAAAATTAGGTGAAATTCGCGAAAAAGGAATTGATCCCTATCCGTCTAAAAGTTTTCGCAATACAAAAATTTCAGAAATTATTAATCATTTTGACGAAAAGCAAGGCCAAGAGGTCACTATCTCTGGGCGAATTATTGCCATCCGTTCGTTTGGTAAGCTAGTCTTCTTGAAGGTTCGCGATTATTTTGGTGAGGTCCAAATCTTTATGAAGGGTGGAGAAGAGGTGCCTGACGGTTATTTCGGAGTTAAAGAAATAAAACTATTGGACGTCGGAGATTTTATTGAAGCAACTGGAAAAGTTGATAAATCACAGACTGGCGAGATATCGGTATTCGCTAATTATGTTAGATTATTAACTAAATCGTTAAGACCTTTGCCAGAAAAGTTTACAAACAAGGAAGAAAGATATCGCAGACGCTATGTCGATATGAATGTAAACCCAGAAGTACGTGAAAGATTAGTTAGGAGATCGAAATTCTGGCAGGCAACGCGCGAGTTTATGAACGCACATGGATTTATTGAAATTAATATCCCGGTTCTCGAACATACAACCGGTGGTGCTGACGCAACTCCGTTCATGACACATATGAACGCTTTAGATGAAGACTTTTATTTACGTATTTCCCATGAATTGCCGTTAAAGCGTTTACTTGGTGGTGGTTTTGAAAAGGTTTATGACATCGGCCCGCGTTTTAGGAATGAGGGCGTTGATGACGAACATCTACCAGAACATATTGCGTTTGAAGCTTATTCCGCGTATGAAAACTATGAAGATGGCATGAAGCTTTATGAAGAGATGATTAAATATGTCGCAAAAGAAACTTGGGGAACTCTAAAATTCAAAGTAAACGGATTTGATATCGACCTTGACTGCGAATGGCCAAGAATTAAATATGCTGATCTACTGAAAGAGAAGTTTGATGTTGATGTATTCAACCCGAATCATGAACAGTTAGTTAAAATTCTGAAAGAAAATGGTGTTGAAACTAATTTTGACGTTTCTGATGCTAGGTTAATTGATTATGTCTGGAAATTGATCCGCAAGACCTCAGCAGGGCCATATTGGTTAGTCGAAGAGCCGTTAAGCTTATCTCCGCTTGCAAAGAAATGCGAGTATAACCCATTAGTGACCGAAAGGTTCCATCCAGTAATCGCCGGAACAGAGATGGGGAATGGCTTCTCTGAACTTAATGATCCATTAGATCAGCTTGAAAGATTTGAAGAACAACAGGCTGCACGTGATGCTGGTGATGATGAAGCACAAATGCTTGACCGTGACTTTGTAGAAATGCTTGAATACGGCATGCCGCCGGCATGTGGATGGGGAAACTCTGAACGCAACTTCTGGTTACTTGAAGGCGTACCGGGTAGGGAAGCAGTACCGTTCCCAACAATGAAATCAAAAGAAGATTAAAACTCGATTATTTTTGTCCGTGACTTTGAACCTTGAGTAATTTTGATGGTGGTTTTTGGAACATCAAAATATTTAGAGAGAAGCTTAAATAAAGCCTCGTTAGCTTCACCGTCATGTGGTTTTGCGCGGAGATATACGGTATATTCATTATCTGAAGTTTTGACTATTTTTTCTTGACTAGTGCCGGGCTTAACAGTTACTGTGTACTTCATGTATATATTATATAATAATTCAGCGTGATATAATAATAGATATGGCTAAGTTTGAATTAGTGTCAAAATATAAACCAACAGGGGACCAACCTTCAGCAATCAAACAGCTTACGGATGGTCTTAATAAGAGTGTTCACGAGCAAACTTTGCTAGGCGTAACGGGGTCTGGAAAAACATTTACTATGGCTAATATTATCCAGAATGTCCAGAGACCAACTTTAATCCTTGCCCACAATAAGACTTTAGCCGCACAATTATACTCCGAGTTTCGAGATTTTTTCCCGAAGAACGAAGTGCATTATTTTGTGTCATATTTTGATTATTATCAACCAGAAGCATATATCGCTTCAACAGATACGTATATCGAGAAGGATTCAGCGATTAACGATGAGATTGATCGACTTCGTCATGGAGCAACAGAGGCCTTACTGTCTAGGCGAGATGTTATAGTTGTTGCTTCGGTTTCTTGTATCTATGGTATTGGTTCGCCAGAACACTATCTCGAGATGTCGTTTGAAGCAAAACGCGGAGGGGAATTTTCACAGTTAGATTTTATTAGAAGGCTCGTAAATATCCAATATCATCGCAATGATTTGGCGTTTGAACGCGGTAATTTTAGAGTAATGGGAGATACGGTTGACTTATATCCAGCAAATGGCGAATTCGGATACAGATTTGAGTTTGGATTTGATACTTTGGAGGACATTAAAATTGTCGATCCATTAACTTTCGAAGTACGCGAAAAACCAGAAAAGGTGCATATTTTCCCAAATACTCATTATGCAACACCTATGGACCAACTAGAAAAAGCCCTCGTTACGATTCGTGCAGAATTTGATGAGAGAATGGCTTATTTTGAAAAGCATCAAAAGTATCTAGAAGCACAAAGATTATCACAACGAACTAAATATGATTTAGAAATGCTAAAGGAAACTGGGTTCGTAAAGGGAATTGAGAATTATTCACGCCATCTAGATGGGCGAAAACCGGGGGAGCCACCTGCAACTTTACTTGATTTCTTCCCGGATGACTTTTTGCTAATCGTTGACGAATCACATATGACTTTGCCACAAGTACGCGGAATGTATAACGGCGACCATGCAAGGAAAGAAACATTGGTCGAGTTTGGATTTAGATTACCATCGGCGTTAGATAATAGGCCACTAACTTATGGTGAATTTCAAAAACGGATTAATCAGGCAATTTATGTTTCAGCGACACCGGGAGAATACGAATTAGAGCATTCACCTGCGCCAGCAGAGCAAGTAATTCGTCCGACTGGATTATTGGATCCAGAGGTTGAAGTGCGTGGCTCGGATGGGCAAATTGACGACCTAATGGAAGAAATTGATAAAAGAATCGCAAAAGGGCAGAGAACCTTAGTTACGACTTTAACAAAGCGGATGGCTGAAGATTTGACCGACCATTTAAAAGAACGAGGCGTAAAGACCGCCTACATTCATTCCGACGTAGATACATTAGAACGTGGAGATATTATTCGTGATTTACGCGCTGGCGTTTATGATGTGCTTGTTGGAATTAACCTTCTTCGCGAAGGGCTAGACCTTCCGGAAGTGTCACTCGTTGCAATTCTTGACGCGGATAAGGAAGGGTTCTTACGTTCAGAGTCAGCCTTAATCCAAACTATTGGACGCGCAGCGAGGCATGTTGAAGGTAAGGTTATCATGTATGCTGATTATATTACTGATAGCATGGAAAAAGCTATTTCTGAAACAAACCGACGACGAGAGATTCAGAAAAAATACAATGAAGAACATAACATTACCCCACAATCCATCCACAAAGAAGTTTCCGAGGGATTAAGAGCTATTATTCCAGAAAAGGAAAAAGTAGACAAACTAGATATTAAACGTATTCCGAAAGACGAATTGCCTACGTTAATCAAACAACTATCTTCCGAAATGCAACTTGCTGCAGCAAACTTAGAGTTTGAGAAAGCCGCTGCGCTTAGAGATGAGATTGAGAGAATCAAAGATTTTATAAACTGAAAAACGTAGTTTTATCACTCATAAAACAACACTTAGAAAACCTTTATAACATAAGAATAATCATTATGATATAATGATTACATGAGCGCGGTGGGAACTGATATTGGAGCAATTAAGCGCAGAATACAAATTTGTGACTATTTATGCGTTGCTCAACTTTTTTTGCAAGATAACTTCTTATTAGAACGACCATTAGAATTTAATGATATAAAACCACGCTTGCTCGGCCACTGGGGAACTTGCCACGGGATTAATGTAGCATTTGCAAATCTAAAAGCGCACTTTTCTTCCGATCCAAATTTCAGTTTCGTTTTAGGGCCCGGACATGGCTTTCCAGCTTTACAAGCAAACCTTTTTTTAGATGGCGAATTGTTAAAGATAGACGATAAAGCAAGTCTCAGCAAAGATGGGATAGAATATATCTGTAGAAACTTTTCATGGCCAGATGGTTTTCCGAGCCATGCAAGCCCCTTTACGCCAGGCGTCATTACTGAAGGCGGAGAGCTTGGTTACGCGCTCGCAAACGCTTATGGATCTGTTTTAGGACATCCTAAGAAGACCGTGGCAGTTTTGATTGGTGATGGAGAGTTAGAAACCGCTACAGCAATCGATTCTTTAAATCTATGCAATTTATTAAGTGGCTCTAAAAATGGGAGAATTCTCCCAATCTTACATTTAAATGGTTATAAAATTTCTGGACCCACGATTTATGCGCGTAAATCAGAGAGAGAATTAAATGAACTAATTCGCGGTTTTGGTTTTACGCCTATACAGATTGATGGTGATAATATTGAAGATTTCCAAAACGCATTGAGCCAAAACGTCGAATCCCCATTTTATATCATGCGTACAGAAAAAGGTTACGGTGGACCAAACCGCTATCACGAATCGCATCAAATTCCACTAAAAAATCCTAAGACCGATAAGAAGGAACTAAAAGAGCTTGAGGAATGGCTTCTCAGCTATCGTCCAAAAACCATACTAGAAGACATCACAAAAGGAGCCGAGCGATGATTGAAAAAGTTGAAAAACCCGGGAAAAAATTATTTTCTCCAGCTAAAAGAATTGGCGAATTGATGACAAAAGAATTTAAGAAAGACCCTCATTTTTATTTCTTCTCGCCAGATGAAACTACTTCAAATAAATTTGACGAAATATTTGAAGTAGAAAAACGCGCTTGGGCATTACCACGAAAAAACTGGGATTTACCAGAAAGTCCGAATGGAAGAGTTATCGAGATGCTTTCAGAAAATGTTTTATTTTCTGTTATGACAGGACATTTATTAAACGGTGAAAAAGCAATGATGGGGAGTTATGAAGCGTTTTTCCCAATCATTACGGCTCAAATTCTACAACAAATTAAGTTTTTTAAACAAGCAAAGATAGTTTCTTGGCGGGACCCAATCCCAGCTGTCAATCTTTTGTCAACTTCAACTTGTTGGAGACAAGACCATAACGGTTTTACGCATCAGTCACCAGCATTAATTTCTACTTTACTTAGTATTCCATCGGGGTTAGCCAACTGTATATTCCCAGTCGATGATATCGCAATAGAAGAAGCCTATAATTATATGATAAATTCTACCAATGTTGTAAATCTTACAACATTCGATAAAAACGACCGTCCTCGTTATATTGATTCTCATCATGCTAAATATCAATTCGATAACGGCGGGGCGTCAATCTTTGATTTTATCTCCGACAAAGATCCTGATTTTGTATTTACAGCCGCTGGTGATATTGTTTCGCATGAAGCTATTGAGGCAATTAAAATCCTTAAAAAAGATATGCCCGACGTTAAAATAAGATTTGTTGGAATTAATGCTTTAACTTATCGCGGAATTGGAACATCAGACAATAAACTAACTAAAGAAAAGTTTAATGAACTATTCACGGCCGAAAAACCTATCGTGGCAAATTTCCATGGCTATCCAGAGACACTAGAAAACATCTTAGAGAACTATACTGAGAGGCGGAGACTCCGTGTACATGGTTTTAACGAAGAAGGCTCTACCACAACTCCATTCGAGATGCTCAGAAGAAACATGGCCTCTAGATATGATCTCGCTATTGATATCGCAAAAGTTAAAGGCCGAAATGATTTAGTAAAAAAATACGAAGAAACTTTAAAACAAAATCATCTACATGCTTTGAAATATGGTATAGATTTAATATAATCGAACCATGGAATTATTAGTTTTATTATTAACCTTAGCGATTTTTGGTGAGACTACTTATTTAGTTTCGAAAAATCGCTTGCCGAGAAGAACCGGCATAAGAAAAATCTACGTCGATACGTCGGCTTTGATCGATGGAAGAATTATTAACGTAGCCGAAACCGGATTTTTAGATGGAGATCTAATTATTCTTAAAAGCGTCCTTCGCGAATTACAACTCCTTGCGGACGGAAAAGACGCGGAAAAACGCGTTCGAGCGAGAGCTGGATTAAGTAATGTTTCGGAGCTTGAACGCGTCGTAAATATTAACACCGAAATATTCGATGATGGAGAAGGGAACAAAAAGGTCGATGAAGAACTTTTAAGATTCGCAAAAGAGAGTAAAGGAGCTATTTTAACAATCGATTATAATTTGATTAAAGTTGCCGAAGCGGAAAAGATTCAGGCTTTAAATATCAATGATTTAGCCCTTGCAGTGCGAACAGAATTTTTACCAGGACAAAAGATCGAAATAAAAATCACCGAAAAAGGATCGAATCGTGGACAAGGCGTAGGCCATCTTCCAAACGGAACTATGGTAGTTGTCGATAAAGCAGCAAATAAGATCGGAAAAAATCTTACCGTAGAGTTTGTGAGATTTCACGAAACTTCTGCCGGTAAGATGATTTTTGCTAAGATTGCGAAGAAATAATTAAGGCCGATGATAAGGCTTATTATCCTCAGTTTCACTCTCATCTACGACAGTTGGTGTAAGGGTAATTTCGCTGACAGCTGTATAGCCAGCCGAATCAGAGATCATTAACTTTACCGAACTTTCTTTTCCGGTCAACGTATAACCATTGACCGTTCCATCTGCTCCGACCGAAACACCGCTTTTTTCAGCGCCATTAATATATAATGTATATCCAGCGATATCGTAGGTTCCTTTTTTGATAGTGGCGATAATTTTATTCCCGCTAATAGATAAGGATAGGCGCGGTGGTTCATAATCACAAGTATCACTATGTTCGCGGTCATACGGTTCAGGAACATTAACTACATCGTTCCCGGTCATTGGATCGGTAATTTTAGTTGCTTCAATTTGAATCTTAAACTCTTCCGGCGTACAAGTGGCTGCTAGAAGATGATTATAACGATTAAAAGTTAAGGTTTCTTTTGCGACGCCTGAATTTTTAGATGAGTTAAACCAGCTTGGCCAAATATCGGTTCTACCATTCACATTCAAGGTTTGAATTCCTGCTGGGCGAATTGGCTGATCACCATAATGCCACTTGCCGTCTGGCTCATAAACCTCCTTGTGGACACGCTCCATATATGCACCTGCGGTAAAGCGCGCAATATCATGTGTATTAGAAGTAACAGCCGAGCCATCATGATTACCGTTCCAAACGAAGGTTGAAATAGCGGTCGAAAAGCTTTCAAAGAGCGAGTCCTTTGTCTCAGCTGCGTTGGCTGTCGTAGTTGTACCGGTTTTCGTACCAGTCCAAACATCTGGAACTACAAAACCTTCGTTGTTCCAATATCTCGCAGTACGATCACCAAGAATATTTGTAACCATATAAGCAACTTGTTCATCGACTACACGGGTTCCTTCCGAATCAGTCCAAGTTTCAATTACTTCACCGGAAGAGTTTTTCACTTCAAGAATATAAGAAATGTCTTTATAACTGCCACCACGAGCAAGGGAAGCGTAAGCATTGGCATGCTCAACCATACGCACATTACAACCTGAACCAATCGCAATAGAAAGACCGTAATTGTCTCGTCCTTCACAATAAGACTTATCACCTAAGGCATGTGCGATCTCGAGTGAGTTTTCGATACCATTAATATACAAGGCTTTTACCGCTGCGATGTTAAGCGAATTACCAAGCGAGTAGCGAATAGTTACGTCGCCGTAGAACATTCTGGAAGCATTTCTTAGAGCACATGAACCAGAATAACCTGCACAATAAATACGATCAATATTTTCATCTCTTAAAACTGTTCCTGGACCATAGTTAATACCTTCACGTTGCATAAAGAGCGGAGAGTAATCAAGAATCGGCTTAATCGAAGAGCCCGGCTCAATTAAGGCGTCGGTTGTAACATTTAGCTCACCATATGTTGTATTATAGAAATCTACTGAACCAACCATAGCGATTACTTGAGATGTCTCGACGTCGAGCGAAACGAGAGCAATATTGTCACTATTATTCAAATATGAAATACTCTGACCAACTCTAACTGCATCTTCTGCGATTTGTTGAGCACGATAATCAAGAGTAGTTTTAATTGTCCAACCACCTGCACGGATGGTTTGAACGCCATACTTTTCTTCTAGTTGTTTTCTTACTTCGAGCACAAAATGCGGAGCGAGCATGTTAGCGTATTGGCTTGATTCTGGTTTAATTGTGTCAAGAATAGCAACTTCTTTTGCTGCGTTTGCTTCTTCTTCGGTAATATATCCCATCGAGACCATATCGTCTAGAACTTTGTGTTGACGTGCAATAAGCATTTCGTTGCCGTAAGTATTATATGGGTTTAAGACACCAGGGTTGTTCGGAATAGCAGCGAGTAGAGCCGATTCGGCAAGATTAAGATCCTTTGCAGTTTTTCCAAAGTATGTTTTAGCGGCAGACTCAACACCATTACGACGACCACCATAAGGCGATTGGTTCAGATACATCGTAATAATTTGTTCCTTCGAATACATACGCTCAAGCTCAACCGCAAGAATCAACTCTTTAATCTTACGAGTTAGACCACCACGGTTTGCGCTCTGAGCTTCATCGGAGAAATAAACTTGCTTAATCAGCTGCTGAGTCAACGTTGACCCACCTTGAACACCGCGACCAGACAAAGTAGAGAGAGTTGCGCGTACTAAAGCACCAAAATCGACACCGATATGGTTATAGAAGTTTTTATCTTCAATGGCAACTGTAGCCTGGTACATATACGGAGAGATATCATCCTTTTCTACAACAAGACGATAATCTTCAGTACCAGTATCTTTCCATAAAACGATTCCATTGCGATCAAGGTAGGTGTTAACGGTTTCAGAAATCGTCATTTCGTCAAGGCGAATTTGATCAAGATCCTTTTTATAATAGAGGAATAGGCCACCAATGAAAATAATCATTATAAGAAAACAGGCAGCAATAAATTTTAAAATTGCTTTCTGGCCGCGCCAAGAAAACCACCATTTGAAGACCCTCTTAGGATGAAGTCGGGCAAAGAATCGCTTAACTGGTTCTTTCGGGAGCTTAGCGAGTTCTTCGGCTCGTTTTCTCGAATTAGCCTCTTTTCTAGTCTTATAGTTATAACTGAGACTAGAATAAAGATTCATATTTTTCTTCGCAGTTTTTTTCGAGGTTTTTCTCGCCTTCTTTGAAGACGGCAAAATTACCTCTTTCTTCTTTTTCTTCATGTTCCCATTATAGCATTATTGTTTTAGAAATGACAATTTTAATGTTACAATATAATATATGCGGAAATTTAAATTTAGGTCGGTGGTACAACTTGCGAATCTAAAACTTTCAGTTAAATCGGCGGCTATTGTTTTAGCTTCATCAACTTTAATCTCAGCTCTTTTAGGGCTTTTTCGTGATCGTCTTTTGAATTCTTACTATCTCGGAACTTATCCAACTGGGATTGATGCCTATACGGCTGCTTTTACGATTCCAGATTTTATGTTTTTTATTCTAACCTCAGGCGCCCTTGCGGTATCTTTCATACCAGTATTTAACCAGCGTCTAGCTTCTGGTAACAAAAAATCCGCTTGGGAGTTGTCCTCTTCTTTGATTAATTTATTAGCAATCCTAACTTTAATTTCTAGTGTTCTTATAATGATTTTTGCGGATCCACTGATTCGTTATGTGGTAAGCCCTGGTTTGGATGAATCAGGCATGGTACTGGCTATCAATATGACACGCGTGATTGCGATGAATCCGTTCTTATTCTCGATTGCAACAGTAGTCACTTCAATCCAACAAGCAGTAGGTCGGTTTGTATTTTATGCGTTTGCGCCTGCTATATATAATATAGGCATTATTATCGGCATCACCTGGTTTACCGGTGGGATTAATCTATTCGGTGTACAGATCTTCGAAGGTGGTATTATGGGTGTTGCGCTTGGGGTAATCCTAGGTGCGATTATGCAGTTGATTGTCTCTTTGATTGGTTTATTTGGTCTAGGTATGGATTATGAGTTTAAGATTTACTGGCGCAACCAAGGATTTCGTTCGATTCTAAAACTTCTACCTGCGCGTTCATTGGATCAGGGAATTGATTATATCAATGGAATCGTTAACACTAATCTATCATCACGTATGGGGGCTGGAGCGGTACGCTCATTTAACCAAGCGTCAGCACTACATCAAATGCCAGTCAACTTAATTGGTGTAGCAATTTCGACGGCATTTTTCCCGAAGCTAACTGAGGAGTTGGGCGATGGAGACACGAAAGAATTTAATAACACTTTTAGACAAGCATTACGTACTATTACCTGGATTGCACTACCGGTATCAGTAATTGCATTCTTCGGACGCGGTTATGTCACGAGTTTTATTTCTAATATTGGTAACAATGATAGTAACGGGACGATTGCATCAGTACTTGGTACACTATGTATCGCAATTTTTGCTCGAAGCATTTTTCATATTGCTTCGCGTGGATTTTATGCTTACCAAGATACTAAGACGCCGTTTGTAGTTTCGATTTTTGCAATTGGATTCACTATTGCATTATCGGTATGGTTCTACCTTTTAGGTTGGGGTGTCGACGGCTTAGGTTTGGCTCAATCAATCGGGGCAATTTTAGAAATAATAATTCTATTATATATATTACAAAAACGTTCCGATAAAGAGCTCTTAAACAAAAGCTTTTGGCGTGCAATAACCCGAATGTTATTTGCTACGGCAGTGGCTGGATGTGTAGCTTTTTCAATGACGAAGTTTATTCCTTTGATGGCGACTGATACATCTTTAGTGATTACAATTCCGAAATTCTTAGTAATATCCTCGATTTCTGCGCTTTCTTATTTGATAGCTAGTTATTTCTTAAATCTAAAAGAAGCCTTACCAATTTTTAAGTATTTCAAGAAAATACTCTTTAGAAACGTAAGATAAAGTGATATAATCAATCTATGGATATAAAACGCGAGGATATCATTCATTTGGCGGAGTTGTCGAATTTTTCTTTGCCAGAGAAAGAAATTAAATCACTCCAAACAGATTTACAGGGAATTATTAAATATATTTCACAACTTGATGAATTGAAAGTTGATGATGTTGAGCCAACTTATCAAGTGTTTGAGATGGAAAATGTTTGGCGTGAAGACGAAATATTACCGCAAGAAGCCGATAGAGAGGCTTTGCTTGCATTAACTAAAGAAGAAAAAGATAATCAGATAAAGGTGCCAAAAGTATTATGAAAATCGCTAATAAAAAAGTTACCGCTGAAAGATTGGTCCGTGATGCTTTAGAAAAAGCTAAGCATTTTGAGGATTATCATATTTTTACATACTTGAATGAGGAGGGAGCCCTCAAAAAAGCTCGTGAGATTGATCAAAAAATCGCACGTGGAGAAAAAGTAGGGCGACTCGCTGGTGTGCCTTATGCTTTGAAAGATAATTTCCTTAGCACCGAGGGTGAAACTACAGCTTCTGCACATATTTTACAAGGATTCAATTCACCAGTAACTGCAACTTCTGTAGCAAAACTAGAAGCAGAAGGTGCGATTATGATTGGGCGGACTAATTTGGATGCGTTTGCACATGGATCATCGACAGAAAATTCATACTTTGGCCCAACGCTAAATTCACATGATAAACAACGCGTAGCAGGCGGTTCATCTGGTGGTTCGGCAGTGGCGGTAGCTTTAGATATTGTCGAGTTTGCTACTGGTACCGATACTGGCGGATCAGTACGCCAACCAGCTTCATTTAATGGAATATA
>JAEEGL014345804.1_pt1 | contig 15446 bp, 16 predicted proteins | sample 9134231 | NCBI WGS metagenome assembly JAEEGL01 (sample SAMN16246548, study PRJNA631951) | gut metagenome | biome: gut microbiome; feature: rumen; material: fiber-attached | host: Bos | place: Iran: Karaj | collected 2018-10 | reverse complement strand
ACTCCCTCGCTCATATGCACCCAGAAGGTGGCGCCGAAGGCAAGGGCGAATATGATGAGCATAAGGCCCGAAAACATGAGTTCCATCTCTACGTCCCAGCCGGGAGGCGCATACTTCTCCATTTTTTCGATCAGCCTTTTCCATGCCCCTGATGCCGCTTCACAGGCCTTTGCCATGATATCGATAAACTTTTTCATGCCGGGCCTCCTACATACTTTCCTGCGTCTGGGAACGCCTCTTGCCCTGCGATATGGCGGCCGAGACCAAAACGGCGGTCACTATGAGCAGAGGTATGGCGATCTTAAGAGCGGTATTGTACATGGGAAAAGCGACTGATTCCAAGACGTCGTTTATGATATTCAGGTAGATCCCCTGAGGACCTCCATACAGCGCTCCGTACTTTTCCGCCAGGGCTATCCTTCCCATGGAAGAAAGGCCGAGGGCAAAATGGAAAAGCAAAAGATATATGAGATTGGCAAGGGCGTTGGTCCAGTATAGCCCTGCCTCTGAAAAGCCCATCCTCTCAATGGTATACGCGCTCCTGCCCGAAGAGTTCGCCGGATTGTCCGAAAGAGCCGAGAAAAGGAACAAGGAACAAAGTATAGAGACCCAGTAAATTACTCCTTTGCCTATCCACTCTCTTACGAAAAGGCTTCCCCCGAGATCTGTAAGCTTTCCGCTGAGCATGAGCCAGGTATGGAGGATGCCGAAGCCGGAGGACACTATGATCGCGGCAAGAGCCTTCTTCATGGGAGAGTAGATATACAGCGAAAGCAACGATATGAACTTTTTCATTTGTCTGCCTCCCAATACTCTTTCATCATTTTCACGGCATCCTCAAGATCTATGCCCGATGCCTTCATGGCCGAAACGGTCCTTCCAAGGTCTTCCCTGATCATCTCTTCTTTTACCTCTTCGATCTTTTCCTCTGATAAGGTGAAGACGCTGCCCGAGCCTCCTCTTGAAACTATGAGACCCTCAAGCTCCAGCGCGGCGAAGGCCTTCTGCACCGTGTTGGGGTTGATCCCCAGGCGCGCGGAAAGGTAGCGCCTCGACGGAAGTTCTTCCCCGTCTGCTGCGCTGCCCGAAGCCACGGCTCTTTTTATGAAACCGATGAGCTGCAGGTATATAGGTACTCCCTGTTCCTGTTTGTAGTTTTCGAAATCAAGCATTTTAAAACCGTACCATTCACTTAATACACTTTACGACTGTATTATATGAATGATACGGTTCTTTGTCAAGCCTTAGTTTTGAATTTTTTACCAGTCCATGTGGTTCTTTATATATTCCACCATCAGGCTGTAACCGGAGTAGCTCAGGTGTATCCCGTCTTCTCCGATGCAGTCGTCTCTGCAGCAGCCAGTGGAAGGATCCTTGAGGCACTCGGCGGCGTTCATAAACTGAAAGCCGTACTTTCTGCACAGCCCGCACATGAGGGCGTTCATCTTGTTTATCCTGTCGTTCCTGTCGAAGCCTTCCTGCCACATCCAGGACTCGCCGCTGTAGTAGGCGTCCACAGGGGTTATGGAGCAGATCACGAACCTGGTATCAGGATACCTTTCCTTTATATATCCGTAGAAGCTGTCGCAGCTGGTTTCCATATATTCAGGCGTCCAGTGGAGGGTCCTGTCGCTGTTAAGGAGCACCAGCGCCGTTTCCGGACGGTAAGCATCCATGGCATCAAAGAAAGTGGTGTTTCCGTCGTAGTAACCGTAAACGGTGATGGGCGCATCGTATACGCTGTCCGTCCCGAGAGACCCTCTCGACCAAAGCTGGTCGTAGCTGACCACTCCGTAATCTCCAAGGTTTCCTATGAAGGAATCTCCGAAATACAGTAGTTTTGAATACTTCTCTGCATCGTATTCCCTTTCCCCGCAGATAAGATCGTCGAAGAAGGGATCTAGATCGAAGGACAGCCTGTCCTGGGAAAGGGGTCCGTTCTCAACTACGGTCACTTTTCTTCTCTCCCTTGCCGCGTTGCCGGCGCTGTCGGACACCGTATAGCTTATATGGTATTCTCCGGGCACCTCCGTATCGAGATCGCTCTGTATCTCTACCTTTTCCGTAAGATCTCCGTCGTTATCGTCAGAAGCTGAGAAACCGGCCTCCGTGTATTCTTCTCCCTTCACGAGGTACTTTTCCGAAGAACCTTCAAGAATGATCACTGGCCGCGTCCTGTCTTCCACCCTGACCTTCCTCACGGCCTTTTCCGTAAAGAATCTGTAGGTGACCGTATACTCACCCAGACGCTCAGTATCCACGTCGCTTTCGGCCGTGACTTTGCCAAGGCCAAGACGCACGGAGGCTCCGGGGTCCTCGAAGCTCTCGTGCTGACCGACGGCGATCTCCTTCTCACCTTTCATATCGATGAGCACGGGAAACGCCAAAAGGGCTGCCAGAAAGGCAGCCAGAACTATGAGCAGTATATATGTGATCGTTTTCTTGGATCTTTGCATCTAATCTACGCCTCTTAGTTCGGCGTTCGGTACGTATTTCCTTATGACTGTAAGCATGGCAAGGAGGGTCTCCTTGTCGTGAGCTCCCCAGCTGCCTTCCAGTATGGCTCCTGAGTCGGTAAAGTTCTGAAGGAAGTATCTCTTTGCTCCCTGTACCAGCTGTCCCAGGCCATCCATGTCCGAAAGTTCGTGAAGGCCCTTCACAATGGTGGTGCGAAATTCGTAGTCTATACCGCTTTCCTTTATATATTTCATGGACTTTAGGGTCTTTTCGAAAAGTATCTTCGCTCCCTCGCCGCTGACGCCTGCGGTCTGTGCCCACTTTTCCGGACAGTTCTTTATGTCCATGGCAAGGTAATCCACAAGGCCCGCGTCAAGAAGGTTTTTTAGCCTTTCGGGATAGGTGCCGTTGGTGTCCAGCTTTACCTTGAGCCCCAGTTCTCTTACCTTCTTTATGAAGTCTCCTATATCTTCCTGCATCAGGGGCTCTCCGCCGGTTATGGCTATGCCGTCCAGCTTACCCGTTCTCGTGGACAGGAAGCCCAGGACCTCGTCCGGATAGTATTCCAGTTCGGAATTGTCCAGTACCAGCTCGCTGTTGTGGCAGAAAGGGCACCTAAGATCGCAGCCCGGCGTAAATATGGTCGCCGCTATATGTCCCGGATAATCCAGGAGCGTCATTTTCTGTATTCCCGATATTCTCATAACGCTGTTATTCTACCACAAATATGCGCCCTTGGCATTTGACAACGGCCTTCTTTCTTTAGTAATATTTAGCTTATCTTTTTTCACAATATCTTTATCAAAGCCCGCGCAGGATTTGATATAATGAGTGCGGGGAAAAGGATTAAAGATTTTTTTATTTGCGTAAAGCCATGAGACTTGAAAGAACGAAAAACAGAAAGAAGAACAAAATACGCTATGCGGTGATAGTCATCTGCCTGGCGGTTTTCGCATACAGCGCATGGCACCTGGGCGGCAACTACTGGAGGGCATACAAGAGCCAGAGAGCAGCTGAGGAGCAGCAAAAAAAGATAGAGCAGCAGCTGGAAGAAGAAAGAAAGAGACGGGAAGAAGAAGAGAAAAGAGCAGCTGAGGAAGCCGCGAAAAACCAGGAAGATAATACGGACGGCCAGGGAGAAGAAAATGCCGAGCCCGAACCCTTCGTACTGGACTTCACGGAACTCACCTCGCTCAACAGCGACATCATGGGCTGGCTCGTAGTGGACGGAACAAATATAAACTATCCCGTTCTTTTCTCGAACGACGACAGGGACTTCTATCTTACCCACAACTATCTGGGCGAATACGATCCACAGGGAGCCGTATATATAGAGAACTTTAACCACAAGGATATGAGTGACTTCGATACCATAGTCTACGGACACAGTATGCTCAACGGCAATATGTTCGGTACCCTTCACAGTTTCTCCAACTGGGACTTCTTCCAGAATTACGGCACCGTGACTTTCTATACGCCGTCAGCCACGTATCACTATCAGGTCTTCGAAACGGCTACCATTGGAGATAAGCACATACTGACCTACCTGGACAACAGCAGCACGGAAAGCATCAACGACTATCTGGCGCTCATCTCAGGTTATGAAAGCGCCTTCATAAAGCCGGGATACAATGTGACTGCGGACAACCGCATCCTGACCCTGTCCACCTGCACCACCGACGATACCCAGAGACTGGTGGTGTTCGCGGTCCTGGTGGACGTGACCTAAAAACAAAAGACATGATAAAACCCGCTGACCCAAGTCAGCGGGTTTTTTGTTTTTCCTGCTATTCCTCTTCAGGCGTTTTCTCTTCTGCGCTTTGCAGCATCGCTGCCGCTTCCGCCTCTTTTTCCTTTTTGGCTATCATATGTTTCCGTATACTCAGACCGGAAAAAAGAGCTATGACCAGAAAGATAAGAGGAACCAGATAGTTCTCTAAAAAGGTCTGCATATATTACAGCTTCATTCCGTTCTGGAGCTTGCAGCCCTTGATCAGATGCTGTGCGAGAAGGGCCGTGGTGATGGGGCCTGTTCCGCCGCCGCATCCCGGAGTGGCGCTTGTGATCATTGCGCATGCGTCTACCATGTCTTCTCTGCAGTCGCCTGTACGGATCTTCTTGCCGTTTTCATCGAGAACGAAGTTCTTGTTCTCATCCTTCTTCTGTGCCATTGCTACGTCGATGACTATAGCGTCTTCTCTTACCATATCCGGTGTGAGCAGTCCGTATACTCCGCAGCCTGTGATGACTATGTCGCTCTGGGACGTATACTGCTTGCAGGACTTGGTGAAGATGTGGCAGATGGATACTGTTGCGAACTCGTTGGTGAGCATGATGGCAAGAGGCTTGCCGAATACGTTGGAGTTGTTGATGATGGTAACGTCCTTGCCCTTTACGTCGATCTCATAATACTTGAGAAGTTCCATAACGCCTTCTGCCGTGCAGGGGAAGAATCCTTCGTTGTCCATGATCATGAGTTTTCCGAGATTAGTCGGGTTCATTGCGTCCGGATCCTTTTCGGGAGCAAGCATGTACTTGATCTCGTCCTCGTTGATCTGCTCGGGAAGAGGCTTGAAGATGAGGATGCCGTGTACGTTCTTGTCGTCGTTTGCTTCCTTGATCTTTGCTACGAATTCATCCTGAGTTACGTCCATGGGGAATACCACGGATTTGACCTCGATCTCGCTCTTGGCCATTCTTGTGATGATGCTCTTCTCATAGGAAATGCTGCCCGGATCTTCGCCTACTCTGAAGATGGCGAGTGTCGGAACGATGTTGTGTGCCTTGAGCATCTGAGCATCTTCCAGGACCTTTGCGAGCATAGCTTCGCTGACTTCTTTACCGCTTAATAATTTTGCGCTCATTTTTTTCTCCTTATGTACATACGGGTATTGATATACCAATTGGTTTCCTTATCTATTATATTTGTTATCGGTATCTTTTGCAAACTGTCAATATGCCCAAAATTTCAGCCGATTTGTTTACCATAAATAAAAGGCGCCTTCCTTAATGGAAAGCGCCCTGCTGTTTTCTTTACCGTTACCACGACCGGCGATACGACATCAAATAGATTTGCCCTTTCTTTTCAGCTGAGCCTTAAGCTTTTCGATATAGTGGTCTACTCTCCATCTGGTGACATACGCCATGACTAACAGTTCTATGATTAAAAAGCCGATCCAGTATATGAGGAACGCACACGGGAACACCAGGACAAGAACAAAAGATATTATCCTTTTGACTGTATAGATCCCTGTAAGATCCACGATAAAGTCATCAAGAGCGTCCGCATCATAAGCGATCTCCACCACACAGGCGAAGATGATCAATACTACTAGCGGAAATGAGAAGCCAGTTTCTTTAAAGACCATATAGGTCTTTGTCGAAAGGTCGAATCCGGATAAGGTGGTATCCATTGCTGCGATTTCCGGAAGTCTGAATCCCAGAGTCATGAAAAAGCCCAATAATACCTTCAGGATATAGCTTAAAGGGAATGAGACCACCGCTATTCCATAGTTTGTTGATAGTTCGAATAATTCCGCGTTTCTGGCATTCGGGTTTTTGGCATATTTTTTTGAAATCGACGCCACCCTGTCTGAAAGAGCTTTGCTGGTCAAAACGTTGATAGTATTCGTTCTGATGAGGGGCGAAAGCAAAAGCGCTGTGACAAAAGTATAGAAAATAATAGCAACAACAAAGCTTCCGGTCAGCTCTTTTGCATGTAGTAGCATATTACCGAAAAAATTGATCATATTTTACCTCTTCTTCTCTTTTTTGTTCTTGGATCTGTCGAGAGATATTCCGTGTACGTCAGCGCTTATGGCAGCGATATATCTGCTGATCATTTCTGTTCCTACAAACGATACGATTATACCGCCCATGTTGACCATCTTCTTCCATGGAGCGACGATACCTCTCAATACTACGGTAGATACAAAAACGATAAACAAACCCAGACCAAAAAGGATAATGCCTATCCGAAAGGGTTTTTCCTCTCTGAATAATGTTTTAAAAAGACTTTCTTTTTCCATAAGTAATTCCTTTTCTACAAAAATGAAATAAACCAGAAGGACAAAATGCCTAGACCTGGTTCATTTCATTTTGCGGTAGATAGTGTTACTAATTGTTTGCCAACGTACTGACAAGCATAGATAACATCACTTTTTTAAACATAGGATCATCCATGGGCATTTTAAGATCCTCTGCGAGTTTATTAAAACCATCAGGATAATCCTTATATACGTTTTTACCCATATCCTTCTCCTATCTGTTGTTCATATATGAAGCAACAAAATCACAAACCGCTTTGAAGTTTTCAGCGTTTGCATCGTTTTTATACGATATGAATTTATTCTCACCAAAAATGAATCCGGGAGTCAACTCATCTATCAGCTTCTTAGACCAATCGAGACATTCCTGAACGGTTCCGTCGTTGAGCATAGTGGTCTCCATGCCGCCTATGAGACATACATTCGGAAGAGCCTCTCTGCATTCATATATATCGTCCTGTTCAAGAAGCATCGCCAATGTGCCCTGAGGATAATCTCTGAAATAATCGAAGAGATGTTTTCCGGCGCCCTCTACAGTGATCCTGTACTGCTTTTTCTTTGAGATGATCGTATTGACAAGCTTGTTTATGGGATCGTAGTAGTATCTTTCAAAAGCTTTCGGACTAAGCACTGTATGCGCAAGCATGATGCTCGATATATCATAGCAGGTCTCAGGATCTGTTCCTTCTTCGAGTCCTGCAATTTTGTCTATAAGTTTATAAATACCGTTCTGGTCGATAATATCGACCGCTTCCTTGAGAGCGTCTCCGTTTCTTCTTATATCAAGAGCAAGACCCTTGATCCCGCGGATAGCAGTAAACATGGTCTCGATTGCAAATGCCGGAAAACCGGTCTGGCTTGAATTTGCAAAAGGAATTCCATATTCATCTCTCATTATATTCATCATTCCCATGGAATAGTTGTTGAATGCAAACTGTTCATCCATAGTCCTCTGGAAATCTTCGAGTCCCTTGTCATCCCAATCGGGGAATTTTGCAGGGAGAGTCTTTTCCCAAAGATATTTGTCGGGGTTCTTGGCGTATTCAACAAGATCCTCGGAAGGACAAAGCTGATAAGGTTCAACGCCAACTACACACGAATCATCGTCATAGTAATAATATCCCTTACCGAAGGATTCTATGACCTTGAACGGATTTCTGGCTCCGTTATCCATAAGAAGATCAAATGGATAAATCTCGCAAAAACGCCTGACGCACTTTTCCATTATAGCGTAATCATTGAACGCCTCGCTGTACTTGTAGCCTGCGTCTATGATCTTCCAGGTTACGGCACAATTGAAATGCGGGGTCCTCTCAGGTACTCTGAAGGCAATGGCGTCTCTGAATAGTCTCGATCTGTACAAGACCTGTTCATGTGGTGTCATATCCTTTAATGTCATTTTTTATTCTCCTAAAATGACTCCCGGCATTAAAGCCGGGAATCATTTTTAAACTGTAATACTTTGAATGTTATTACTCTTCTGCCTTCTCAGCAGCTTTGGCAGCACGTCTCTTTTCGAGCTCTGCGCGAACCATATCCATATGCTTATCAGTAAGATTATATCCAACAATGAAGAGGACTGTACCGATAGCAAGAGGAATTCCCGGAATGAATGTCATCAGGTTGAGCATTGCGTCGAGCATGGGCTGTGTTACTTCCTTTGCGGCGTCGAATCCGACTTTTGCAAGAGTACCACCTACGATACCGCCTGTTACAACAGACGCGAGAGTCCAGCCAAGTCCACCCATCGACATAAAGAACGGTGTAAGGCTGTAGCCGGTCTTGTACTCGTAATCATCAGCAATATCTACGTTCATAGCACCAATGATAGATGCGTTGAGTCCGGAGAAGAATCTTCCGGCGCCAACAGCTGCCGTGATTCCCCATGCAGTACCAACTCCGATGAAGTGTCCGAGAATAAGGCAAACGCCGAATCCGCCATAAGCAAGAACGTTGGTCCACTTTCTTCCGACGAGTTTTACGGAAAGCGGGCAGCACCAGCTTCCGACGAGAAGTCCCATATTAGCTACGAACAGGAACATAGTAAGTGCGTTGATGTTTTTTACGTAATATGTAAGATAATATGTTGCAGCGCCGCCGTATACCAGAGATGCAGATGCTTTGCATGCATCGCCGAGGAAAAGGACAACAGGTGCAGGATTCTTGAGGTATGCATTGATGTAGATCTTTGCAGGAATGTTCTCTTTTTCTTTTACAGGCTGCTTGGTCTCTGCTACGTTTGCTGCTGCAGATCCGGAAACCTTGTAGAAGTCGTAATCCTTGATACATACCTGAGCTGTGATGTTGTAACCTACGATAGCAACGATGGAATAGATGATGTAAACCATCAGATATCCTTTGCCCTGATCGCCATTACCAAGTGAAGCAACGAGCTTTACTGTGATAAGAGAGTACAGTACCTGTCCGATAGTAGCAACAACGCTTCTCTTGGAGGAAAGTCTAACTCTCTGCTGGTTGTCCTGAGTGATGAACGGCAAGGATGCAAGTGCGGCTGTATCTACGAATGTGCTGAAGAAACTTGCAATTACGAAGATGCCTACATAATAGATGAACTGTACTGTCTGGTTAGCCTGAATGTTAACGAAGCACAGAACCATCAGGATACGGGAAATAGGCTCGAACCATTTGAGGTACATACCATATTTTCCTGCTTTCCATTCTGCTTTTCCAAGAACGACGCCCTTAATGGGAGCATAGAAGACTCCGGCAAATCTGGATACCGTTGTTACGATAGCCATAAATCCCGGGGACATCATTACGACGTTTGTAAGGAAGTAAAAATAGAAAGTGTTCATAACACTGTTACACATTGTGAATCCAAGTGTACCAGTACCGTAAAGCCATTCTTTCCATACCGGAAATGGCTTCTTAGCAGTTTCACGTTGAACTTCTGCCATAATCAATCTCCTTTACAATAGCAAAAATTGTTTGGAGGTGTCGGCCAAACAAAAAAACAATAATGACGCGTCACTAACACCTGAAGCTATTATAATGACGCGTCACTACAATGTCAATGAAAAAAAGAACTATTGAAGTATCTGAGAAATAAAAATGGATAAAAAGTTTAGATTTTGGTGACTTCCACCTCGTACATGGAATGGAATACGATATTGATGCTTTCCTTTTTTTCGACTGCCGCCTTTACGATCTCTTTTCTATCCTCCAGGGGTATGTCCAACATTTTCATATACAGATCGGAATAAATCTCTGCAAAGAAATTCGAATTCTTATTCGATTCAAAAGATTCCTTATACTTTTTGGTGTTTGCGCTCAGCGCATTAGAAAATATTTTCGCGAAAGTCATGATATGTACTTCGTCATATTCAGATCCGGATTCTCTGTTAATGACACCCATACTTTGTGTCAGATAGCCCGGAAGGACCACGGCAGCAATCCCTGCATCCATACACTCACTGTAGAAGGAGGAAGGCGATGCGTCCTTGGAAACGATATCCAGCAAACACACTATAGACAAGGACATGTATTCAAGTATATCCCTTAATCCTCTTTCAACGGAATAGTCCGTAGCTTTGCTGAGATTGTAATGAAAAGAGGCCAGACTCTTTTTGAATATTAGAGTGGCAAGCTGCTTTTTGTCAGTAAAGTAATACTGAAGTCGGCTTCTTGAAAGACCTGCCTTTTCACATATCCCCCTGCCCGAAACTTCGTCATAACCGTATTTAAAAAACAGCTCCTCCGCTGTCCTTAATAATTTTTCCCTTGAATCGATCAGATCCGGCATAATTTCCCCCAAAAACAGTAATTTTTATAATTTTAACAAATTTATATAATCGTTTACAAGTAAATAAAATCTTATTCAATTTATTATGTTGACAAGCGTAGTGACGCGTCACTATAATTATCCATATACTATATTATATTAAGGAGGAAATCAATGGCTGAATTACAAAGACCAAGTGCGGATAAGCCGTTCGCACAATGGAGAGAATGGTTCTTCGGCGCAGGCACTCTGGGAATGACCATGTGCAACAGCGTCACAAACACATTCTACTTTTATTTTCTGACGAACATAGTAATGATGTCTCCTGCCCTTATGGCAGTCATCACCACTATTTCCAGATTCATATCCTGCTTCTACGCTCCCATCAAGGGAGTCATGCTCGGTAAGCTGGAATGGAAGACAGGAAAATACGGCACTTATCTCAAATTCTTCGAACCCTTCGGAAGAGCCATAATGATACTTTGCTTTGTCAATGTTCAGGCATCTCCCGCAGTGCAGTTCATCTATTACGTCGGCGTTTTCGTCATTTCCGGTTTCATGCTTTCTTTCGTAGATACTGCGGCCCTTGCATCGCTTCAGTACATAACAAAAGACCCGCTTCAGTCCGTTCGTCTTTCATCCAAGAGAAGCGTCGTAGCTACTTTAGGCCAGGTACTCAGTTCTCTGCTCACAGTAAGGCTTGTCGCCGCTATAGGCCAGGGAGACCAGGGAAAAGGATACTTCGTCGTATACCTTATCTACTCCATCGTCGCCTGCATAGGTTATCAGTTGGTCGAGGCGATATGCGTAAAGGATTACGATTTTTACAAGGTCCAGGAAGCCGGTGAAATAGAAAGAGCTAAACTCCAGAAAGCGGATGAGGAACCTGCACCTGAAAAAGAAAAGATCCCGTTCAGCATTTACATCAAAGCATATACGTCAAACACATCCCCGATCTCGCTGCTGCTGGGAGACGCATGCAAAGCATCCGCTACGCTCCTGTATACAGGCTCCATCACTTACTATATGACCTACTACGTAAAGCAGCCTGACAAGCTCACTATGTTCCTCTTCCTTGCAAATATAGGGATGCTCATAGGAAGCTACTGCTGTCCGATTTGCGTAAAACTCTTCGGAAGAAAAGCGACAAACGTTTTGTCCTACGGCGGATTTGCCGTATCTCTTATCTGCGGCCATTTCATCGGCGTGGGACAGGCATGGGCAATAATACTCTTTGTAGCTCTCGGCAGATTCTTCTCCGGACTTAACGGGTCCATTATAGGCGCATTTTACGTCGATATAGGAGACGAATTTGAATACAGGACCGGATACTCTATTGCTCCGTTCTTTATGTCTATGGGCGGATTATCCTGGTCTATCGCATCTGTCTGCGTAGGAACAATAGTAGGATCGACGCTGGCAAGAGTCGGGTTCTCCGCTACCGCAGAGATCACGCAGCCTATGCTTGACGCGATGCTGAATCTTGTAACGCTCATTCCGGGAATTCCACTTGCCATAGGAACTGTCATTTTCCTCTTCGGATACAATCTTACCGATAAGCGTATGGCCCCCATACGTGAAGAGCTGGCAAAAAGAAGAGCCGAAAACGCGGAACAGTAATACAATATTGTAAATAATATAAAACTCTTTACCGGCCACAACGGTAAAGAGTTTTTTCTTTGTCGTTTTTATGTTTTACAAGTAAATTCGAGATCCTTCTGCTATAAACAGATATTATTTCTGTTTACAAAAGAAAGGCGCCTTCCTTAAAGGAAAGCGCCCTGTCTTGATCGTATTTTTTAGATCGTCAGAAGCGATGCGCAAAGGCCGTCTACGAAAGCCTCTCTTGCCGCTTTGTTCTCTTCGGGAATGAAATCGCACATATCGCACAGTGCTTCAAACCCTTCGGGATATTTGGTGAAATCTATGTCTGCCATTTTTAGTTCCTCCTGTTTAATACTCACCGTGCTGGACAAATTCGCTGATTGCGAGAAGGTTTTCTCTCGTGCAATCCTTGGGATAGGAGCACATCTTGTCCTGGGAAAGGATGAGTCCTCCGTCTCCGCCGACTTCCGCAATGAGTCTCTTTGTCATATCGACGCATTCCTCGGGCGTGCCGCCGCCGAGCATGGTCATGGGGATACCTCCCGCAAAGGCTATGTTCGGATACTGTTTTCTCATCTCGAAGATATCTCCGAGCTCAACGTGTATACACAGATGGCCTTTGGGCAGATCCTGGAAGAAGTCGAGGAAGGGTCTGTAATCTCCCTGGGTGAACCAGTACGAGGTCTTCTTCTTTTCTACCAGCAGATCAAGGGCGGGCTTGATGCTGGGCCAAAAGTATCTTTCATACTGCTTCCTGTTCACCATGGTATGGGAAAGGCTTCCGCCTGTCGTGTCGAATGAAACTCCCGGCGTAGGACCGTCCGGACCTTTTCTTATCATCTCGTACATGGGAAGAGTCATGGTCTCAAGCTGGTTGCGGCAAACTTCGTCGAGCTTTTCGGGGCAGCGGCGCAGATCCATGGCCATGCCTTTGAAACCTCTCCACGTGTTCATTACCGATTCGAGAGCGCAGCCGCCGACTGCCGGACCGTACATGTTGGGAACGCCCAGTTCCTCCGCCATACGTCTGTATATCCTTCCGTTGTAATCCTGGAAGGCTTTGAGCTCGTGTATGACTTTGTACATCACTTCGGGAGTCGCTGCGGCCAGTTCTTTGCCGAACCTTCTCTGAAGAAGCTTGGTGTATATGTATTTTCTCTTATCGCTTAAGTATTCGTCGTATTCGCCCGGTTCCATCAGAACGAAATCCACCGCGCTGATGAAAGAGTGCTCATCGTCGATGATGTACTTCGATTTACCGAAGCCTTCGACGATCTTGATCGGGTTTCTGTTTCCGTGCTCGCGTATGCAGTCGAACTGGTATCTTCTTTCAAAGTCCATGGTGATCTTTTCCATGAGATCCCAGTCGTACATCGCTTCGCTGAACTTGTATCCCGCGTCTACGATCTTCCATGTCATGAAACTTGAAAGATGAGGCACTCTTTCAGGAGCCCCGTTCATATATATGGCATCATGACATATTTTGATCCTGTGATCGAATCTTTCCTTTACATCCATATAGCATCCCTCCTGCTCTTTACAATTTACTATACATCATTTTGATTATATTCCATTTCAATGTCACGCAACAGTCAACAGATGATGCGCAATGATACAAACATTCTGTCCGCATTTTTTCAGTCTTTTAGGGCTGTTTTGTCCGAATCTTTCATTTGCTCATATATTGACGCATGCGCTGCCCGGATCGTTTGGACACAAAAAAAGCGCCTTCCTTAAAGGAAAGCGCCTCATAAGCTTTTCTTAAACTAATTCAAGAAATACTGCTTCGGCAATGTCGCCCTGGCGGGGACCAAGCTTTAAGATCCTGGTGTATCCGCCGTTGCGGTCTGCATAACCCGGAGCGATCTCGCTGAACAGCTTCGTTACAACGTCCTCGTCCTTGATGTATGCGAGAGCCTGTCTTCTTGCGTGAAGGTCGCCTCTCTTTGCCAAAGTGATCATCTTCTCGGCTTCTCTTCTGGCTTCTTTTGCTCTGCAGTCAGTTGTCTGAATGCGGCCGTAGCGGAAGAGATCCGTTACGAGATTTCTAAGCATGGATGCTCTGTGGGAAGAATTCCTTCCGAGCTTTCTGTATCCTTTCATGCCGTTCGTTCTCCTTTCGAATCTAATCGTCGCTCGGCGCAAAGCCGAGACCTAATTCTTCTAATTTATTCTTTACTTCGTCCAGGGACTTCTTTCCGAGGTTTCTGATCTTGATCATCTCGTCCTCGGTCTTCTGCGTGAGTTCCTGTACAGTGTTTATGCCTGCCCTCTTGAGGCAGTTGAAGGAACGTACGGAGAGTTCCATCTCTTCGATGCTCATCTCCAGGACTTTGTCCTTTACGTCTTCCTCCTTCTCGGACATGATCTCGAAGTTCTGTCCGCCTTCGGCAAGCTCGATAAAGAGCTTGAGGTGCTCTTCGAGGATCTTGGCTCCGATGGAGACTCCTTCCTTCGGGGAAATGCTTCCGTCCGTCCAGATCTCAAGGATCAGTCTCTCATAGTCCGTGACCTGGCCTACTCTGGTGTTCTCCACCATGTAGTTGACCTTGCGCACGGGGGTGTAGATGCTGTCTACCGGGATCACTCCGATGGGAGTGTTCTCGTCCTTGTTCTGATCAGCGGGTACGTATCCTCTTCCTGTAGAGAAGTTGATCTCTATGGTAAGGCTTGCGTTATCGTCGAGAGTGGCGATGTGCAGATCTTGGTTGTAGATCTCAAGTTCTCCGTCGGAAATGATGTCGGCTGCCGTTACTTCAGCGGGCCCTACAACGTTGATGAGGGTGCGCTTGGAGTCCACTCCGTGGAGGGAAACAGCCAGCTTCTTGAGGTTGAGGATGATCTCGGTCACATCTTCCTTGACTCCGGGGATCGTCGAGAATTCATGAAGGATCCCGTCGATCCTGATGGACGTGACGGCTGCGCCGGGCAGCGAGCTCAGCAGTATCCTGCGAAGGCTGTTGCCCAGAGTGTTTCCGTAACCTCTTTCAAGGGGTTCGACAACGAATCTTCCGTAGCACGGATCGTTTTCATCGAGGAAAGCCTCAATTGTTGGTCTTTCAATTTCTATCACTCGAATTTCCTCCTTATTCAAATTTTTGAACTTATGGGTTTAAGGGATCAGGCTACTACTTGGAGTAGAGCTCGACGATGAGGTTCTCTGCGACCGGAGTATCGATCTGGCTTCTTGTCGGCATGGAGAGCACTTTGCCCTCGAGCTTCTCAGTATCCATGGATACCCATTCCGGAGTGGAGATGGTCATTTCCTTTATTTCCTTAAACTTAGGAGAATCGGTGCTCTTTGCCTTGACGGCGATGACGTCGCCTGCCTTGACCTGAAGGCTGGGGATGTCAACTTTCTTTCCGTTAAGAGTAAAGTGTCCGTGTGTTACAAGCTGACGGGCTTCCTTTCTGGAAGATGCGAATCCCATACGGAATACGGTGTTGTCAAGTCTTGTTTCGAGCATGATGAGAAGGTTATCTCCTGTGATGCCCTGTTTTCTTTCAGCTTTGTCAAAGTAGTTTCTGAACTGAGTTTCCTGAAGTCCGTAGAATCTCTTTGCCTTCTGCTTCTCACGGAGCTGAAGTCCGTATGT
>JAEEGL014103555.1_pt1 | contig 15446 bp, 15 predicted proteins | sample 9134231 | NCBI WGS metagenome assembly JAEEGL01 (sample SAMN16246548, study PRJNA631951) | gut metagenome | biome: gut microbiome; feature: rumen; material: fiber-attached | host: Bos | place: Iran: Karaj | collected 2018-10 | reverse complement strand
GCCAGTATCATTACTTTCTTCATCTCAATTATCTCCTGTAAAGGGTCCTGTTGTTAAAATTATATCTTTCGATGATAGTACGTTCTTGATGGTTAGAAATATCACTTTGATGTCTATCCACATACTGCAGTGATCCACGTACCAAACATCCAATTTGAACTTTTCAGTCCAAGTGATATTATTACGCCCATGCACCTGTGCCCATCCGCTGATACCTGGCCTCACCTCATGCCTACGATGCTGTTCTTCGTTGTATAATGGTATATACTTTGGCAAAAGCGGTCTTGGCCCGATAAAAGCCATATCTCCCTTCAGCACATTGATTAACTGCGGCAATTCATCTATTGAGAATTTTCTGATAAAAGCCCCTATCTTTGTTAAGCGTTGAGCTTCTGGCAAAAGGTTCCCATCCGCATCTCGTTCATCAGTCATAGATTTGAACTTGATGACCTTAAAGATCTTTTCATCTTTACCCGGTCTATCTTGTGTAAAGAAAGCACCGGCTCCCTTGTTGGCAAAGTGTAGCCAAATAGTTACCACCAACAGGATTGGACTGATACATATCAATGCAATAAGCGATATCCAAAAATCGAGAAATCGTTTAAAAAAATGTTTGTACATATTTCAGCTTTATTACTGCTTCACGCATGGTTTATTTCTTTCCACATTTCTCAATCACATCCGCCACCTTTGCCGACAAGATGTTCTTGTCAAATACAGTCTCTGACAGTCGACGAGAATTTTTACCCCATCGTGCAAGTGTATCCTTCTGGTCTTTAAATAACAGCAATTTTTCGACCAAGTCTGAAGGATTATCAGGGTCTACGAAGAAGCCACAGTCCTCTTTCTCTACCAAGTCTTTCGTCCACCCTGAAGAGTTCACGATGATTGGCTTGCCTGCCGACAGAGAGTCAAACATCTTGTTTGGTGAGTTCGTTTTCAAGATAGGCAAGTTCAGGAATGATGTTATGCTTGCGTCACATAGATTTACAACTTCAGCCAATGTTGCCATCGGATGCAAGCCCAGGAACTGCACATTTTTCAATCCCTGCTCCTCCACCATCTTCTTCAGTATTGGCTCTGTTGCCCCATCCCCCATGAAGACAAAGTTGACATCACTGATACCATTATCCTGCATGATTTTTGCGGTATCAATTATATAGGTTAGACCATTAGCCTTTCCCATAGAGCCAAAATGAATAAGATTGAACTTTTGCAAATCGAGCCCAAATTGCTTAGCTATCTCCAAGTTTGGCTCATGCGGGAAAAACTTGTCGGGCTTCGACATATTCGGTATCATACTCGTTTTCTCCTTGGGTGTACCAGCGGCTATCACGCCTTCCTGCATACCAGGAGATAATGCTACAACATGCTCTGAACGTTCATATATATTACGTTCCAACCTTCGAAGATACCAGATAGCAAGTTTGTTTTTAATCGCACCAATCTGGATGGGGAACTCAGGCCAGAGATCGCGCACTTCAAATATATAGCGCCATTTCTTCTTTGCTTTTAGGCGCATAGCCACATAGCCAATGGTCAGGGGAGTTGATGTAGCATATACAATGTCAACATCTTTTTGTTTGGCTGCCTCTTTGATGGCCAGCCTCACGAAATTTACGAAACACCAAACCTTTCTTGGTGCCGACATATATTGACTGTATTCGTTTTTAACGAACACCACATGTATGCCGTCCACATCCTGCTCTCCTGGTTCAAATCCTTTACGTGCTGTGGTTATCATGGTTACTTGATGACCACGCTTAATTAACTCTTGTGAAATCCAATACGACCGAGTACCACCTGGCACCTTTGGTGTATTAAAATACTGATGAATGTAAAGTATCTTCATAATGTATTTATGATATTATCAAGTTTCTTGAAAAAATCTTCGTTAATATTCAGTGTTTCTCTTTTATCTATCTTTTGTGCATTCTGCTTCTTTTCTAGGAGACTCTCTTCCGACAAGTTTGATACGAACTTAATGATTTCATCGTCGTTCATAGCATCAATATCATAGCCAACACCCAACATCTTTACTTTATCTGCCAAGAAGGTTCCTGACGATACAACTATTGGTGTTTCAAAGTAGATACTTTCATATATCTTATTTGGTTCTGCATACCTTACATTCTCAGAACTCACATCGTATGTAGACAATACCATGTCTATCTGGGAATAAATCTTGTTCAATTCGTCAGGACTTTTAAAGGAGCCATGAAAAATACAGTTCTTGTATCCTTTCAACACACTAAAAGACCTCTCATTTGTTTCGGATGTGAAAGTACCATAAAAATGGAATTCATGTTGCGGAAACTCCCGACAGAAAACCTTTGCAAAATTCAAGATCGACTTATACCTAATAAATCCAACATATCCAATTTTCAAATGTTCAAAATCTACAGGCTTTTGCGGTAGAACTTCAAAATCCTTAATTCCAATATTTAGCCTGTTGGAAATAACATGTACATTATCGGGAACATTATCCCCAAAATGATATTTCACGAAACCCTCAGATCTAAAAGCAGAAAGGACCGACTTTCTGATAATTAACTTGTCTACCCTCTCATAAACCTTTCTAATCCATGAGTTAGCTATATTTGTATGAACCAAGTCTGCTTCTTCAAAAATATAGGGACTCTTTGATTGAAGTTTGAAAAGCATAGCAACATCAAGCCCTACCAAATAATAAAGATTGCAATGTCCTTCTGTTTCTTGTAAAACCTTCTTTATTCCATGATAAATTATGGTACATCTCTTAATATATGATAGATTATTTTTAAAACTACCTAACACTTCAATATCAACATATTTTGATTTATTCGGAACATCAATTTCCCTCTTAAATCCGTACGCACAAACTTTATAACCCCTCGATACGAATTCGTCTATTCGTTTAATACTATTAGGGTTAACTATCGATGTAAGAATGAAGATTATACTTCTTTCCATATTTCTATCCATTATTTAATTAAACTCTTTATTTCCGAACATACATATTTTGAATATAAATGAGCACCTCGAATATTCATGTGACCATAATCTTGAAAAAGAATACTGTCTTCAGATATTCCTTTCATATATGTATGGTTAAAAAAATGGATGCCATATTGATTGCATAGTTTTTTTATTGGATCAAACTCAGAGGCCTGAAGAGCAGCCTCCTCCTTACTAATATATCTGGGGCTCACCATAAAACACATTGTTACATTATAATCTTTCATTTCTACTATCAAGCTCTCTATATACGACAATTTCACTTTGTCAATAACATTATTTGTTATTATAGCTTTATTCTTGTTTTCTGACCTAATAATACCATGCAATGGTTCGAATCCATTAACAAAATCTCCTTTAATCAAATTATCAATTATATTATGTACAATAAAAGAATTGTTTTTGTACATGTTAGAAAGGAGGCGTAACCCCTCGAGTTCATCTCCTAATTCTTCATACATTTTCTTAACAGAAGGTTTATCTGCATATTGTCGCAACCTACCTAAATACTTAGAATAATCATCCATCACATAATAATCATATCCTGGTGATACTTCATAAATAACAAACTTGGGTTTATGTCTGGATGAAACTATTCCATAACGTCCATAGGCAGTTATAATACCACAACCAGGTTCACCACAATTATAACAAGACATCCCTAATGAGTCCATAAAAACCTGAGGATCATAGTGTCTTGCAGCTCTTGATGATCCCATTATCAAAATATCATCATTGCAGACCTCGCTGATATAGTAATTCTTCTGCGTTTCGCCACCCTTAGCGTGAGACCTCAGATATTCAAATCCGTAACCGGTGGCAACATCAATAATCGCAATTAATGCAAAAAATAACAGAACTTTCTTTATAAACTTTGCCATTAATCAGAAACTAACATATATAAATGAACTACCATCAAAAACCCCGACAAGCATCATCATCGTAAAAACTGCGAGATAAGCGCACCAGCGCAACCATTGCTTACTATACAGTTTGTTGTACAAGGCGGGGAAGAACTCGGTCATAACTTCATACATTACAACTGGTATCAGTGCCATTAAAATGTAGGCGAGTGTACTTCCTTCGGCTATCAGTTTTCCTTTCACCGAAAGATATCGTGCAAAATATCCAAATGTTTCACCCATTGAAGGACTACGGAATATTGTCCATGCAACAGTTACTATAAGGAAAGTCAAACCTATTCTCGCTAATTTGCCAATACCCTTGTACTCTTTTTTGTTCCAGCCAAACATTTTCTCAATAATTTGGCACACTCCGTGGAGGATTCCCCACATAATGAAGGTCCAATTTGCACCATGCCAGATACCACTAACAAGGAATGTCACAAAGATGTTCCAATAGTTTCTCCATTTACTACAACGACTACCGCCTAATGGTATATATACATAATCTTTCAGCCATCTTGAAAGTGAAATGTGCCACCTACGCCAAAAATCTGTTATGCTTACTGAGAAATATGGTCTATTAAAGTTGTTTATTAAGTCAAATCCTAACGTTTTTCCTAAGCCGATAGCCATCAATGAGTACCCGGCAAAGTCGGCATAAATCTGAATGCTATAAAGAAGACTTCCTATAAAGCATCCAACTCCAGAGAATTTCGAATATTCCGAAAAAACAGTATCAACATAAATCCCTGTCCTGTCCGCCAATGCCACTTTCAGAAACATGCCCCAAAGTAAATATTTAAGACCACTAACAGCTTGGTTATAGTTAAAAATCTTGGATGTCTTTATCTGTGGCAACAGTTCGCTTGCTTTACTGATAGGGCCAGAAGCGACCTGAGGGAAAAAAGAAACAAATAGCACATAATCTGCTATGTTCTTTTCTGCCCGTATTCGTCCATGATATACATCGAGCATATAACCCACCGCCTGAAAAGTGAAGAACGATATTCCTACAGGTATAGCCCAATTCAAGCCAGGTAAGCTGAACTGCAAACCAATAGCAGCCAAGCCGTCACTAATGCTAAAGTTTAGGAAGTTATAATACTTGTATATAAGAAGGGGCAATATTCCCAGAAGAGTAAATAGCCAAACCAAATGTTTCCTCTTTGAGTTTGATTTTTGAACATTGGAGCCTTCACCAGTTTCCAAAACTTGCCCCCCCCAGAACGTAATTAGCGTCACACCCAAAAGTACAAGGGCAAACGCAGGCTTCCAATTCATATACAGCAAATAACTGACTAGAATCAGAAACCATCTCCTCCATTGGTTATACCGAGCTGGTATCGCCCAATAAATACCAAAAATTATAGGGAATATCAGCAGGAACAATAGTGTATTAAATAACATAGCATTTGACTATTTAGTAAAATATTTCCCCTCTTCCTTGTATTTTCTATTCACTTTTGCAATTGTATGAATCCAGTTTTTATACCCTATAAAAGGATTTTGTTTATACTTGACAAGGAGGCTACAGCAAGTCCAAAATGGCCTTACTCCAAATTTCAGCGACATAGAAAAGAAATTCATTATTGATTTTTGATATTCAGGAAGTCCTTGTTCTTTCACAAACTTATTATATCTCAACTTTACCTTGAACCTTGTCAATATCGCATCTTTATCCATACGACGTGTTAATGACCCCCTTGAGACTGTAACAACATATACCTTTTCATCTACTGCCATTATCTTCTTGGCATAGAAACCTGTTAATAGAGAAAAATATTCATCATTACTAGCAATTACCTCATCATATCTAATATTCATCCTATCAACCAATTTTTTGCTTACCATCTTAGCCCATGGTACAGGCCAACATAGCCTTAATTGCGTTTCGTCTCTCATTCCATCTAAGTAACCTCGTACCAAATTAGTATACCTATCTCCTCTCTCTGAATGATCGCCTGTATCAGTATAAATGCCATCACAACTAAAGCATATCAGTTCTGCATCACTATCTATATAATTACTAAAAATTTTAAATGCATTTTCTGTAAAATAATCGTCAGCATCAGCAAAAATTAACCATCGGCCTTTAGCATTTTCTATTCCTACATTTCGAGCCCCTCCTGCATATCGCTCAGGTGGAGACCATAACAATGTATAGTCCCTATCTACACCAACATCATCTTTCTTTATTGGTACCGGACTGTTATCAACTAGTATAATTTCTATCTTCTCAGAGGAAGGAATAGAAGCAATTAGTTTTGGTAGTGTTGAGATAGAATTCCTTTGGGGAATAATGACTGAAAAATCAGGAGTATTCATCTTTTTATTAATTTTTGGGGAAGACGCTTTGGTAGACTGCTTTCTAACAGGAAAGACAATACTATTGTAAAAATCACAAAATAGGAATTAAAGTTTTCATAAAAGAAACCACAGAACAAGCCAACAAACAAGCTATAAACTAAAGCTCTTTCATTATCATTTAAAAATTTTCTAAGTCGAACCAATTTAAATGTGAGCCTTATTAAAAAAATCACAAGGGTTAAGCCCATTATCCCCCTTTCTGCTAATAGGGTTACGAAACTATTCATAAAATAGGGAGGTAGAAATGTGTGAGCACCTTTCATGTAGTATCCGGATCCAAAACCTATACCTACTACAAAATTCTTAAATGAATCAATCCAAATAAGCAATCCATCTAATGGCACCAAGAAATGCCTATCCTGCATTAATGTAGTATTTTGAATATTTTCCATTCGGCCAAATACCATCTTTTGTACATATTCGGTTTGAGAAACCATAGCAAAAACCGCGATGACAACTATCAGTGATAAAACTATCTTAAACTTTCCGCGTTTAAAAACATACTTCAGTTCTCCATTAAAAAACAAGAAAACTACGACAAACAGAATGCCAACTATTCCCGATCGGCTACCCGTCATTATTAGTATAAGCGTAAATACTGATATTAATATCCATTTCTGATATGTTTTAAATAGTCCTTTGCAGAATAACAACAGCGTAATACACATTGACATTACAATAGATAGTATAGGAGGCGTAGCATAAGGCAAATAAAGTCTTATTTCTCCTGCCGCAGTACCTCGATCAAGAGCATCTTCACTTGGTGTAATACTCATCCCGAAAGGTAGAGGTATTACATCGGGAATGCCACCAACCGTATAGTATATATATAAGCAAAAGACAGAAAAAGGTATGACTATATACTGAGACCATATCATAATTTTTATCAATTGAGGTATATCTGAACGTTTCAAACAGTTGGGTATAATGAATAACAACAAAGATGTCATCAGGCCTAGCAAAAGACAACTTTTACCCCATTCTGCATTAATTGATACCACCCACGCAATCAACGTGCTTAGTCCCCATAATAGTGATGTAAAAAAATACGACCCTTCTTTCACGGTTTTTGAAAGCACATAAGGCAGGCCTACTGCTACAGTAGCTATAACCAATAATTGAAAAATAGACAGGCCAACCCCAGGAAGTCTTATCACCTGTGTCGCGAGGGTTAATATTGTCAAGAATATTAATTTTCTTATAAAGTTTCTCATTATAATAATTCTAAATATCGATAATATTCGTAAATCCTATAATTTATGGTAATTTTATCGTGGCACTTCTTTCCCAAAAGGCCAGTATTTTCATCCAATGTTTCTATCATCTGCGTTGAAAGAATATTATGCGCAAGGCTTTTTGGTATCAACCCATTAAACACTTTAGAGCAGAACATAATTTCAAATCCAGGAACATTATAAGGATAGCCATATATGTTTATTGATTTTTCTTCTAACGTTAGAAGTTTGCTCGGTAATGTTCTATCGTCTTTAGTATTACTATTGAGCAACTCTAAAGAGTAATTTTCTTGACACACAAAAGATAACGCCTTTAGAAAAACTTTAGATTTGAAAAACGGTTCGTTAGGGGAAAGCATATATAGTCTAGCGAATGCCATAAGATTAAACATATGGTATCCAGTTTCTCTGTACTTTAATCCTGGCAGTCCAAACAGCTCATTAATCGCATCCCTATACTTGCTTATTTTCTTTAACAAAGAATCTTTAAAACTACTCCTTCTATAAATAGTATGAGCAATTCTACCGACTCTATTTATATTCAGATTCTTTGGTAAGTTTTTTTTATAATTGTTCAACTGTTGTTTTAATTCATCTGAATCAACATATTGAAGCAATTCTGCTAGGGTGGCCGCATACCATAGTTGATGGTTAAAAGTGAAGTCTATAGAATTCGACAATGGTCTGCACCACAACGAAAGGCTTTTATCAAATTTATGCTTTTTACAAATCGACTCAGATTCAGACAAATATACTGGGTTCCCTGTTACTTTATATGCATAAAGATATCCTTCAATCAGCCATGCGTGACCTATTACACCATTACACTCATCCTTGCCCGATTTCTGACGCATCTTATAAATACCTTCCTTCGATTTTCTTGAAAGAAGCTGACTTGCTAGTTTTTCTACGATTTCTTTACATTCTATTTGTTTATACTTCAAGTATTCTATAGAAGCTATGACTATAAGATGCGCCATATTTCTTACGTCAGTTTCAGGATCGTCATATGGACCGTTGATTCCGTTTTCAACAGTTCCTTCATTGTTATATTTGTTTATAAGAGAGCTTCCTATCTCACGTATTTTTATTGTAATATTGTCATTCATATTTTAATCAATCATTTTTATTCTTACGCTTTCTTTGAAATGTTTTTTGCAGGTACACCTGCCCAAGTTGTATTTTCAGGAACATCACTTATTACAATGCTTCCTGCTCCAATTATTGCATTATTTCCGATCTTTACTCCTCCCAGAATACAAGCATGGCATCCTATAAAAACATTATCGCCAATTACAGGCTGGCTATTGTCATGTGAGCCGCCTTGCCCTCCGATTGTAACTCCGTGAAAAATTCTGCAATTGTTTCCAATTTTGGCTTTTTTATTTATTACAATGCCTAATCCCCTATGGGCGAAAGAGATACCCCCCCCACTTCAATGCCAGAGGGTATATCACATGCATGTAATGTGTTATAAAACAATGCCAATAAAGATGCGATTCTACGATGTCCTTTTTTATGTAGCTTATTAGCTTTATAAAAAACACACTCCAAAGATAAAAGATTTCCCATTTTATTTTTGTATTAAATGATTTTTTCTATTTATTCCAAATACCTTTTGCAGTTCCATTAATAATTTTCTTAAGCTGTATCCTACCTATTAGAGCTTGTATCAGAAATACTAAAGACGGCACAATTATTACACCGGCGGTTCCATAAACCTTACAGAAATAATTAATAAGAGGTAAAGCAACAACGACAAATGGCACATAAGTTAATAATTGGACCCGAAGTTTGCCGATTCCATTAATTATATGCATATACATTGAGCTTGCTATATGTGTAATTACATAAATAGTAACACCAATTGTAAGCAACAAATCAATTTCAACAGAGTTGCCAATCCACCATCTATAGACAAATGGTGAGATAGCGGCCATAATAACACCAATTAATAAAGCTAAAACCCATAATTGCTCTAAACGGTTTTGGCATTTTTTTATCCAAGCATAGTCTTTTTGTGTATAAGCATTTGTTACGGCAGACCATATAGGAGCTAAGATAATTGAAAAAACCATAAAAAGGACATTCATATATTTATATGCAATATTATATTGAGTTACAGCTACAGCCCCTACTTGTCTTGTCAGAATAATATTTATGCACTGATAAACGACCAAAATAGATATTGTGATTAAAAAGAATTCTATTCCTAATTTTACAATATCTCTTGTCAATGAAAATTTAATAAGTTTAATTGAAGGCGCAAATTTTTTATAAGAAGTAAATCTAAAACAAACTAACGAAGCAATCAGTATAAAGATTGTAGGCATTACTGAAAAAGCAAATGCAAGCAGTACTAAATTACCAACTGTGCATCTTGTTAATACATAAACCGAAACAAATCCAATTATTTGTCCTAATGTTGACATTAAAGTAGCTAATGCCGGTTTTTGATCAGCTATAAGCATTGTATTAAAGATAGAACAAACAAAGTGTACGCTAAAAGAACATGTTAGTATAAGAAAAACAACATTCAATTCTTCATTATATGAATTATCTATGTTTAATAAACCTGACCAATCTATAAAATGATTGATTGTGCTTACAATCAAAATAATCATTATAAAAATAATAGATAATACGGCATATGTTGTACTCACATATTGTCTGGCTAAATTCAGGTTTCCTTTCGCCATACTTTCGGCGAATTTATTTCTAAATCCATTTCCAAATCCCAAATCAAAATAGGCAAGCCAGTGAATTATTGAACTCAGAGTCAACCATATTCCATATCTGACTGGGTTAACATATCCTATTGTTAATGGTACGACCTGTAATGAAACAATTATACTGATTGCTTTTAATCCAAATGAGAAGAATACATTTTTTCTTACTTTTTTAGATCTTCCATCCAAATTTGAAAATTTATTCAAAACATTCATTTTGCTTTAAGAAAACATCTATATTAACAAACAATTCTTTATTATTTTTAATCCATTGTTCATCCTTCTCCCACCATTTAATTATCAGTAGTTTACGGATGGCGTCTTCATCAAATCTATATTTAATTAATTTAGAATCTACCCCCCCCACTATAGCATAAGGTGGTACATCCTTTGTAACAACAGCACCCGTTGCTACTACTGCGCCATCCCCTATTTCGACTCCATCAAGGATTCTCACATCAGATCCTATCCATACGTCATTTCCAATCTTTACACTATATTTTTCAAAATACTTTGGCTCTGTAAGCTCTACATATTTTTGCTCATTTACATATGTAAAACCACATTGTTTTGCTTTAGAATAAAATGCAGGGTGTGTGCTAACAAAATGTAACGGATGGGACCCTCTTATTATCATAACACGGGATCCTATTGAGCAATACCTACCTACCATACAGTTATACAAATGGGAATTATTACCAATGTATGTAGCAAATCCAAGGTATGTGTTTTTTAGGGAAGACTTTGATTTAATACGATTTCCTCCTTCTAACAAACACTTCTTATCAACGCTTGCCCTTTTCTCCAATAAAACAACTCCTTTGGATCCTTTTATTCTACGTTGTTTAAATAAACCTACTATGTTCATCTCTTAGTTTTTATATAATTTAAAACAAAGACAACATGTTGTCTGGCAAAATTTACAAACCAATAATAAAATGCATAGGCAAAAGAAAACGATGCAAAAGAATAATTCCAAAGATCTTTCAAATTCTCCGTAGATACTATGTGACAAAAAATATTCTTATAATTTGCAATAAAACCTAAGTCTTTTCTCATTTTATGGGGAGAGTCTAGCTTTGCACCTATTTGCATATTTTTTGACACAACCACCTCATAACCATGTTTTTTTGCTCTCCATGCCAATTCATGATCAGCTCTATAATGTGGCAATTTTTCTTCATTATAAAGGCCTATTTCATTAAGAATTCCAACTGGGAAAACAGTGCCCCTACCTTTCAATACATCACTGTCATAAAAATTAGCTTTTAATGTATCTAATATCTCACCATGGTGTTCATAAATAAAGCATGCTTTTGCTTTATTAAGTTTCATATTAAGATGTTGAATCTTATATGGTGGTATCGTTTGATAACACAAAGACCCTATGCAGGAATTAGGTTTTTGTGCAATAGCTTTATTAACCTGTTCTAAGTAGTCATTATTAATAATAACATCATCATTTATAACCAAAATATGGTCTTCTGGTTTTATTGAGGGTAAACTCAAAACATATCGTAGTCCAATATTGATGGCACCTGTCCACCATTTATCACTACTTCCCTCTATTATAATGACCTTATCATCACTACACTTCACTTTCTCTGTTCCATGATCAACAGCGACCAATACATAATCCTGAAAAGTCTGTTCTCGCAATTCATGCACAAAATTTAGGAAAACTGCATGACGGTTAAAAGTTGGCGTAACAAGATATAACATAATTCAACATTTTTATATTTCTCCAATCCTTGTATAAACAAATCCCATTTCTTCAAGTTCCATACGGTCATAAATTTTACGACCATCGACGACAAAGTTGCCTGACATAACTTTCGTATCTTCTGTGCATCGACATCCACATACGTTACATGTGCCCCCATTTCTGCGAAGCCCCAGCATCTAAAACCTATCGATTGCTTGGAAAGATATAGAGCCTCTAATACACACCTTCCATCTTAAGTAAAGCAAGTATTCTTTTAGTGTTAAGCATACGCCCTTGTCTATTGAGATGATAAGGTGTATTATAGATATAAGTATTTTTGTATGCAAACATTTCTGGTTTACCATACCATTCGTAGTCCTCTAAACGTTTTATCAGATACAAAATCTCAACTTTATTCTTTACATAATTATCAATACAAGTAGCTGGAGGGATTATTAAAACCCTTACTCCTTTTATCTTTAAATTATATATTTGTTTTGTGAAATATGCAAAATAATCTTCATTAAACGGTTTGCTTATTTTTTCTCCAATAATTCCTTCTTTTTCTGGAGATAAATAAAGATGCGTTATTTCATCACCATATGAGTTAATTCCACTTCTTTTATATACAAATTTGGATTTCTTATTTTTGCCATAATCAACAAATCCTTTTATAAAGTATTTAACTGTCTGCATTGGGTAGCCTGTTAATACGTTTTTCCATTGCTGATAATTACAGGTTTCCAAATAGTTGCATGAATTTGTTACATAAGGTAATTGTCCCATAATTGATTCTTCACCATATGCGGCTTCCCCAAAAAAATGTGCATACTCAGGTGCAACGACAACAATATCGCTATCTTTTATGTAAGGGGAATATGTATCCAATGATAGTTTCAACCCTAATCCAGCATGCAGTCCTAAATTGATTACTTCCTTTCCTGTCTGTTTGATGAATTCTTCTGTATCTATCCCAAAGGCAAGGTTTGAGCCTCCGATGAAAATAATTCTCGGAATTCCTTTATAGTGCTTTACCAGTTGCTCTTTGTCATAAAAGGCTTTTACATATAAATCCTTAGCACTTCCCTCATTATTTACAAACCCCATAAAAACTAGGATACAAGAGAGCACTATAACAAACAATATACAATCTATTATAAAATGTTTCATATCAAACTAAAAAACTAAAAGTTTTGATATATGAATTCTCCTGTTGTTGTTCGATAACAAAAGAATAACAATAATAACACGACATAAACAAACCATCGCAGTATTTTATGAAACCTCATAAGACCGATTAAAGCAAATTCTTTCTTGCGCTCAATCCATTCTATTGTAAGGAAAGCAACAAATACTATAACCCATATTTTCCAGAGTGACATTGGCAAATCAATGATAGTGAATGGTATTGTTATGTTTTTAAATATGCAACCTATGTATGCAGTGGCATCAGAAAGGGATGGAGCTCTAAAAAAAATCCATGAAACCGTGATTAAAACAAATACTCCAAACATTGAACCAACCGAACTCAAAGTTACAACATCAGGTTTGTTTTTCCAACGATTCTTAATTTGGGGATATAGTATTGATGGAATGAACATCAGACCGCATATGAATCCCCATATTACATAGTTCCAAGAAGCACCGTGCCATAAACCACACAATGAAAAAACGACAAGAGTATTGAATATTGTCCATACCTTTCCTCGTCTATTTCCACCCAAAGGAATATATATGTATTCTGTGAACCATGATGTTAAAGATATATGCCAATTGTGCCAAAACTCCGATACCGTCTTTGAGAAATAAGGGAAATGGAAATTCTGCATCAACTTTATACCAAAAAGTTTACCCACACCTATGGCAATGTCTGAATAACCTGAGAAATCAGCATATATCTGTATTGAATATAATACACATCCTATTATGAGATTTATGGAGTTAAGATTATGGTAGTCACTCCAAATTGCATTAACTATAAGACCTACATTATCTGCTATTACTACTTTTTTAAATAATCCTGAAAGTATTTGACGGAGGCCGTTCCTCGCCTGTTCATTGTCAAAAGATTTAGTTTCCTTTAATTGTGGGATAATTAACCTACCTCTGTCAACGGGTCCTGACAACAAATGTGGGAAAAACGAAATATAGGCAAAAAAGTCGACGATACTTGTATTCTTCTGAATTAATCCGCGATTTGTATCTATAGAATAGCTAACTGCCATAAATATATAGAAACTTAAACCTAGCGGAACTATTAGGTCCCCCCCCCCATAATTATTGATTGAAAAGACCTCACATATACTGTCTCTAAAGAAATTCAAATATTTGAAGTAGCACAACACTCCTAAACAAACTATTATGTTTATGGAAGTCATTAGTTTCCTCCTCTTTTCAGAACTTTGTGAGGTAAGCCAAGTTAGAAGAGATATTCCAAACAAGCAAAAGCAGAACCTTAAATCAATGAGCCCGTAAAAAAAATAGCTAGCTATCACCAAGAAGATATTCCTAGCATTAACATACCATTTGGGTATGCCCCAATAAACAGTAAAGACTATTGGCAAAAAGAAAATGAATTCAAAAGAAATAAGGCTCATATATCAAATAGAATTAATATAATAACATTTTCTATTTATATTAAGTCTAGCAGTAGTGTTTAGCTACCGCCAGACTTTAACTCTATATGTGGTAAATATTCTCTTTAATAGGACAGATATTGTGGCAATCTAGGATTACCTTGCCCTTCAGTTTGTCCCAATTCTGCTTGATGTGATCGTGTTTAACCATGATAACAACCATATCAACCTCATCGAGGAACTGATCAAAGTCGAGAATCTGATTTTTCACTATTTCCTTCTGAGTAAAGAATGGGTCAAAGGTTTTGAGAGGACGGGCCAAGTGGCGCTCCTGGATGTCGAGCATCTGTAGGGTCGGGCTTTCACGAATGTCGTCAACATTCTCCTTATAGGTGAGGCCATATAATCCGACTTTCCGATTATCCGTAATTCCATGCTCTTCCATAATCTCATGGATGCGTTCCAAAACAAACACTGGCTGATAGTCGTTGGTTTTCATGGACTCGTCAATCACCTTGGCCAGCTGGGGATAGTCGCCTACCAAGAACCATGGATCAACAGAGATACAATGCCCACCTACACCAGGACCAGGCTGCAAGATGTTTACACGGGGATGCATATTGCAGATTTTGATGATTTCATACACATCCATATTATCGTGACGGCAGATGCGGCTCAACTCGTTGGCAAAAGCAATATTTACGGCACGGTAAGTATTCTCTACCACCTTGGTCATTTCTGCAGTGCGAATGTCAGTTACAATGATTTCGCCTTGGCAGAAGCTTGCATAGTACTGCTTTACCTTCTCGCCAATCTCCTTTGAGTCGGCACCGATGGTGCGGTTGTTGTGCAGCAGCTCGTACACCATATTGGCCGGAATGATACCCTCAGGAGCATGTACCAGATTGATGTCCTCACCAATCTTGAAGCCG
>JAEEGL013337569.1_pt1 | contig 15446 bp, 12 predicted proteins | sample 9134231 | NCBI WGS metagenome assembly JAEEGL01 (sample SAMN16246548, study PRJNA631951) | gut metagenome | biome: gut microbiome; feature: rumen; material: fiber-attached | host: Bos | place: Iran: Karaj | collected 2018-10 | reverse complement strand
GTTTCCGTTCCCTGAGATCTCCTCTCCGAAATCGTAGAGCTGATCGAGCACGGCGATGTGGTGCGTGCCGATCGAGGCGGTCTCCACCGACTGCAGCCAGTACGATTCGAACAGCTCCAGCGCGGTCATCACCAGCATCAGTAGCACCACGGAGGTGACGAACACCGACAGATAAGTCCTCAGCCTGCGCCTCCCCTGACGCGCCGAGACAAAGAACAGCCTCCGCGCCGCTTTCCGTATCCCGTTCATCCTCACTCACTTCCTTTTCGATTAATCCGTATCCTTCCTGAGCCCTTCCGTGATCGGCTCTTTCAAGAGGCGGCGCGTCGGGAAGACCGTGCCGAGTACGGCGGCCAACGCGGAGAGCGCCTGAAAGGGAAGGGAAGCGAGAAAGAGCAGAACCGGTACTCCTGCCGATTCGAAGATCTCCGCGCGGCACTGCGCGTAAAACTCCGGCGTGTAGGTCAGCGGGAACATGTCCGCCTGAATATTCAGCTCCGCCATGCTGCTGAAGATATACGACACCGAGTAGATCACGGCGAAGGCGAGCGTGATGCCGAGCGCGAGTACGACCGAGGGATAGGTCCCGATGCGCATCTTTTTGTAGATTTCCCGATCCGTCGCGCCGAGCTGACGTTCGATGGCAAAATCCCGCCTCGAGCGCAGGGCTTTCATGGAAGACTGCATATAGGTCATGACGCAGAAGGAGAGAAAAAGCATGAAGAAGAATAATCCGGACAGGAGGTTGTTCGCGCGGTTCACGCCTTCTTCGGATTCGGTGAGAAAGCGGATGTTCTCTATATCGTACCGGAGCAGGGCGGGCAGGCGGTTCAGAGTGTCCGTGACCGCACGGCCTTCTTCCTCCGTCAGGCCTTCATCATAGCTGACATAGAGGTACTGGCATTTGTCGGCGCTCAGGATCCCGGCCGCTTCGGCTCCCGCGGGACTCAGAATGATCCAGTCCCCCCGTCCGTATTCCGGCGCGGCGACCGCCGTGACATGAAAGGTCGGGATGTCATCCGGAATGACGGGCGTTTTGTGCGAATAGGTCATGGAGGGAAGCAGGCCGAATTCCGTACCGACTTCGACGGACGTTACGTAGTACGGCGACGCCATATAGACGGCGGCGTACGGATCGGAGAAGAGATCATCCGGATTCCCTTCCTTCAGCGCCGCCCATTTGTACGGCAGCGTGATTTCGTCCGTTATGAGGACGGTCACTTCCTCCCATTCGCCGGTATGATCGGAAAACGGACAGTGGTAGATGAACCTGTCTTTTCCGATCTCTTCCCGCGAGCCGAAATTGTTGACGGAGGAATATGTTCCGACGCTCTTCACGCCGTCGATCTGCCGGATCTCATCGGCGAGGGAGACGGGAATGTTCAGGGAGTTGACGGACCGGTTAAAAAAGTCCGTGATATTCTTGACGGAAATGACCGTATCGACGCCCGCCGGGTAGTTGGTTTCGATCCGGCGGATATTGTCCGCCGCGCCGAGATTGTTTGCGACGGCGTCGCAGAGATAGTACCCGAGCACCAGCGCGAGCAAAGCGCAGATGACGGCGTGGAGAATCTCGCCGCGGATCTGCCGGAGGGTTTCGAGCAGAGCAAGCCGGGCGATCTTGTCCTTCACGCGGCTGAGCGTGCGGCTGGATCTTTTTACGAACGGCATTTTCCCGCGCCACGAGCCGGAGATCAGGACGAAGGGAGCCTGCCGGGTCAGGAGCGCGATGCCGAAATAGGTAAAGACGGTCGAGAGCAGCACGAACCACAGGGCGGATTTGGTCAGATTGATCCACGGGACGGTGAAGACGAATCCGATCCCCACCGCGGCTTTGTTGTACGCGGAGATGTAGATATTCGAGAGAAGGGCGGAGAAGAGCACGACGGGAGGCGCGGAGAGGGCGGAGATCAGAAGGATCTGTCCCGCGGCGAGCGCGCAGAGGTCCCTTCGGTTGGCGCCGACCGCTCCGAGGATCCCGAGCTCGGGCGCGTTCGCGGCGGACCAGTTCGTCATGAAGGAGGCCAAAATCAGCGCGGCCGCGGCGACGATCGGCAGGCTTTCGATCACCACGGGCGTGGCGGCGTATTGGACCTGCCGCGAGAGATACAGCGTGTTGATGTATTGCCTGTATTTCTGGACAAGCTTCATGGTGGAAGTCTTGTCGAAGGACGAGAGCTGCTGGAAATCCGTCTCCCCGAGACGCAGCTTTCCCCACAGCCGGTCAAGGGTCTTGGCGGCGTAGCGGTCCGAGTTGTAGCCGCACAGGAAGAAGTTGTCGTATTTCATCACCGCTCCGGTTTCCGCGTCAATGGCGGCGGCGGTGTTTTCGCTCACAAAGGCGTAATCGGCTTCCTTGTCGTTGACGGTGAAGATGCCGCAGACCGTGAGCGGATAGTAGGTCATCTGCGTCGCGGTGAACCAGAGATCGTTCTGCTCCCCGACCTCTAACCAGTCCACCGAGGAGTAAAGGCTGTCCGATACGGCGATCTCCCCGTCCCCCGGCGCATGCCCCCAGATATAGGTGACGTTCAGCGCCTCGTCGGTCGTCTCGTTCTCCACGCTGATCCGGGCGGGACGGGAAGAATCGGAGGAGGACGCGAGCCGGGAGGACCACGGGATCGCCCACGCTTCCCTGATGGCGGAGTCTTGGGCGATCTCTTCGCTGTAATCGTACAGCATGGCCTCGATTTTGACGTGATACCGTCCGTAGGCCGAAATCTCGTCCTGCCGGTACCACTGAGCCTCCCGTACTTCCATCCACGTCATGACGACGGTCATCAGAACGATGGAGGTGACGAACACGGAGAGATAGGTGCGTCTTCTGCGGTACAGCTGGCGCGACGAATAAAAAAACAGACGGCGGAACCATTCTTTCAGCTTTTTTCCCATCGCGCGCCTCCGGATCTGATCTTATCACTATTATTGTAGCATTATAATGAAAATTTGTCAAGTGACTTTTGACTATTTTTGTAAAAAACAAAAAGCTGCCCTCCGGTCTCCGCAAAGGGAGAACAGGGCGGACAGCAAGGGGAGGTCAGCGCACAAGCGAAGGCTTTTTCACTTTCCGGTGCCCGAGGACGGATCCGAGCGCGGAAGCGGGAAGAGCCAGCAGAAGAAGGATATGCCCGACGGAGGACGGCACGGAGGCGGACGGAAGGGGGAGCAGGGACAAAAGGAAAACTGCGGCTGCGTACATACATCCTCCGAGCAGGCCGGAGACGACGCCGTCTCCCGAGAACCGGACGGACAGGATCCCGGCCGCAAGCGCGCCCGCGTAGAACGAAAAGAGCGCAAGCGGCAGACAGAGCGGCCCCGGATTCTCCGTTCCGCAGAGGACCGTGGAGAAAACGAGAAGACAGACCGCAAGCGTCAGCAGCGCGCCGGCGGAACCGAAAAGACAGGCTTTGACAAGCGGCTCTTTCCGCCTTTTGCGGCGGGAGGAGGCGCGGTTGGGAACGGACATAGAAAAACCTCCCCGGCAGATTCTGTCCGAATCTATGCCCGGAGAGGGAAAAGTATGCGTAAATTTACTCCGCGTCTTCCGCGTGGACGTCCACATTGCGGACGGCGGTGCGAAGGATGCGGATCTTGGTGCAGTCCTTGGACGTTTCGATCAGAACGGTTTCGTCCTTGATGGAGACGATTTTTCCGATGATGCCGCCGATCGTCGTGATCTCATCGCCTACCTGAAGATTATCAAGCATGCTTTTCGTCTCTTTTTCCTGTTTTTTCTGGGGCCGGATCATGAAGAAGTAGAAAACAACGAGCATGACCGCCAGAAAAACGAGGGTGTAAATCATGTTGGCGGACTGAGTGGTGGCGGCGCTTCCCGCGGCTTCGAGGAAATAGTACATCGAAGGAATGCTCCTTTGGGAGGTTGTTTGACTCATTATATCCCAAACGTTCCGCCGATGCAAGAAGTCTGTGCGGAAGTTTAAACAATGTTTAAGATTTGGTAAAAGACGGATCCGTCTGCTCCGCCCGCTCCCGGATCCGCGCATAGGCTCCGAGCATGGCGATGAGCCCGAGATATTCGTCGTCCGCGATCATGCCGCCCGATCCGACTGCCCACTGACCGGGGAAGGCGGCATCGAGGGCTTCCGTGCGCGCGTAGAGAGGCGCGGGAAGGGATAACCGGTCTATCCCGAGCCCTCCGAGGATGCGGATCCCGCCGCCCGCCCGCTCGAGCGCCTCTTCCGCTCCGCTTTCCGCGAACCATCCGGCATCTCCGCGCCGGACGGCGTCTTCGGGCGTACCGTCCATGCGGATCACCGGGACGCTGTGGGGGCGGGTCTCTCCCCAAAGAGCCACTGCGTCGCCGTACCGATCCGCGAGGAAGGCGTCCTCGTCCGTATCGCCGAGAAACCCGAAGCCTAAAAAGGGAAACTGCGGACGGTTCTTTTCGGCTGCAAGCGCAAGCGCGTTTTTTTCGGCCGGATCCCGGTTTCTGAGATCGATCCAGACGAAATCGGAGCCCGTGCGCTCCGTTGCGGAGATCAGCGTGGAAACCTCGGATCCCGGCTCGCTCCACAGGCGGTTCCCCCTGCGCCAGATCAGGGTTTCCGCGTGCCGCCGGGATAAAAACGGTTCGAACAGGACCGGAAATCCGCGCCGCCCCGCGAGAAAATCGAGAAATACCGCTTTGTTTCTGTGAACCATTCCGTCCTCCGCGCTCTGTTCTGATAAAATTATTATACCTCCAGCCGGGTGGATTTTCAAGCCGTTCGGCGGGTTTTCCGAGAAAAAGCCGTCCATGCGGAAAAGCACGGACGGCGGAGGGCTGCTGGACCCGGATGCGGGTATATCAGGCGTGGGCGCGGCTGTACGCTTCTTCGCGTTCCCGGAACAACAGGGAAATGCACCAGATCCCGGCAAGCGCGACGACGGTATAGATGATCCGGGCGAGCACGGATCCCTGTCCCCCGCAGATCCAGGATACGATGTCAAAGCGGAAAAGGCCGACGGACCCCCAGTTGAGAGAGCCGATGATCACAAGGATCAGAGCAATTCGATCGAGCATGAGAAAGAAACTCCTTTCTTTTGGTTCGCGGATATTGTACCCGCAAAGACCGCACGCTACACATGGTATTTTTTTCCTGTTTTTCTCATACGATGCCGTGCCAACGCCTTCCCGGGAGGCTTTCCATGCTGCTTTCCGCCGTTCTTTCGCTCTTTGCCGCGTTCCAGAGGGGGATCCCGCTTCCGACGCTGATCCTGTCTTCGAACGGGAACAATTTTCCGCCGCCACTGTCCCGCGCGGAAGAGGACGAACTGTTCCTCCGCATGCGGGAGACGGGGGATGAAACGGCGCGGGGAAAGCTCATCGAGCACAATCTCCGCCTTGTCGCGCATGTCGTACGGAAGTATTACGCCTCCGCGCGGGACGAAGAGGACCTCGTATCCATCGGGACGGTCGGGCTCATCAAGTCCGTGGACTCCTTCAATCCGAAAAACGGCGCGCGGTTTGCCACCTATGCCGCCCGCTGCATCCAGAACGAGATCCTCATGTATTTCCGTTCTCAGAAAAAACTGCAGGCCGAGGTCTCCATGGAGGAGACGATCGAAACGGACCGGGAGGGAAACGCTCTCACCTACGAGGACGTCGTGGCGGTGGAGGACACCATCGCGGAGGATATCGACACGCGCATGAAGATCGCCAAGGCGGTCCGGTACGTGACGCGGGAACTGGAGCCGCGGGAGAGACAGATCATCGTCATGCGGTACGGCCTGAACGGCGGGAATCCTGCTACGCAGCGGGAAACGGCAGAGCGGCTCGGGATCTCCCGTTCCTATGTCAGCAGACTCGAAAAAGGCGCGCTTGAAAAAATAAGAAGGATCCTTTAATCCTGCGGAGCGACATACAAAGTATAAGCAGAATCCTCGGCGGATTTCGCGCGGTCCGGGTTGAAAAAGAAAAAAGAGTGTGCTATACTGGAACCAGTGAATCATGCCATGACGGGAGACAAACGAAAAATGAAAATCCGGGCAAAACTGAAAAGAGAAGACGGGACCGAGAAGCCGTGTCCGTTCATGTCGGAGGAAAAAAACGGCGTCACGCTGGTTCGGACTGCCCTTCGCGGAGACGAGCCGCTGGATCTGGAAGCGGGAGTGCGGTATCTTCTCGACCCGTGCGAAGCGGTCCGGTGGATGGCCGACTGGAGATATTCGGAGTTCTGGTGCTGTCCGGCGTTCGGCACGGATCTGCAAGCCGTACCGCGCGACACGCAGCTTTTCCTGTATGAAAAGACATCCGGAGGCTGGGGGGCAGTCGTTCCGGTGACGGCGGAGGATTATAAATGCGTTCTTGAGGGAGCGGAAGAGGGCCTGACCGCCGTTCAGTTCTCATGGAAAAATGGCGTGACGGAATGCGGGGACCTTGCGTTCGCCGCGGCGGAAGGGGACGATCCGTACGAACTGGTTTCCCGCTGCGTTTCCGCGGCTGCCGAAGTCCTCCATACCGTTCTGAGAAAGGACAGAAGATATCCGGAAGTGTTCGAATACCTCGGCTGGTGTTCGTGGGACGCGCTGCAGATCCGGGTGTCCGAATCGGGCGTGCTCGAAAAATGCCGGGAATTCTGCGAGAAAAACATCCCGGTGAAGTGGATGATCTTCGACGACATGTGGGCGGAGATCGCGAAATTCGATCGGGAAAAATACACGAACCGCCAGGAAATGTTCCGCCTGATGCACTCTTCTCCCATGACGGATTTCGAGGCTTCCCGGACCCGCTTCCCGGAAGGGCTGGCGCACGCGATCTCCGAAGTCAATGAATACGGGATCAAGGTGGGGATCTGGCATCCCTCCACGGGATACTGGTACGGCCTCGATCCCGAGGGGGAGGCCCTGAAAAAACTGTCCGAGTGGACGATCACCGAAGTAGGCGGACGTATAATTTCGGATTGGCATACGGCAAACGCCTATCGCTTTTTCGACAACATGCACCGGTTCTTCCGGGAGAGCGGCGCGGCTTTTCTGAAAGTAGACAACCAGAGCATGACCCGGCGCTATTACAAGGGGCTGGATACCGTCGGCCGGGTGACGCGCGAATGGCACCGCGGTCTGGAAGCATCCGTGGGGCTGAATTTCGACAGCACCATGATCAACTGCATGGGAATGGCTTCCGAGGACATGTGGAACCGCGGATTTTCCTCCGTTTCCCGCTGCAGCGACGATTTCCAGCCGGAAAACCGCCCGTGGTTCACCAAACACATTCTTCAGTGCACGTATAACTCCGTCCTGCAGGGGCAGTTCTTCTGGAACGACTACGACATGTGGTGGACGGACGACACGCAGGCGGAGAAGAACAGCGTTCTCCGGGCCGTATCCGGCGGTCCGATCTACGTGAGCGACGAGATCGGGCGTTCCCGTCCGGAAATTTTAAAACCCCTTTGCTTCGACGACGGGCGGATCCTGCGCTGCGACCGGAGCGGCATGCCGACTGCGGACTGCCTTGTCGAAGATCCCGAGACCTCCGGGAAACCGCTCAAGATCCAGAACATGACCGGGGATTCCGGCATGATCGCCGCTTTCAACGTCACGAAGGAGCAGCAGCCCGTCGAAGGCGTGGTCCGTCCGTCCGACGTGCCGGGACTGAACGGAGAGAGCTTCGTCGTATATGAATACTTTACCAAAACCGTCCGGGTGATATCGGCAGACGAGGAAGTCCGCTTCACGCTGCGGGATATCGACGATTACCGGCTGTTCTCGATCATTCCGTATGCAGACGGGTTCGCGCCGATCGGACGGCTCGACAAATTCCTGTCCCATGCCGCGATCACTTCGCAGATCGGCGGGGCGGTGAAACTCTATGAACCCGGACCGTACGGATACGTCAGGGACAAGATGTTCATTCGGGAGGAATGCCATGCCTGAAATCAGCCTGCACGCTTTCCGGCGCGGGAACGATACGGAGACCTTTGCAGCCGCGATGGCATACTGCCGGGAGCATCCCGGAACGACGCTGACGGTCCCTCCGGGAGAATATACCGTTACCGGGGATCTTGCCCGCGCCGCGCAGGAGCACGTCCTCCGCGGAGACTGGGGCGGCAATCCGCAGCGGATCATGTTCAATCCGGATTACAAATTCGACCGCGGGATCGATTTCGCGGGGCAGCGGGGAACGACGGTTCTGGCGAAAGACGTCACGCTGACGGCGGACGGTTTCATGGAGCCGGTATCCGTCCGGGACTGTGAGGATGTGGAAATCGTCGGTCTGAAGATCGACCACAAAAGAAAGCCGTTCAGCAAGGCCGTCGTGCACACGGACGGGAACCCCGCGCCGGACGGAACGGTCTCCGCGGTGCTGGAATTTGCCCCGGAAACGCCGATCCTGCCCGGCACCTGCCTGACGCTGCGGTATCTCTTCTATGATCCGGAAACAGGCCGCGCCGTACACTCCGCGCTGAAAATCGAAGAGATCACGGGTCCGCATACCGCGCGCTGCACTGTCGGAGCGGAAGTCAGGGACGGGATGGAGTTCACCTGCATCCACACCTACCACTCCCGGCCGGCCATCCTGATCGAAAACGCGAAAAACATCCGTCTGACGGACGTGACGATCCACAGTCAGCCGGGGATGGGCGTGGTCGGCAACCGGAGCGAGGACGTGATCCTGACCCGGCTGCGCGTGGTCCCGTCCGCAGGGTACCGCTGGTCGACGAACACGGACGCGACGCATTTCACCTCCGTGAAGGGGCTGCTCCGGTTCGAAAACTGCGCATTCGAAGGGCAGGGAGACGATTTCACGAACGTGCACGGCTATTATCAGGCGGTGGTGAAGCGGGAAAGCGATAGGGTGGTCTGGATTCGGGAAAAGACGCCCGACGGCACGCACGCGCAGACGCTCGACTATCCCGATCCGGGAGACCGGATGGAGCTGACCTCCTACGACACTTTGCAAGTGAAGGATGTTTTCCGGGTCCTGGACTGTGTCCCGATGCCCGAAGAGCGGATGTGCAAAGTCACGTTCGATCATCCTCTGCCCGATGATACCGACGGATGGATGCTCGCGGACGTCACGCGGCTGCCGCGTCTGGAGATCGTCGGATGCACCGCTTCCGCCCATTTCGCGCGGAGCGTCCTGATCAAGACGCGGTCCGCGCTCGTCGAAGGGAACACCTTCCGGGATGTGCAGGGACCGGCGATCGTGGCGGCGGCGGAGTCCTGGTGGTACGAGGGCGTATGTCCGGCGAACGTCGTGATCCGGAACAACCGGATCACAAACTGCGGCTGGGCATGGGGCGAAGCGGCCGGGATCGTCGTCAAGGCGGACGCAGATCACGCCGAAGGGCAGAGCATCCGGAACATCGTGATCGAGGACAACGTCATCGACGCGCCGGGAAAGGAACACGCGATCTTCTGCCGGAATATCGACGGGCTGCGCGTCGCGGGGAACCGGATGAACGTATCGAAAGAACCTATAATTGTCAAAGACTGCACAAACGCGGAGATTGAGGCATGATTTATCTGAAATCCTACACCCTCCCGACGCAGGACGAGGAAGAGGACAAAGCGGAACGGTACTGGTCCCGGCGCGCGGGAGGCAATCCCCATCCGCATGAATATCCGTACGGGATTTTCCCGTTCAAGGGACTGCGCCGGATCGAATTCTCCGAGGTGACGATCTTCTGCGGCGGAAACGGAAGCGGAAAGTCGACGCTGCTGAATCTGATCGCCGAATCGCTGAACCTGCCGCGCATCACGCCGTTCAACACGAGCGAATTCTTCCATGAGTACATCCGGTACATGTGCCGCTGGGAGGTTCCCGAAAAACGCGGGATCACGCCCGGAAGCGCGATCTATACGAGCGACGACGTGTTCTACGGACTGATCGACCGGAGGGTGGAGAATTTCGAGACGGAGGACCGTAGGGAAGCGTCCGGGAAGGAATATCTCGACGAAAAGATCCGGATGATGTATACGGACGAACCGACCTACCGGACGCTTGCGGACTACGACAAGCTGGTGAAGCGTCTCGAGGTGCGGCACAAGACCATGTCGAAATACGTGACCGCGCACGCCGGGCAGCTCACGACGCCGGACTCCAACGGGCAGTACGCGCTGAACTTTTTCCGGGAGCACTTCCGGGACGACTGCCTGTTTCTGCTGGACGAGCCGGAAAACAGCCTCAGCCCGGCGTATCAGACCAAGGTCGCCGAGCTGATTCAGGAGTACGCGCGGTTTTTCGGCTGTCAGTTCGTGATCTCCACGCACAGCCCGTTCTTCCTGTCCATGAAAGGGGCGCTGATCTACGACCTCGATTCCGTTCCCGCAGAGACCAAAGCATGGTGGGAACTCGACAACATGCGGGCGTATTATGCTCTGTTTGAGGCAAACCGGAGCCGATTTGAATGCTGAGAACATAATTATTTTTTCGTTTCTTTCAAACCACTTGACAAACAGAAAGAATTCCTGTATACTGGGATCAGGTAATCTTTGAACGAGGCAGGACGGAAATGGAAACGGTTCTGTTTTACGCGAAACGGGAATTGCGGCACAGGTTCGGGCAGTTTCTTCCTTTTTTTCTCATCTGCGCCGCGCTGTACTTCGCAGGCGTGAGCGTTCTGATTCTCGGCGCGAGCCTGACCCGGGGTGCCATCGACGAAGCCCTCGCCCTGTTTGAAGCCGGCGTCTACACCATGGAGCACAATGCGGACGCGCTGAATGAGAATTTCCTTTTTGAACCGATGTATCTCAGCATCAGCGTCTTTCTGGTTTTTCTGTTCGGAATCTCAACCGCCGTTCTGTTCTCGATCCGGAACGATGAGGACGCGCAGGAACTCGGCATTCTCCGGACGGTCGGGCTGAGACGGCGCGATCTGCTCCGGATCCGGCAGATCGAAGCCTTGGTTTGTTACGGAGCCGGAACCATATGCGGACTGATTCTCGGTACGCTGACGATGAAGATATACTCCGTATACGTTTTGTCGTACTATGAGGGGACGTTTTTCGTTGCGTTGAAGTTCTCTTTTCCCGTTTCTTACATTCTCTTCTGGACGCTGGTTTATACCGGAGCAGTTCTTATCGGCGTCCGGATCGCGCAGTTCGGGAAGACGGACGTGAACGACATGATCCATTCCGGAATCGCGGTGCGGAGAGCGGGTAAGGAGTTGAAGGGATTCATCGACGGTTCGGAGGAACTGCCGGCCTACGGCGCGCTTTACGTCCGCCGGGCCAAACGCAGGATTGTCAAGAATAACCTTGCGTCGGCGCTCGGACTGATCCTTCCGATGTTCTTCGTTCTCGGGGGCGCGACACTTCACTCGAACATTCGGGCGGTGGATTTCAGTCTCAGCACAGTCGGAATTCACGCGGCGCGGGATGCGTTCATTCCCGATTCGCTCGTGGAGGAGGTGCGCGGCCTGAAGGGCGTGAAGAGCGCGGAGACGCTCGGAACCGGCGAACCGGTTCAGATCTTTGATCTTTCGGTCATGGCCGACGGTTCCGAGAACCGTGAATCCGTCAAAGCGGCGCTGGAAAGGATGGCGGAAATCTACCGGCTGGAGTTCACAGACTTAGCGGAGGCACGGGAAAAGGAGAACGCTATCGGAACGATGTACCGCATTTTCCTGTACCTCATCGGCGGAACACTCTTCTGCGCCGCGCTGATCCTGAATTTTGTATCCCTCCGCGCCAATCTGCGGGTAAGGCGGCGGGAAATCGCGGTTCTGCGCGCGCTCGGGGCGAAGCGGGAACAGGTACATCGGACGCTTGCGCCGGAAACCATGGCCAATTTTGCCATCGGGACTGGGTTGTCCGTGATGATCGGCGTGGCGGGTTTCCTGATTCTGACCACGGACGCGGGCGTTCAGCTTGGCACGCTTCTGGGCGTTTTCTGCTCCCTTCTGGTACTCGGAGCGGCGTCCGCGGCACAGTTCGTCTTCACCGGACGGATCGCGGAGAAAATGATGGACGAAGAGATTGCCGAATCGGCGCGGAGGGCGTGATATGATTTTACAGGCGGACAAACTGACCAAGACCTATGAACAGGGCGAAAAGCGGATCTTTGCGGTCCGGAACGCGACGTTCTCCATGGAAGAGGGAGAATTTGCCGCCATCGTCGGGACGTCCGGGAGCGGAAAATCGACTCTGCTCTCCATGCTCGGAGGGATCGAGAGACCCACGTCCGGCGAGGTGATCCTCGACGGGGAAAACCTCTACGAAGCCCGCGATGACCGGCTCTCGGAGATCCGGAACCGGCATATCGGCTTTGTTTTCCAGAACTACCAGCTTCTCCCGGTTCTGACACTGCGCGAGAATATCCTGATTCCGCAGATGATCGCGGGCGGCGGATCACAGTATTACATGGAGGAGCTCTGCGATATGCTGGGACTCCGGGACCGGCTGGATCACCTTCCGTCCGAGGCGTCCGGCGGACAGCAGCAGCGGGCTGCGGTGGCAAGAGCGCTGGTGAACAAGCCGAAGATCCTCCTCGCGGACGAGCCCACCGGGAATCTCGACAAGCAGTCTGCGAAGGAGCTTTTGGATCTGCTGCTCGAAACGCGGAAAAAGCTCGGCCAGACGATCCTGCTCGTCACCCACGATCCCGAAATCGCGGCCAGAGCCGACCGGGTGCTCACGATGGACGGCGGGATTCTCGCACAAATCTGAATTCTTCGCCGTCGTCAAAAAACCAAACAAAAGAGGCTGCTCTGAGCCTCTTTTCTTGTTCCTTACTCGATCCCGTTCACGGTCGCAAAAGCATAGATCGCTTCACCTCCGTACCCGTCCGCTTCGTCCCATTCCGCGGCGATTTCGTAGAGATACTCCGCGTCGATCGGGATGCGGAACGTGTGAGCCAATACCGGCAGATCGAACGATTCGCCGATCCGGCTGCGATCCCCTGTCGCGCATTCTGCATTCCATGCAGTTATTTCCACGCGGTCCGGGATGACTTCAAACCGCAGCTCCACCGGTATGTCCGGAGAAACGGTCAGCGGCTTCAACTCTCCGCCCAGCCACAAATCGAAAACGAACTCCCCGTCCGCATAGATCGGGATACCGCCGCGGTTCCATATGCAGGTGCCGCTTCCTGTCTGGATTTCCCGGCTGCCGTCCGTCACGGTCAGCAGGGGCGGGGCCGTCATCCCGATCAAGGCTGCGCCTTCTCCGGTGATCGTGGCTTTGACGCTCTTGTCTCTGTCGGCGCATCCGAACATGCAAACGCAGAGAAGGAGCGGTATGAGGAAGCAGAAGATCCTTTTCACATTGTACCTCCGCTTGTGACATGTTGGTTTCAACTGTTTCTTAGACGCCGGACGGCGGGGAAAAGTTCCATTATATCTATAAATTCAAAAGGGAACGCCGGAGCGTTCCCTTTCGGTTTGGAATTCTTTCGGATTATTCGTACAGCTTGGAGATCTTGGTGAGGCGCTCGTACTTCGCTTTCGCGGTCTCCTCGGCCTTCTCGAAGAGGACGGCGGCGCGCTCGGGGTTGGTCTGAGCCAGACGCGCGTAACGGTTCTCGTTCTTGATGAAGTCGATGTAGCTGGCGGTGGGTTCCTTGCTGTCCAGCGTGAAGGGATTCTTGCCTTCGGCGCGGAGAGCGGGGTTGAAGCGGAACATCTGCCAGTAACCGGCCTCGACGGCCTTCTTCATTTCGATCTGGCAGTTCTGCATCGTGCCCTTGATGCCGTGCATCTCGCACGGAGCGTAGCCGATGATGATGGACGGGCCGTGATAAGCCTCAGCCTCGGTGAGAGCCTTCAGCAGCTGGTTCATGTCGGCGCCCATCGCGACCTGCGCGACGTAAACGTAGCCGTAGGACATGGCGATCTCGGCAAGATTCTTCTTGCTGATGGCCTTGCCTGCCGCTGCAAACTGAGCGACCTGACCGATGTTGGAAGCCTTGGAGGCCTGTCCGCCGGTGTTGGAATACACTTCGGTGTCGAAGACCATGATGTTGACGTCTTCGCCGGAGGCGATCACGTGGTCCAGACCGCCGAAGCCGATATCGTAGGCCCAGCCGTCGCCGCCGAAGATCCACACGGACTTCTTGGCGAGGTAATCCTTCTCGGCGAGGATTTCGGGAGCGATCGGGCAGCCGTTCGCGGCGGCCTTTTCAAGCTCGGGGATCAGGGCTTCGGCCGCGGGACCGTTGGCCTTGCCGTCGTCCTTCGTGTCGAGGAACGCCTTCGCGGCGGCCTTGAACTCGTCGGAGGACTTGTCGGAAGCGGCCATTTCCTCGACCTTGGCGATCAGGCGGTTGCGGATGGTCTTCTGGCCGAGGTAGATGCCGAGGCCGTGTTCCGCGTTGTCCTCGAACAGGGAGTTCGCCCAGGCCGGACCCTTGCCCGTTTCCTTGTTGACGGTGTAGGGAGTGGCGGGAGCGGAGCCGCCCCAGATGGAGGAGCATCCGGTCGCGTTGGAGATATACATTCTTTCGCCGAAGAGCTGGGTGACCAGCCGCGCGTAGGAGGTCTCGGCGCAGCCCGCGCAGGAGCCGGAGAACTCAAGCAGAGGCTGCTTGAACTGGCTGCCCTTCACGGTGGTGTTGATGAGTTCGGGCTTCTCGGAAACCTCGGCGACCGCGTAGTCGAACGGAGCCTGCTCGGCTTCCTGGGTCTCTCTGAGGACCATGCGGAGAGCCTTCTTCTCTTCGTTGCCGTCCTTTTCCGCCTTGGCGGTGACGGGGCAGGCCTTGACGCAGAGCGTGCAGCCCATGCAGTCCATCGGGGAGACGGCCATGGTGAACTTGTAGTTCGTCTTCAGAACGGGACGGGCGGCGAACTTGGTGTTCTCGGGGGCGTTCGCGGCTTCTTCCTCGGTCATGGCGAAGGGACGGATCGCGGCGTGCGGACATACGAAGGAACAGGTGTTGCACTGTACGCAGTTCGCGGGGATCCACTCGGGAACGTAAACGGCGACGCCGCGCTTCTCGGAGGCGGCGGAACCCTGCGGGAACGTGCCGTCGGCGTAATCGGAGAACGCGGAGACCGGGAGGCTGTCGCCGGCCATATGTCCGACGGGAGCGACCACGGAGTTGACGAACTTCTCGAGCTCGGGTCTCGGAGAGGTGAACGCAGCCTTGGGAGCGTCGGGAGCGGGATTCTTCCACGCTTCGGGAACGTCCACGGCGACGAACGCGTCGGAACCGGCGTCGATGGCGGCGTAGTTGAGGTCGACCATCGCCTGGCCCTTCTTGATGTAGGACTTGTACGCGGCCTTCTTCATGTATTCGATGGCTTCGTCCTTCGGAAGGATGCCGGCGAGGGTGAAGAACGCGGACTGGAGGACGGTGTTCTTGACCTTGGCGTTGCCGATCTTCTTGGAGGCAAGGGTGGTGGCGTCGATGATATAGAACTTGATGCCGTTGTCGGCGAGGTACTTCTTCACCTTGGCGGGCAGATGCTCGTCGAGTTCTTCGGGAGCCCACGCGCAGTCAAGCAGGAAGGTGCCGCCCGGCTTGATGTCGCTGACCATGTCGTACTTCGTCAGGTAGGCGG
>JAEEGL011508466.1_pt1 | contig 15446 bp, 16 predicted proteins | sample 9134231 | NCBI WGS metagenome assembly JAEEGL01 (sample SAMN16246548, study PRJNA631951) | gut metagenome | biome: gut microbiome; feature: rumen; material: fiber-attached | host: Bos | place: Iran: Karaj | collected 2018-10 | reverse complement strand
CAAGACCCTGCGCGACAGCGGCTTTGAAACGATGGCGGACATCTGCTTTGCCAAGCCGGGCGCGCTGGCAGCCGTCAAGGGCATCAGCGCCGAGGGCGAGAGCGAGCTGAAAAAGATAGCGAAGGAATACCGCAGCCGTACCGCCTCCTCGGTCAAGATCAAGCTCAGCACCGACAACCGGACCGCGGAGGCGTCCGAACTGGTGTACGCTGTCTATGCTTATATCCGCTGTCAGGATGCGTGCACCGGCTTTGAGCGGCTGCACCGCGAATACGGCCAATCCTTGGAGCAGGCAGGCGCTTGTCTGCGCTCCGTCGGCAACGGCGCACTGTGGCTGTTCACGGCGGACACAGAGAGGCAGAATGTTGCCAGCGCCTATCGCTATCTGAACGGCTTGCTGCAGGGCGACTACGGCAGACGGGCAAAGCAGCTTGCCGCCGAGGGAGATGTCAGTCAGGCAAAGACGCAGGACGCGTGGGATCACTTTGCGCAGAACACCGTCCGCTATTATAATGTAATAGAGGATATCGCGCCGGGCATGCTGGGCACGGACAGCGGCATGTACGGCTTGCCGGAGGATCTGGCGCACGCGGTCGCGCAGGAGCCGTTCTATCCCGAGGGACTGCGCTGCGAGCTGCGCCGCTATCAGGAGTGGGGCGTCAAATATGCGCTCTGCCAAAAGCGTGTGCTGCTGGGCGACGAGATGGGTCTCGGCAAAACCGTGCAGGCGATCGCCGTCATGGTCTCGCTGCGCAATACGGGCAGCAAGCGGTTTTTGGTCATTTGCCCGGCGAGCGTGCTCTCCAACTGGCACCGCGAGATCACCAAGCACAGCGACCTGCCCGTGACCGTCATTCACGGCAGCGGACGCGACAAGGCGCTGGCAGCGTGGCGGCAGTCCGGCGGCGTGGGCGTCACGACCTACGAAACGACGGCGCATTTTGACGCAGAACAGCAGGAGACCATCGACATCATCGTGGTGGACGAGGCGCACTATATCAAGAACGCCGAGGCAAGACGCAGCGTCAACGTCAAAAAGCTCTGCGCCAAGGCGACGCGGCTGCTCTTTATGACCGGCACCGCGATAGAGAACCGCGTGGAGGAGATGATCGCGCTTGTCAGCGTGCTGCAGCCCGAGGTGGCGGCGCACATCAAGGGCATGGCGTTTATGTCGTCGGCGCCGCAGTTCCGCGAGGCGGTCGCGCCGGTCTATTACCGACGGAAGCGCGAGGACGTTCTCACCGAGCTGCCCGACAAGATCGAGAGCGCCGAGTGGTGTACCTTGGGCAGGGAGGAGGAACGGCTCTATGAGGAGGCGGTCCTCGGCAAAAAGTACGCCGACGCGCGGCGTGTGTCGTGGGCGGTGAGCGATCTGTCGCAGTCCTGCAAGGCGAGCCGTATGAACGAGCTGCTCGCCGAGGCAGGCGAGGAGGGACGCAAGGTCATCATCTTCTCCTTCTTTCTCGACACCATCACCAAAATCAGCGCGCTTCTCGGCGAGCGCTGTGTGGGACCCATCACCGGCTCCATTCCGCCGCAGCGCCGCCAGGAGCTGATCGATACCTTTGACAAGGCGCCGGCAGGCGCCGTGCTGACCGCGCAGATCCAGTCGGGCGGCACGGGACTCAACATCCAGTCCGCCAGCGTGGTGATGCTGTGCGAGCCGCAGTTCAAGCCGTCTATCGAGAATCAGGCGATCTCGCGCGCTTACCGCATGGGGCAGTCGCGCAATGTGCTGGTGTACCGTCTGCTGTGCGAGGACACGGTCGATGAAAAAATAATGGATATGCTCAAAGAAAAACAGGCGGTGTTTGACGCCTTTGCCGACAAATCCACCATCGCGGAAGAGACCATGGAGCTTGACGAAACGAGCTTTGGTGAGATCATGCGCGAGGAAGCGGCGCGTATCGCCGCCAAACGGCAGGGCGAACAGCCGGAAACGACGGAGGTAAAGTCAAATGAAGCTGAATGAAAAATTTGTGCGCTATGACATGAACGGAAAGGCGATGGTGATCCCGCTCGGCGACGCGGATTTTCACGGCGTTGTGCAGGGCAACAAGAGCGTCGGCGTGATTTTTGAATGTTTGGAGCGCGGCGCCACCGAGGACGAGATCGTGCAGGCGTTGTCAGAGCGCTTTGACGGCGACCGCGAACAGATGCGTGCGGACGTGAGGGACGTTGTCGCAAAGCTGAAAAGCATCGGCGCGATCGACGCATAATATTCTTTTTGAGAACAAAAAGCACCGGACGGCGTTGTCCGGTGCTTTGGCTTTTATCCGAAACAGGATCATTTGTTCTCGGGGAACTGGGTGCGGATCTGTTCGACCAGCTTGTCAAACTCCTTTTTCTGGCTTTCATCCAAGCTCTGGGAGATCGTATTGCCGGGAACATTGTTGGCGTAATCGGCGACCATTCCGAAGATGCCGCAAAAAGCAGCGGCGCCGAGACCGATCAGGATCGCAAACACGCCGACGATGATGCCTGCCTTGCGCGGACCCTGCTTGTCGGGTTCTCTGACGGCGAGGATGCCGAAGATGATGGCGAGAACGCCCAGACCTGCGGCGATCAGCGCCATGGTGACGTTCATGCTGCCGGGCAGCGAGAGCGAGCTGCCGCTGATGTGTGAGGTGGGGAAGATGAGCGCTGCGAGTGCGAGTACGATCGCGCCGATGGCGGCGAACAGTCCGATAAATCCTTTTACATTCTTTTTCATGATTTTTTCCTCCTTGAAAGTCAAATGATTATTTTACGTCGCTTCTGTCAAATACCTTGACGGTGAGCGTCATAAAGATCGCAATACAAACGAGTGATACGATAACGGCGTTGATGACCGCGGTGTTGGTGCCGACGCTTACGGCATTAAAGAGCGTGTCGGGCATGAACTCTCCCAAATCAAAGCCGTCGGTGCGAAACACGGTGTCAGCCGCCGTGCTCAGTCCCATATAGGCGAGACCGAGGGAGCCGGTGCCGATGATAACGCCGACGATGCTGGCGAGAATCTTGTTTTTGATGCCGATCGTCACGAACATCAAAATCGAAGCGAGCGCCATGCTGAGCATCCATTTGAGCAGCAGGGTGAGTATTGCCTGAAGTGCCATGCCGTCATTCACAAAATGGATCATGCCCATGCCGGAGAGCATCAGGTTGCCAAGGGTGTTGGTCAGAGAACCGACCGCCAGGAACAGCAGGTTGTGCAGTCCGATGACAATGAACTTGGAGATGATCGTGCTGCTCTTGTGCGGCAGCTGACCGGCGATATTTTTGATGTAGCCGTTTGCGATATCCGCATAGGAGAAGCTCACGAGAGAGGCGAACATCAAAATGATAAAGAACGGGAGATAAAACGGTGAGACGATGGATGAGGTGAGTGTGGCGGGAGGCATCACTTCCGTCGGAACAAAGAACCTTGCCGCTGCCGTAAAGCCGACATTGAGCAGAATGTTGAACACGCCGATAACAGCCAGCGAAATGAAAAACATCGGGGAGCGGAACATGCGCCGCAAATCCATTCTAATCAGATTAGCCATTGTGCTTACCTCCTGTCACGCTGAGGTAGTAGTCCTCCAGCGAAGTGTTTTTAATCAGCAGCTCCTTGACGCCGATACCGGCGTTCACAAGAATACTGTTCATCTCGATTGTCTGGTGAATGGCGTCGTCAACGCGAATATCCTTGTTGTCGTCAATGACGGAGTTGGTGAAGCCGGCAGCCTGCAAAACCTCCAGCGCACGGCTGTTGTCGTCGGTTCTCACGGTGACATATCTGCCGCAGCGGTCGGTCAGCTCCTCGGTGGTAAATTCGTCCAGCAGCCGTCCTTCGTGGATAATGCCGTAGGAGTCGGCGAGCTTGCTCAGCTCGTCCAGAATGTGGCTGGAGATCATGATCGTGATGCCCTTTTCGTTTTTGAGGCGTTCCAGCGTTTTTCTGACCTCCACGATACCCTGCGGGTCAAGACCGTTGATCGGCTCGTCCAGCACGATCATTTTCGGGTCGCCCACCAGCGCGAGCGCGATGCCAAGGCGCTGCCGCATACCCAGTGAAAAGGAGCCTGCGGGCTTTTGGGCGGTGTTTTCCAAGCCGACGGTTTTGAGCAGGCTTTGGATGTAGTCCCTGTTGTTGCAGCCGAGGGCGATGCATTTGAGGCGGATGTTTTCCTCTGCGGACATAGTCGGATAAATGCCCGGGCTTTCGATCAGCACGCCCACTCCGAATTTGTTTTCGCCAAACAGCTCATAGCTGCCGCTCGTTGCCTTTGACAGTCCGCTGATAACGCGCATAACGGTTGTTTTGCCGGCGCCGTTGCGTCCGATCAAGCCGTAAATCTCACCCTCGCGGACGTGGATGTTAATGTCCTTGGCGGCATCCTTTTTGCCGTAGGTCTTGGTGAGATTGGTTGTGGTTAAAATAAATCCCATATTTCTTACCTCCTTGCGCGCTTAAAAAGCGCTTGCGTTGTTTCAATGATTCTACTATACCACACAGAGTATGACAAAACAAGGACAAATTTCTGTCCGTATGCAAAAAAATCAAAAAAATCTCGCTTTTCTTCCGTCAACATCATTTTATCACATGCAATTCATTGAAAAAACACATCTTTTGTGTTAGAATAAAATGAAAATCAAAAAGAGAGGTCAGGCTTATGGAACAAATGCTCTTGGAAACCGTACAGGACGCCTCCCGGCAGATAACGATAACGAGTATCATCAATATCTGTCTGGTAGCGGCGATCGTGGTCGCGGTGTTTATTATCCTGTCCGTGGTGCGCAAGCGGCTCAAAAACAAGCTGCCGCTCGAAAATGACCTGCGGCGGCTGCATATGTACACCACTGTTTTTCGCATCGTCAAGGTGCTGGTGATCATTTCGGGCGTGATCGCCATTTTGCAGGTGCTCGGCATCAATATTTCCGGCATTGCCGGCGGCATCGGCGTCGTGCTGGTGATCTTCCTGCTCGCCATGAAGGATTCGTTTCAGGACTTGTTTTCGGGCTTTACCATTATGACGGACAAATATTTTTCCGTCGGTGACGCGGTGGAGTTCGACGGAAGGGACGGCATCGTGATTTCGTTCACGGTGCGCACCACCAAAATCGAATTCATCGACGACCGCTCGGTGATGTCCATCGCCAACCGCAATATTTCAAAGATCCGCAAGCTGACGCACATGGTCGATATCGACCTGCCGCTGCCGTATGAGCTGGACAGAAAAGCCGTGTATGACTTGCTCAGTCCGATTTGCGACGAGATCGGTCAAATCGAGGGTGTGGAGAGCTGCGAGCTGAAGGGCACCCAGAGCTTTGAGGACAGCGCGATCCTCTACAAGATCCGCTTCTTTTGCGAGCCGAAGGACCGTCCCGATATTCGCCGTGCCGTCATCAAGACGATCCAGGACGGCTTGAAAAAGGCAGGCGTGCAGATCCCGTACCGCCAGCTCGACGTTCACACCAAATAATACCAAATAATATAGTATGCGAAAGCCGGTGCGGAAAACCGAAATCATTCACAAAAAACACAGAGAGCTTCCCAAAACTGTAAAAAACAACAGTGGATTTCGGCTGAAAATTTAGTGCTAAGGGCAAAAATTCCTCACAGCGTATTTTGCCTATTGACATCTGTCTATAAGATAATATATAATGTCTACGGTTAAAAGGTCACATTCTGTCGAATCACAGATTTGTACTGCTTCCCAAAAGGGGCGTAAACTGTCAGATAAGGAGCATGATCTGATGAAAATAAGACGTTTCGCGGCAATTGCGGCGGCTATGGTGCTCGCCGTCAGTTTCCTTGCAGCCTGTTCCGGCGGCAAGGCGGTAAAAAGTGATATTCCCGGTATTGACAATACCATTTCTCAGACGAGCGGCGATCCGGTACAGACTGCTGCGGCGACCGAGGCGGTAGCCACCACGCCTTCCGGTGACGGCGAGCTTGTCACCGAGGACGGCAAGACATTCTTATATATCAACGGCGAAAAGCAAAAGGACGGCGTCGTCGGCAACGACCAAAGCGGCTTCTACTATGCCGACAGCGAGGGCGTGATCGACCTCGGCCTCTGCGACGGCGTAGAGGTCAACGGCGTCAAGTGGAACGTGATCGAGGGCAAGGCTTCGCGTGCAGAAACCGAATCCGACGAGACCCTTCACCTTGCGCTGCAGGCGGTCGCCAAGTGGACAAATACCTCCATGAGCCGCGACGAAAAGCTGCGCGCTTGCTTTGAGGGACTCAAAAACGACTATCTCGAGGGCGTGCGTCATGATCCGCCCTACACCGAGATCGACTGGCCTGTGCTCTATGCCAACGATATTTTTGTCTACGGCAAGGGCGACTGCTTTAGCTACGGCGCGGCGTTTGCCTATATCGGCAAGGCGATCGGCTGCACAGAGTGCTACGCCTGCAACAGCGGCGGTCACGGCTGGGCAGAGATCGAAGGCAAATACTATGATCCCGAATGGGATATGCACCATCAGGAATACAACCACTTCGGCGTGCTGCCCGACGATCCCTGCGACGTTGACTATTCCAACACGCTCACCGAAGGCGTTGACTGGATGCATGTGTTAGTGTAGTTTCATCCGTTTAACAAAAAACATACCATATATTGATCAAAAAACAGGAGGATATATTATGAAAAGACCCGTGATTTTTGCAGTTGCCGCTCTGATGGCTGCTGCTTCCGTATGTGCAATGGCAGGCTGCGGCTCCAAGACAGAGACCGCCAAGGCGGGCAGCGCGGCTGCTTCCGCTGTTGAGACCACCGCTGCCGCAGGCGGCGAGGCATCTCAGGCTGCTGCCGGCGGTTCCGTGACCGAGGCGGACGGCATTGCCACCATCAACGGCATTGCGGTCGAGCTGAACGGCGATGCTGCCGCAGTGGTAGACCAGCTCGGCGAGTACACCCTGACCTCTCAGACCACCTGTCACGGCACCGAGGGCGACGACAAGACCTACACCTACGAAGGCTTTGTTGTCAACACCTATCCGCTCGACGGCGAGGACCGTGTGCTTGAGATCGTTATCAAGTCCGCTGATATCCCCACCTCAAAGGGCATCAAGGTCGGCGACACCGTGGAGGCTGTCAAGGCAGCTTACGGCGAGGGCAAGAGCGTAGGCATGTATGTTGCCTATGACACTGCTGAGAAAAAGTCCGTTCAGTTTGTTGTTGAAAACGGCGTCGTTACCGAAATCGACTACTACTACGACGTATAAGCAATCATCAAGGCAGGGACGGCAACAGGTCGTCCCTGTTTTTTCTGTATGGGAGAACAGGCTATGCTGAAAAGACAATTAAAAAACATCGGGTTTGCGGTGCTGTTTGTGGTGATGTTCAATCTGTTTGATTTCGTGTTTGACCGCGTCATCTCACATACCGGCTTTACCTTTGACTCCCTGTCCAATATCATCCTGCCCTTCGTGCTCGCGGTGCTGGTGATCGCTTACTTTGCCTTGTTTCGCAAGCATTTCCGCAAGCGTGACGTTTGATCCGATCCGCGATCCAAACGTTTGAGGGTGAGCTTCACCGTCATAGCCGCGCTATAAAAGGGAATCGTCAAAGCAATCGCATAAGCTTTTTCTGACGCGGCGTTGCAGGACTTTACCGACAGAACATGCTGTCCAAAGCCGCATAGGGTGCAGCGTCACGCTGCCAAAGCCGCATAGGGTGCAGCGTTATGCTTGAGCATTGCCGTGTCGGCGGATTGGTGACGAAATTGTTACTTTATGGATAGTGACAAGCGAGATTTCTTGTGCTATAATGATTTTTAAATGTAAAGAGGGAATTTGTTAGGTTTAAGGAGAAAAACTCCGTTGATGGCAACGGAATGTGGTTTGAGGAGATATGAAAGAGTTTACGAATTCGGACAACAAAAACGCCGGCAAACAGCCGCAGGGCGTGGATTCCCGGACTACGAAGATCTGGATACCGGGAAAAGAGCGCGCCAAAACAGCCGCTTTGGATCAGTCGGGTCAGCAACCGGCGCAGACCAGAAAAAGACCTTCGCAGCGCAAGCCCGCCGCACAGGCGCAAAAGCCGACTGCAAAGCAGGCAGCCGCACAGCCGACGCCGGCATCGCAGCCCGTTAGAAAGCGTCCTGCGGAGAGAAAAGCCGCACAGCAGCCTGTTGTTTCCGCCATAGCAGCGCCTGCCGCACAGGGGGCTAAGCCTGCACCGGCAAAAGCAGCGCCTGCCGCAAAGGAGGCTAAGCCTGCTCCCCAAAAAGCGCCCCAAACGGCTAAAACGAAAAAGGCAAAAGAAAAAAAGCCTGTTGAAAAGATAGACAGAAAACAGCTGGTGCGCCCCCAGCTGCCGCCGCAGGAGGAACAGCTCCCGACCGAGCAGGCAGCCGAGGCAGCGGCAAAGGATCCGGCCGCGCATATGGCGCAGGAGCCAAAGCTCGAAGAACGGATCAAAAAGAAAATCAAGCGCGACATCAAGGCACGCAAAAAACGCGTGATCGTGATCCCGATCATCATTGCGTCGCTGCTCTTTTTGTCGGTGTTCGGCGTGCTGGCAACGCGGTTTATGGCGCGTGTCAATCTGGGCACGGTAGAGAATACCTATATCCACGAAACCACCTCGTTCAGCCTCACGCTGGCGTGGGACGCCGTGGAAAACGCCGAGGGCTATCACGTCTACCAAAAAAAGGAGAACAGCGAGGACTATCAGCAGATCGACTCCACCGAGAACCTGTATGATATCGTGTACGGCTTGCAGCAGGCGACGACCTACAGCTTTTATGTCAAGGCGTACAGCGGAACCTATGAGAGCCGCGACTTTATTCCGGTCGAGAATGTCTATACCATTCCCAATTCGGGCAATATCACCGAGATTTATTCCGCTTCCTCCGGCACGATCCATGTCGGCTGGCAGGGCAACAACAGAGCCGACGGCTATTTGCTCGAATTCCGCACCGCCGGCAGAGATTACCGCGAAGAAAACCGTATCATGATTGATCGCACCGATTCAACGGAATATAATATCACCTCGCTCAAGGCGAACGATGTTATCGGCGTGCGCGTCAGCTCCTACTTTATTCACGAAGGCGAAAAGATCTTCGGCGAGCCGAGCGTGGAGCACGAAATCAAGGTTTCCGACGGCACGTCCAGGCATACAGAGCAAGCCAGAAGCACCGAAAAGATGATCGCCCTCACGTTTGACGACGGTCCGCTGGACGGCACCTCGGGCGACCGCATTTTGGATGTGCTCGAAAAGTATAACGCCAAGGCGACCTTCTACATGGTCGGCAGCGCCGTGGAGGGTCATCAGGAGAATGTAAAGCGCAAGGCGGCGCTCGGCATGGAGCTTGGCAACCACAGCTACAGCCATGATTATTACGGCGACGAGCTGCCTGCGGAGGAGATCCAGCAATGCAGCAACGCCATCTTTGACGCCTGCGGTCAACGCCCCATCTCTTTCCGTTCGCCGGGCGGCATCACCGACGACGGTATTTTGGCGGAGTGCGCCAACGAGGGCATGCCGCTCTACACCTGGTCGATCGACACCCATGACTGGGAAACGCTGGACGCCGACAAGGTGTATCACGAGGTAATGGACAACGTGCAGGACGGCGATATCATCCTGATGCACGAAATCTACGATTCCACCGCCGACGCGGTCGAGCGCATGGTCCCCGAGCTTGTCAAGCAGGGCTACAAGCTCGTGACCTGTCAGGAGCTTGTCAGAGCCAAAACAGGCGGCGACCCGCAGCCGGGCGTGGAGTATTCGGATATGAGATAACAACAGAGAGGCAGGCTTTTGTCTGCCTCTTTTTTGTCATATTTCGCCCTTCCGCAGCATACCGTTGACAGACAGGGGAAACCTTGTTATAATAAAATATGGGTAAACGGCATTTTTTAGGTTGTGTGTTTTCCGCTTGCTTGCCCGCAATCAATGAGGAGTGAAATGAACATGAAAACAACCTGCAAGTTTTTGGCTTTGCTGTTGGTGATGGTGTTGGCGCTGGGCGCCGCAGCCTGCTCCGGCGGCAACAACAGCAGCAGCACCGCCGGCAGTGACGCCGCATCGGAGACCGCCGCGGCGACAGAGAAAAAAGAGGTGGAAACGCTCGTTTTGGAGAGCAAAACCGCCAGAAAAACGCTCGTCGTTTATTTTTCGGCGACCGGCACCACCAAGCGTGTCGCAGAAACCGTCGCGTCTATTATGAACGCCGATCTGTATGAGATCGTTCCGGCGCAGCCCTACAGCGAGGCTGACCTCAACTATGAGGACGAGAGCAGCCGCGCCTATACGGAGCAGCACGACAGCGCAGCGCGTCCGGAAATCGGCGGAGAACCGCTCTCGCTCGACGAATACGGCCGCATCTATCTGGGCTATCCGATTTGGTTCGATCAGGCGCCGCGCATCATCAATACGTTTTTGGAGAGCTATGATGTGAGCCAAAAGACCATCATCCCGTTCTGCACCTCCAACAGCAGCGAGATCGACAATTCCGTTGCAGCGCTGTCCGATACCGTTACATGCAAAAAATGGCTGAAGGGCTACCGCTTCGGCGCAGACGCGACCGAGGAGGACATCAGACAGCTGGTAAACGGCAGCAACTTATAATACTTAGCATATTAAATTTACACAATGAACAAAGCCGACTCGACCGAGCCGGCTTTGATTTATTATGCATTATATGTTGTATATTAGGATTTTGTATTTCTCTTGCCCTTAAAGACGACCGCGAGCATACCGGAGCCGACGTGGGAGCCGATAACGGGTCCGATGTCGCAAATCTGCACTTCCTTGAACATGCCCTTGATCGCCTTGCGCAGCTCCTTGGCGCCGGCAGCGTTGTCGGCGTGCGCCACAAAGGCGATATTCTTTTTGGGATCGACCGCATCGCGCTTGGCGTACTTTTCAAGGGTGGGGATCACGTTGCTCTTGCCTCTGATTTTGGCGACGTTCAGCAGCTTGCCGGTCTCGTCGCAGCTCAGCAGCGGCTTGATTTGGAGCGCCTTGCCAAAGGAGGCGGTCAGCGCCGAGATCCTTCCGCCGCGCTTTAGCTGGTCGAGGTCGTCCACCACGAACCAGTGCGCGATCTGGTCGCGCGTCTCGGTGATAAACTGCTCCAGCTCCGCGATCGTGGCGCCCTTGAGATATTCCTTGCCGGCGAGATACACCAGCAGACCGAGTCCGGCGGAATCGCAGCGCGAATCGATCACCACGATCTTTCGCTTGGGATACGCCTCGCGCAGCTCTCTGACAGCGATCATGCAGGTGTCATAGGTGCCGCTCAGACCCGTTGAAATGCCTGTGTACAGCACATCCTTGCCTGCCTTGAGATAGGTTTCAAAGATGCTCTTGAAGCTCATATAGTTGATTTGAGTGGTCTTGGGCATGGCGCCCTCACGCATAGCGGCGTAGAATTCCTCCAGCGACAGCATGCGGCAGTCGGGATAGTGCTGATACACATTGTCCCCGATCTGGAATTCCATCGGCAGCACCTTTACGCCTGCCTCGGTCGCCTGCTTCTGCGTCAAATCGCAGGAGGCGTCGGTCATAAACACATAATTATACTTCATCCTTCATCCCTCCGATTCATGGTATTTTTCATTTTTATTGTATCAAAAACAGACGCAAAAGTCAACGCATATCGGGTGAATTGTTTTCATACAATATGGCGGAGGTGTTTTATATGGATTGTCGGCTCAGCGACCTCAAGCACAAGGAAGTCATCAGCGCCGTGGACGGTGTGCGTATCGGCGTGGTGGATGATATAATAGTGGATACAAAAACCGCCTGCGTTGTAGCTTTTGTAATATTTAGCCGTTACTTCTTATTCGGAATATTCAAAAAAGGGGAGGATTATATTATTCCATGGGAGAAAATTCAGCTGATCGGTGAAGACGCTGTAATCATTTCCTGCAAAACCCCCAAACCTCAAAAAAAGGCAGGAAAATGGCTGTTTTTCGAGAAATTTCGAAATTTTTTCACTTTTTAAGATTTCGGCAGAACTACCTATTTTGCACTATAATTTTTGTTTAATACGCCTAAATTATCATTCTAAATAAGAATTAAAACTCGGAATATGACAAATGTGTGACAAAAATAACAAGCCCGTTCAAGGGGGCAAGCTTGCAATTTGTCAGAATATATGGTTTAATACTATTGAAATTGTGTGTTTGATAAAATTTTACGACTAAAGACGTCACCGACATTCCCGCTTGCGCAGCGGCTCTTGACTGACTGCGTGAGACGGTCGGGCAAATCAAAGGGAGGACAAATTTTTGAAGACTACAACCCACTCACATAAGCATTACACATCCGAGCACAACGCGCCCAAGGCTTCCAGAAAAAGCCGCAGGGTAGTCAAGGCAGCATCCGCAGGCTTTGCGGCAGTGCTCGCGGCAGCCGCTTTTATCGTTCCCACCACCACCATGGCGCCGGGCGTTGAGGCGTTTGCCGACAGCAGAAGGGCATCCTATTCGGTAGGTGATATCGACAAGTTTTCGTCCGTCATCAAGGGCGAGACGACGCCGGCACCGGCAGTTCCGGCAGCAAAGGCAGCCACTGACAAAAAGACAGCGGCACCTGCCGCCGACACCAAAAAGGCAGCCACAGAAAAGCAGACCGCTAAGCAAACTGCCAAGCAGACCGACAAGTCCGCTTCTTCTGCAACATCCACAGCCGCTTCTTCTTCCTCCGCAGCGGAGACCAAAAAAGCGACTGCCAAGGCTGTTGCCGAGAGCAAAAGCCCGTCGTCTACCATCACCAAGGAGATGGAGAGCTATTCCTCCTATTATGATGAGGAATCCTATAGCTACGAAGATTACGACTACGGCTACACCGACAGCTACGACGACAGCAGCTATTATACCTACAGCTATGATGACGAGGATGACGATTACGGCTACGAGGACAGCTACAGCGGCAGCAGCAGCTACAGCAGTTCTTCAAATGCACTGCTCAGTATCGCCAATCCCGATTATAGCTACACCGCCAAGCATGTCAGCCTTTCTTCCTACGACAGAGCCAAGCTCGAGCGTCTGGTAATGGGCGAGGCAGGCACCATGGGCTACACCGGTTGTGCGGTCGTGGCGCAGGCGATCCGCGATTCGATGAACCGTTCGCACACCAGCTCCATTGACGCCATCATCCGTGAGTACCAGTATTTCGGCTCCACCAATGTTCAGCCGAATGCCGACGTAAAGAACGCGGTATCCTTTATCTTTGATCAAGACGGTATCGCTGTGCAGCACCGTGTTATGTGCTTCTACATCGGCTACAGCGCATGGCATGAAACACAGACCTTCCTGTGCGAGATCGGCGGCGTAAGATTCTTTGACCTGAACGTAGCCTGATACAGACTATACAAAGAATATGCAGACCTCACACCTCCAAACGGCGGTGTGAGGTATTTTTTTGCAAAAGAATACCCCGGCAGTCGGATGACTGTCGGGGTGTTTTGGTTGGATCACAGATCCGTTATGCCTGATTCTTGAGCTGAACGGTGCCGATGATGTAGAGAACGGGGAGCACCAGACCGGTGATGATGGAAATAACCTGTACGCCTGCGCCGCCGGTAGCAAAGAAGATGTTACCGAGAACGGAGAGAACGGCACAAATGATACCGAAAACGAGCAGTGTCTGCGCCATAGCGGGGTTGTTCCAGTTTTTCTTGCCCTTTGCGCCTGCGATGATCTCAAACACAGAGCCGGCGATCAAAAGAATGGTACCGACCCAGAGCAGACCCATAACGGGACCGACATATTTGTTGTTGGGGTTGTTTGCCAGAGCTTCCTGTGCCTCAGGTGTGCTGAGAAACGCGGTGCCGGCTGCGATGACGATCGTGTAGATAAGACTGCCAACTGCGCCGATGATACCGCCGACCATCATGATGATGCTGACGACCTTTAAAAGCATTGATCCTTTTTCTTCCATGAGATGTTCCTCCTAAAAATGAAAAAATATTGGTTATTAAACCGATTTTATTATACCACATTATCGCTGCTTTGTTTATTACATTTTTGTAACAGTCCCTTGTTTGCAGATTTTTTGTTGATTATCCACAAGCCGTTATGAACATTTTCCCTACAGTTATAAATAATCATTAGAATAAGAGCTGCGTCTGCCGCATATACTGACAAAAAAGGAGTGCGATACGATGATTCAGATCAATTGGAAAAAAATACTCACCTATGCCGTCTCCCTGCTGATACCGCTTGGCTTGGGCGCGTTGACCGGCTACCTGATCTCCGGATCGATGGATTACGCCATGCTCAACAAGCCGCCGCTGGCGCCGCCGCCGTTTCTGTTTCCCGTCGCGTGGAGCCTTCTCTATCTGCTGATGGGCATATCCTACGGCATACTGCGCACGCGCGGCCTCGCCGACACCGCCGTCAACACCGCCTATTTTGGGCAGCTGGCGGTCAATCTGCTCTGGCCGGTGTTTTTCTTTGTGCTCAAATGGCGTTTGTTCGCGTTTGTTTGGATCGCGGTGCTGGTGATCCTCGTCATTGTCATGGCAATTCGCTTCTATCAGCGGCAGCAGACAGCCGGACTTTTGCAGCTGCCCTATATCGCGTGGACGCTGTTTGCGTCGTATCTCAACCTTTCTATGTATCTGCTGAACAAATAAACGAATCAAATATTGTATATTGTCCTGAAATTTCGGTTTGTGCAAAAAATTTGTAGAAAATTGCGGATAACTGTGTTATAATATACCTAAGTTTGCTGGCATGTTTGCCGACATGCAAACGGAGAGAGGAATATTATAAAGAAACAGCAATATTTTATTGCACAAATGCAGATAGGATGAAATTCTATGGACGTCACTATTATCTTTAGCATTATCAGTGTACTCGGCGGTCTCGGTCTGTTTTTGATCGGTATGAAGCAGATGGGCGAGGGCTTGGAGCTTGCCGCAGGTAACAAGCTGCGTGTGATGCTGCAAAAAATCACCAGCAACAAATTCATTGCCATGCTGGTCGGCGTGCTTGTCACCGGCGTTATCCAAAGCTCCTCCGCCACCGACGCCATGGTCGTCGGCTTTGTCAACGCCGGACTGATGGATCTGAACCAGTGCATCGGCATTCTGTTCGGCTCCAAGATCGGTACCACCGTCACCTCGCTGATTTTGTCCTTTGACATCAAGGCGTATGTGCCGCTGTGCACCTTTGCCGGCGCTGTCATCATCACCTTTGCCAAAAAGAACAACTACCGCTACTACGGTCAGATCCTCGCCGGCTTCGGCATCCTCTTTATGGGTATGTCCATGATGAGCGCGAACTTCGGCTTCCTCAAGAACAGCGAGATGTTCAAGGACATTGTCAGCTCCATGTCCTCGCCGGTGCTCGGTCTGCTGGTCGGCATGGTGTTCACCGGCATTATCCAAAGCTCCTCCGCCTCCGTCGGTATCCTCATGAGCTTGGCTGCCGCCGGTCTGGTCAGTCTGGACAATTGTATTTACATCATCTTCGGCATGAACGTCGGTGCGTGCGTGCCCGTGTTCCT
>JAEEGL015055073.1_pt1 | contig 15447 bp, 9 predicted proteins | sample 9134231 | NCBI WGS metagenome assembly JAEEGL01 (sample SAMN16246548, study PRJNA631951) | gut metagenome | biome: gut microbiome; feature: rumen; material: fiber-attached | host: Bos | place: Iran: Karaj | collected 2018-10 | reverse complement strand
TATAAGGACATATACAGAATTCCAGTACGGCTTTAATCACTGAAAACATTCTAACACCTTGACGGTGTTTATTCATCTTAATAACGCTTAAGTCTCTTCTCCCATAAAAAAGAACCATCCGAAAGATTTTTCTGAAAAAGCAGGAAAGCCCGAAGACACAGCAATCCTTCTGCACTGAAAAACACGTCTTTCACGTGGAAAACTTTCTTTCCGTACGTATTTTAAGCAAAACATCCGTTTTTGCTTAAAATACACGCAAACAAACATATTTTTGAACTTTTTTAAAAAATATTGTTGACATAACCTGGCAAAACCCATATCATGCACAGCGTTGGCAGTGCTTAACGGACTAACGAAAAGCAAAGCTGACAAAAATAAAGTTCCTCCTTAGTTCAGTCGGTAGAACGGCGGACTGTTAATCCGTATGTCGCTGGTTCAAGTCCAGCAGGAGGAGCCAGACAATTTACTTACATCTTTTTTAATGAAGTTCCTCCTTAGTTCAGTCGGTAGAACGGCGGACTGTTAATCCGTATGTCGCTGGTTCAAGTCCAGCAGGAGGAGCCATTAAATCTCTAACCTCTCTCAATCAATCCTTACTTTAATACAGACCAAGACAGAGATTTATTTTTTTATTCTTTTCCGTCTTTTAATTCATTTATTCCTTTGAATCTTAAGTTTTCCTAAGTCACTGCTTCATTATTTTTATTTTTATTTTTTTACTTATTTCACTCACTCCCGGATACATCATTTCGGTTTTCAGTCTTCAGTCTGTAAACCGGCATAAGCATCTTCCTTTTCCTTAATATACATATATAAGGATGAATGATAGAACCTTCCCTCTCTCCATTTAACCGAAAACTTCAGCATCTCCCGTGTATGGTTCTCATGTTTCTGTAAGGCACGGAACACGATCAATCCCAAAGCATCTGACGCTCCTTCCGAACACCAGGAGATGTTACCCGACATCAGAGTATGGTTTCAGACAGTAAAAAAACCCGGCATCTGAATTCATTCACGGTCAGAGCAGCATGAATTTCTCCCCTCAGAAAGCCGTCAAAGCCTTAATCCGTCGCGATTTCACACAAAACCGTCTTGTAAAAAAGCAGAAAAACATATAACAATCCGCATTCCGATCACAAAAACGACGTAAAAAATGCCTAAACTCTTTAACAATTTTTATACATCTTCAAAAATTACACTTATACAACATTTTTAATATGTTTGTATTATCAAAACTTATAAAATACGCTTAATAGACTAAATATCAATATATTTCTTATAGCCCCTCATAAAAATCCGTTAAAAAAACTTGTTAAAAAATAAACAATTTTGTTTTGTATGTCACTATTTATATGTTATAATTTTGTTAAATATCATGCATCACCCCGTGAGATATTCCGAATTCGTTATTTTTGGCATTAGAAAAATAAAGCCCTGCATGTGTGACAGTAATAATCGACTATAAAAATAATAAAATAATGATTAACGAATACCGGATCCGCGTGGTTCTGTCTGAAAATTAGTTAAATCATCACAGTGGAAATCAAGGAGCAGACTTCATGTCTAAATCAATTAGTGCCATGACCAAGTGCATAATTGTTGCAGTATTGTTGTGCCTGGTCGGTATCGGTATAGCTTTTTACACAACCAGCAGAGAGTGTTCAAACGAACTTGCCAAAACAAAGAACGTTCTCATGGGTGCTTACGATTGGAGTAACTTTACCTCTGACGTGGGCAACAACGCCATTCCGACTCTGGAGCTAGCTTCTCTCAATGTTTATGTAAGCAACACACAGGTTTACAATTCAAACACTGACACTTCCAGCATTTTTGACAAGGTGTTCAAGACCCAGGACGAATTCCAGATCGGCAACACCAGCGTACAGTTCGGTATCGATTCAAGCGAAATCTACAACTCTTTCCTCATCAAGGTTGTAACCCTTATCGTGTTAATCGTTATCGCGGCTCTCGTAACAGCTCAGCTGTTCCTCATCGCCAACTACAAGTACGCAATCTTCATCAAGAACTCAATTCTCAGCAAGAGATATGACGACCTTCCTTTTGAAGATCTTTCACGCGAACTTACCAGAAACGACACTCAGAACGAAAAGGAAATCGCTGAAGCCAAGAAGAAGATCGAACATCTCGCCAACGCAGCTGCAATGGATCCTATGACCAACCTCTACAACCGCACCACCTTCAACAACGCTTTCGAAGGTCTTTTAGGTAAGGTTGCTTCTAGAGAAAAGTCAATTCTCGGTATCTTCAGAGCATCTGAAATCAACTTCATCAACTCAGAACGCGGTTACCAGATGGGTGACAAGTACATCCACGATCTCGCTGACATGATCAAGGATTCAATCAAGCGCTTCCCGGGCACCAACGCCTACAGGATTTCAGGTACCGATATCGCCATCCTCGTTCCAAAGGGAGACGAAAAGGTTATTGAAGCCATCTACGGTGCCCTCAAGCTTCAGGTTAACGAATTCCAGAAGAACTACGATCTGACCAACGTATGCTACGGCGGTTTCACCTTCTTCGGTCCTAAGGAACAGAAGGCCGACATCATGTCAAGAGCAGACCTTGCCCTTGCAAGAGCACAGACTTCTGCATGCAACGGCTATGCCATCCAGACCGAAAACACCGACAACTACTTCCAGGGTGAAATGCACTGGCTGAAGACCATCAGGGAAATCATCGATCACCGCAGCATTTCCCTCTACTATCAGCCAATCAAGAGCATGAACATTTCAATCAAGCCTTATGTTGAAATCTATGCTCACTTCACTACCGAAGCCGGCGAAAAGCTTTCAACCGAAATCGTTCTGGCAGCTGCACAGCGTCATGAACTTCTGGTTAAGCTTGAAGAAATGATTATCGATGCCATCATCTCCAAGTACCGTCTGATCAACCAGACCGACATGAGATTCGGTATCAACCTTTCATCAAATGCTCTGTTAAGCACTTCATTCCTCCTCTGGCTGGAAAGAACCTTAATCCGCAATTCAGACATTGCTGAAGGTCTCGTATTCGAAATCGACGAAGCTCTTCTCGAAAGCAACAACATGGCTGCTGAAAGACTGTTCGGCATCATCCACAGAACCGGTGCCTCAACCAGTATCAGCCACTTCGGCAAGGGGCTTGACTCATTCAGACTGTTCAGAGAACTCAAGCCTAACTACATCAAGATCGATCCGAACATCTGCCAGTCATTCGACAAGGACAACACCGCTCAGCAGTTCGTTCGCATGCTTATCGAAGTTTCTCACCGTCAGGGCTGTGTAATCGTAGCCGAAGGTATCGAAAGCATTGCTCAGCGTCAGCAGGTTGAAGCTCTGTACGTTGACGCAATCCAGGGTTACATGATTGCAAAACCTCAGGAACTCGAAGACAGAATCGAATTAAACTGGGTAACCATTAAGAATAGTGCAGAGTACTCAGCATAATTTAATACAGAACAGGGCAACATATACAATATTGTGATATTGTAGTAGATGTTGCCGAGGATTTGATTTATACGAAAGACCCGGTAAGACCGGGTCTTTTTTTATCCCCTCAGTCTGTGGCTAAACATCGTTAGAGATATCTTATGCGCTATATAAATCTTCCATTTTCACGTCAGTTCATTATAGGCGTAGTTCTTTATCTGGTATGTATTGTTCTGGCCGTATATCTTGCCTATTACGGAACCAACAGGGTTAATACTTCCCATGCGGAAAGCATGATCACCGCTCAGAGCGCCACCATCTACGACTTCATGGAAAGCAAGTCCCATGAAGACATCATCTCTTTCATTCAGGTGCTGGACAGCAACCCGGTAGCCTCCACCGTTCCGTCAAACATTTCCTACATAGAATGGATTTCAGACGACAAGGGAAGAGGACCGGTCAGCAGAACACCAAACAATTCCACCATCAAGCCTCATATTCTCGAAAACTTCAAGGAACAGATCCGTCTGCTTGAGGAAAAAGGCAACAGGGGCTCAAGTCTCACCCAGTACATGTGCGACCATGAATGCTATATTCTCGAATACAGCTCCTATCAGATTAACAACCTTTCAGGCAAGGCCATCGTGGCCCTCAAGCTCCAGTCAATCTCCGAGCTTCTCGAAAACCTGAACAACCGCCCTACCATCATGCTTTACGGCATCTCCGAACAGGACAATCTCCTGTGGCTTGATCAGAACGTAACCAAGCTGAGCTGGGGCAACTTCATCGAACCGAACAAGAGAAACCGCATTCTCAACACCATAGCCAAGTACAGATATTCTCTCAACGGCAAGACCACCTACAGACAGCTGCTTGACGCTATCTGTGAGGACCAGCAGTTCGGAAACTACGTGATTACTCCGATAAGCTTCAATCATCAGCTTATCGGCTACACCGTAACCTTCCTGCCTAAGATTACCCTCGGACACGCCTTCAAGACCGGCGTTCTGGAAAATCTCACCATTACCGGCGTGCTGACCATTCTGGCCGTGGTTATCCTCTGTCACTACATATTCAACCTCATCCGTCTGGAAAGCTTCTTCATCAGAAACAGACTGCGCATCAACAAGTACGCCAAGTCAAAGAACGCCCGCAGCTCCGATGAGGTATTCGCACTCCTCGGGCATCTGGATTCGGCTCTCAACTCCAATGAAGAGCAGACCCGCCAGATTGAATCCCTGCAGAACAAGCTGGAGTTCTATTCCAACTATGATCCGCAGACCAGTCTGCCTAACCAGAAGTGGATTCTTGAGCAGATTGCCCATCTGCAGACCGAACGCAAGGTTAACAGCGCCATCGAGCTCTTTGCCGTGGAATTCTGTCCGGTTCTGCCTCAGGAATTCTACGATGACGAGAAGATCTGTCACCGTATCTCCACCGTGATGCTGAACATCATCAGGGAAAAGGACTACCTGGCCTTCTATGAGCCTACCGTCTACTATCTCCTCACCACCAGCATCAAGAACAAGACCGAAATGGATGAACTGCTCAACAGATTCCGCAGGGAACTGGCTGAACAGGTCAACGGCGGCAATGAAATCCGCATCAGCGCCGGTATCGTGCAGGTACTGAGTAATTCCATCAGCCCTGCCGTTATCATGAAGCAGACCCACATTGCCTATCAGCACAGCTGTCAGCTTGAGGTGAACGACAGCTATGCCGTATACAACGACTCCATGAACACTCAGACCTCCAGCATCGACACCGCCTTCGCCAACAGGCTCAAGCACGCAAGAATGAAGGGAGATCTGATTATCCGTTACGATCAGGTAATGAACGTGTCCACCAAGACCATCGTAAGTCTCATCGCCAGAAACTACTGGTTCCAGGAAGGCACCACCTACAATCTGGATGACTTCACAGATCAGATCATCAGCGCCGGTCTCAATACCGAAAACTGCTACTGGAAGGTGGAAAACGCTCTCCACGACCTGTCAGAGCTTGATCAGGACACCAACCACAACATCGGCATCATCATTCCGCTCAACTACGGTCAGCTTCTTGACAGCGACCTGCCGAGCTTCCTTGACATGGTAACAGTCAAGTACCGCATCATGCCGAACAGAATCACCTTCGCCCTGACCGAGAACGCCATCAGCAACGATATAACCAACTGTCTCACTGCCATCCAGAAGCTGAGCTCAGCCGGTTATCACTTCACTCTGCAGAACTACAACATGGGTATGATGGACATGGACTTCATCAGGGAACACGGCTTCGCCTCCGCCATGCTCAGCGGTTCACTCACGAAGCGTGTGCTTACCAGTGAATATGACCGCTACATGCTGAGCCAGATGGTGAAGAAGTGGAATGAGAACATTGAACCTGTCATCATCCTGCAGGACGTTGACAGCATGATTACCATGGAAACCTTCAAGGAACTCGGCGTAAACCTCATGTCAGGTTCGCTCTTCCCATGCACTCAGGACCTGAGTGCCGTCAAGGCCTTCGTCAACCGTGAGGATTCAATCTAAAGAGTTTTTACAGCATGCATCCATCCGGTCGCGCCGGAGTGCCGGGGCTTAAAAACTGAAACATAAAAATAAAAAGATTTGGCGGTACCGCCAAATCTTTTTCTTTCTTTTTTTATTTATAATGCAGTTTTTTATGTGCTTTACGGCAGACCGCGTCATCCGCGGTCATTGCCTTTGAATTACTTATGAGCCTTCTCAAACTTTTCCATAAAGGAAACGAGAGCCTTCACACCTTCAAGAGGCATTGCGTTGTAGAGACTTGCTCTCATACCGCCGAGTACACGGTGTCCCTTAAGGGAAATGAGGTTGTTTGCCTTGGCTTCAGCGATGAACTGCTGATCAAGACTGCTGTCCTTAAGGAAGAAAGGAACGTTCATGCGTGAACGTGCGCTTACGGCCACGTTGTTGCTGTAGAAATCTGAACTGTCGATGAAACCGTAAAGAAGTTCAGACTTTTCCTTATTCATAGCTTCCATGGCTTCAACACCGCCGATGCTCTTTAACCAGGCAAATACCTTGCCTGCGAAGTACCATGCGAAGGTGTTTGGAGTGTTCAGCATTGAATCGTGGTCGGCGGTTACCTTGTAGTCCCAGATTGCAGGAGTGATTGACTGGGCGTGACCGATAAGATCTTCTCTTACGATTACGATGGTAATGCCTGAAGGTCCGATGTTCTTCTGAGCACCGCCGTAAAGCATGCCGTACCTGCTTACGTCCATGCGGCGTGAAAGGATGCATGAAGAGATGTCCGCAACCAGAGGAACGTCACCGGTTTCAGGAGCATCAAAGATTTCGATACCGTGAATGGTTTCGTTCATGCACATGTGAACATAAGCGGCATCCTTCTTTAAAGGAAGATCCTTAAGCTTGAGTTCAACCTTGCCGTCCGCATTGACGAAGTCACCTCTCATGGAGTTAACGTGAGTGTACTTCACTGCTTCTTCAGCGGCATAGCCTGACCATGCGCCGGTAACAATGTAGTCTGCACTGCCTTCAGCAGTTCCCAGATTCATAGGAAGGTTGGCGAACACGCCTCTGCCGCCGCCGTGCATGAACAGTACCTTGTAATTGTCAGGAATATTCATGAGATCGCGAAGATCTGCGGTTGCCTTTTCGGCGATAGCCAGATAATCCTTGGAACGGTGAGAAATTTCAATTACACCGGCTCCGATTCCGTTGAAATCCAAAAACTCCTTCTGAACGTCCTTCATTACTGCTTCAGGAAGCATGGAAGGACCGGCAGAAAAATTGTATACCTTACTCATAATGAGACACCCTGTTCTACTTTGAATCTTTACTCAAAAATATTTAAATAAACGACTTAGAGCATTATACAGAAAAATAACGCGGTAAGACAAAAATATCACATAAATGGCAATATTTTCCGGATTGAAAAAAACGCCCTTTCCGTAAAAACCGAAACCGCTCCTTCAGTCCTCCGCTCTCAGCCGTAAAAAGAAAAGAGGAGAAAAAACTGCGTTTTTCTCCTCCTGAATCTTTCGGTTAAAGACCTGCATCAGCAGGCCTTTTCATCACCGCGACTAGATATCGGCATCATCGTCGGCAGGATTTGCGGCTGCATCCGGAACGTCTGCAGACAGATCGTCGGCCGCGTTTTCCGCATCGGCTGCCCCGGCTGCGCCTTCGGCATCCGGAGCTTCAGCTTCGTTCTGCTCTTCATCGTCGGTCTTTACCACGCGCTGTACGGATACAAGCTTGAGGCCTTCATCAAGACGAATCAGACGGACACCCTGACCGTAACGGGAAATTACGCTCACTTCGTCCACGCGGGTACGAACCAGAATACCGGCATTGTTAATCAGAATGATTTCATCACCGTCGGTAACCTGTACCGCACCGATTACGCGGCCGTTGCGGTCTTCACCCTTGATGGCGATAACACCCTTGGCGTTACGGCGTCTTAACGGGAAGTCTGCAACCGGACTGCGCTTGCCGAAGCCGTTTTCGGTGGCAATCAGCACGTATGGAAGAGTTGCGTCAACAACCATCATGGAGACAACCTGATGGCCCTTGGCGAGGTTCATGCCTCTCACACCGCGTGACACACGGCCTGAGGCTCTTACGCCGCCCTTGTAGTTAGGGCCAATGACCAGAGCATCGTCTTCTGAACCTTCAGCATCGTTTTCAACGTCTGCGCTTACGTCGGCAGCTTCTTCAGCCACATCTGCTCCTTCCTCGTTTTCACTTTCAGCGTCAACGGTAGCGTCGGCGGTAGGAGTGAGAGGAGAGTATTCGTTGAAGAGACATGCACGTCCGTCAGAGCTGAACAGACCGATTACGTCGCTGCCTGAGGTAAGAGCCACGTTAACCAAACTTACGCCTTCGTCAAGCTTAATGGCGCGCAGGCCCTGGGCGTTAACGTTCTTGTATGCGCTCAGCTTGGTCTTCTTCACGTAACCGTTGGAGGTCGCGAAGAACAGGAACTTGTTTTCCTCGAAGCTGTTTACAGGCACGATGGTCTGAATTGATTCGTTTTCGTCAAGTCTCAGCATGTTTACAATCGGACGGCCCTTTGAATTTGAAGAGGCTTCCGGCAGATCGTATACGTTGATGGAGAACACCTTGCCGCGTGAGGTAAAGCACAGCACGGTATCGTGGGTGTTAACCACATACATGCTGTCAATTACGTCCTCATCCTTAACCAGGGTGGCACGACGGCCGCGGCCGCCACGCTTCTGGGCTTCGTATTCGGAAAGAGGCTGATACTTGATGTAGCCTGCATGAGACAGTGTGATAACCGCAGATACAGGGTCAACCAGATCCTTCTTGGTGATTTCGGCGGTATTGGTTTCAATAACGCTTCTTCTGGCGTCACCGTAGGTGTTACGGATTTCTTCAAGCTCTTCGATAATGATGTTGCGGAGAAGCTCTTCGGAACCGAGAATTTCAAGATAGTACTTGATGCTGGCGGTGAGTTCGCCGTATTCCTCACTGATCTTGCTGCGTTCAAGATTGGTCAGACGGTGCAGAGGCATATCCAGAATTGCAGTGGTCTGAGGATCGGAGAAGTAATAGAAGCCGTCACGGATACCGAATGCGGCATCAATGTATTCAGGCTTGCAGAGTTCCCTGCCGCTGGCGTCAACCTGAATGAGTGATGAGAGATCACCGTACTTCCAAGGATGAGCCATCAGAGCCTCGTGGGCGGCCTGTCTGTTGGCACTGCTTCTGATGATGTTAATGATTTCATCGATATTGCTCAGGGCGACAAGGAGAGCTTCCAATCTGTGCGCTCTTTCACGGGCAACCTTCAGATCGTATACGGTACGTCTGGTTACCACTTCCTTTCTGTGCTTGATGAAGTATTCGATAATCTGCTTGAGGTTGAGTACTTCAGGACGGTTGTTTACCAGAGCCAGCATGTTGATCGGGAAGGAGATCTGCATTCTGGTCTGCTGGAACAGCTTGTTCAGCACGATTTCAGGAGATTCGTTCTGACGCAGGAAGATTTCAATGTGAACGTTCTTGGTTGAACCGTTGTTCACGCGGGTGATACCTTCAATGGTACGATCGCGGATGCATTCGGAAATCTTCTTTTCGATTTCAGCAGGACCTACGCCGTAAGGAAGTTCGGTTACCACAATCTTCTGTCTGCCGTTGCCGTCATCGTCGATGGATGTCTTGGCGCGGATGATTGCCTTGCCGTTACCGGTACGGTAGGCTCTCTTGATTTCGTTCTGACCGTAAATGATGCCGCCGCCCGGGAAGTCAGGTGCGGGAATGTACTGCATCAGATCGTCAACGGTGAGTTCCGGATTGCGCATCAGTGCCACGGTGGCATTGACTACTTCGGTCAGATTGTGGGTCGGAATGTTGGTGGCCATACCTACCGCGATACCTGAGGTACCGTTAATCAGCAGGTTAGGCAGCTTGTTAGGCATTACTACGGGAATTTCTTCACTGTTGTCGTAGTTAGGAACCGTATCAACGGTTTCCTTTTCAAGATCCGCAACCATTTCACCGCAGATCTTTGACATTCTGACTTCGGTATAACGCATTGCCGCAGGCTTGTAACCGTCGGCGTCACCGAAGTTGCCATGACCGTCAACCAGAGGGTAACGGAGAGAGAAATCCTGAGCCATACGTACGATGGTGTCATACACGGAGGTATCACCATGAGGATGGTACTTACCGATTACGTCACCAACCACACGGGCTGATTTCAGATGCTTGGTATTGTAGAAGTTTCTCAGCTTGTACATGGAATACAGACTGCGGCGGTGCACAGGCTTCAGACCGTCTCTCACGTCCGGAAGAGCACGATCCACAATTACACTCATTGCGTAATTGATAAATGAAGTCTGAAGCTGCTCAGTAATCTTCACCGGACGAACGTTTTCCGGCAGAGTATCCCTGGAGGTTGTATTGTCACTCATCTCATTTACTCGTTAATAAATAATAAAAATTTGCGTGCCATTGTACCATAAAACCGCAAAAACCTTAAGATATTCATGAAGCGGATGCGCCGATTACCGCACTGATTCAAATAAACAGAGGATTTATTCCTCTGACTGTTCACATAGTAATCAGCATCACCGGATTACGGCTGTATAACCTGAATAGGAACTCCCGGGAGACTATCATTCCGTCGTTAAAATCCGGAACCGTCCGTTATGCACCCTGGCCCGGGAAAAAAAATCTCCGTCAGGATATCTGAAAGGCATGAAATCCTTACAGGAATCACCGCGGTCCCAGCGCCCCTGGAAAACGGGCTTTTTCCTTTATTCACAATGACTGAGACCTGTTCAGAGCCGCCGTTTTTTCCCGGAAGCCGCGTGATTTTCAAAGGATACATACGGTTTCAGGCGAAAACAGGATCCCTCTCAGGATTTTGACAATATTTTGAAAAAACGAAAACAACTCGTATATAATTATACGGATTTTCTAATTCTGACAACTTGATGGAAAACGGCGCCTTTTACCTGCATGTCAGGGGGATGCCTGCAGAACGGATTTCTCCGCAAGCCCCGCCGCACAGGGTTTCAGCTTAAGCGCGCGGAACCATCCGGTAAAGTTGTCTCACAGCTTAAAGGAATTAAACATGTGGTTTAAAAACGTCAGAGTATACACACTCGATACCGGTTTCAAATACAGTCCCGATGAACTGGATAAACTTCTCGCTCCGCAGAAATACGTTCCATGCTCAGGTCAGGACATGGTACGTTTCGGCTGGGTAAGTCCTCTCGGTCAGGATGAAGAGGTTTTATGTCATAAAATCAACGATGACTACTTTTTCCGCTGCAAAACCGAAAAGAGAATGCTTCCTGCAAGCGTGGTAAACGAAGAACTCAAGGAAAAGGTTGAAGAGCTCGAACTCAAGCAGGCCCGCAACGTCAGCAAGAAGGAAAAGGCCGAACTCAAGGAAAGCATCGTTACCGAACTTCTGCCTAGAGCCTTCCGTCTGCACAGGGAAAACTGGATCTGGGTAAGCGGCAGATACGGCTATGTAGTGGTTAACGTTGCCTCCGAAAAACAGGCCGAAGATTTGATTGCCCTTCTGAGAAAGAGCCTCGGTTCACTCCCTGCCAGACTTTTCAAGTTCAACAAGTCAATCAATGACTGCATGACCGAATGGGTTGCCAACGGTGAAGGTCCGGCAGGCATTGAAATCGGTGATGAAGTTGAACTCAAGGCCGTTGAAGGTGCCGGCGGTACCGTAAAGGCCAAGAAGCAGGATCTCGATACTGCCGAAATCAAGGCTCACCTCGAAGCAGGCAAGGTGGTAACCAGTCTGGCCATTACCGTGAACGACGATGTTTCCCTGGTAATCGATGACACCTTCTCCTTAAAGAGAATCAAGCTTTCAGATACCGTTATCGATGAAAACGCCACCGTAAGTGATGATCCGGTTGCGCAGCTTGATGCTGACCTTACCCTTATAAGCGGTGAATTCTCCAAGATTCTGCCTACCCTTATCGACGCCTTCGGCGGCGAAAGCGAATAACGGCGGAGACCTGTTTATCCGTCCGCCGGATAAACTCCTTAAAAAAACGTCAGTCCCGGTGACTGACGTTTTTTTCTGATTAGAGACAGGTAATCCCCTTCCTGTCGGCGAAAGTATAATCTACTGACTGAATGCTCCAAACGTGATACCATATACCGCAAAAAAATCAGCCGGAAAAAGATTCATGTCTTATGACACTCTCAGGACAGTTTTCTCCTGAATGTCCCTGAGCGGTACACAAATCGTTCATAACATAATACAATATACCGGCTTGAAAAATACAGTTACCAGATTTAAGGGATCATAAATGAAAAAACCAGAGCTTTTATCACCGGCAGGTACTTTAAAGAATCTCAGATACGCTACGGCTTTCGGAGCCGATGCCGTCTATGCCGGTCAGCCCCGCTACAGTCTGCGCATCAGAAACAACGAATTTGATTATCAGACTCTGGACTCTGCCATTAAAGAGCTTCATGAAGCAGGCAAAAAGCTTTACATGGTGGTAAACATTCAGCCTCACAACATCAAGGTGAAGAAGTTCGCGAAAGATCTGGCCGACATCGTCGCCCTGAATCCCGACGCTCTCATCATGTCAGATCCCGGCATGATCATGATGGTAAGGGAAGCCTATCCTGACATGCCTGTCCATCTCTCCGTTCAGGCAAACACCATCAACTTCGCTTCAGTACGTTTTTGGGAAAAGATGGGACTCAGCAGAATCATCCTGTCACGTGAACTTCACCTTGACGAAATCGAGGAAATCCGCAACGAATGTCCGCAGATGGAACTTGAAGTCTTTGTTCACGGCGCGTTATGCATGGCCTACTCCGGACGCTGTCTTCTGAGCGGCTATCTCACCCACCGCGACTCGAACCAGGGTGCCTGCACCAATTCATGCAGATGGGCCTACAGGCTTCACAGGGCGGTTGAAGACGATACCGGCGAACTGGTTGAACCGGATCTCGGCAGCGATCTGATTACCCCGCACAGCTATCTGCTTGAAGAACCGAAGAGACCTGGTGAACTCATGGCCTGCGACGAGGACGAACACGGCACCTACATCATGAATTCACGTGACCTGCGCGCGGTTGAACACGTAAAACGTCTCTGCGAAATCGGCGTTGATTCCCTGAAAATCGAAGGTCGCACCAAATCATTCTACTACTGCGCCAGAACCGCCTCCGTATATCGCCGGGCCATCGACGCGGCAGTGCGCGGAGAGGACATCGTGGAGGAGCTCAAGTCTGAACTCGAATCCCTGGCTCACCGCGGTTATACCGACGGCTTCCTTACCCGTCACGGCATCAGTGAATATCAGAACTACGACTACGGCTACAGCATTTCCGACAAGAGCCAGTTCGTGGGTGAAGTAACCGGTGTTGACGGTGACGGCCTGTGGCAGGTCAGCGTTCGCAACCGTTTTGAACTCGGCGACACTCTGGAAATTCTGGCTCCGGGCTTCAGGGATTTCATAACCCTGGACAACCTCATGGACAGGAAGAATCAGCCGATTACCGTAGCTCCGGGAGACGGTCACGTGGTTTACTTCAGGTGTCCGTTCCCTGCCGACAGGGCTCATATGGGCATTATCGTCCGTCACTTCAGAAACGGTGAAAACACCAGAAATCCGGTAATCAGATAACCGGCATTATCCGGATTCATGAAAAGAACGGCAGACGTGATATCGTCTGCCGTTACTTTTATCCTGAGTTTTCAGTGACGTCGCACGTATTCACCGGTGAAAACGCCTCCGCGACAGGTTCCGCACTTTCAGAAATCAGTCTTCGTCTTCCTTAGGATTGATTCCCTTGATGACAGAGCCGCTGTTATCCAGTATTTTAGACATGGTGACGTCCTTTTTCGTGTGCAGCTCGCAGTCACCGAAGTTAATATAGTCATCGCTGTTTTTCTTGAGCTTCAGGGTATATTCCTTCTTGAGGGATTTCTTGACGGCAACATATGTACCGACCATACCCACAACGATGATAATGCCTGCGGCAATCATCGCCAGAAGGTGGTCACCTGATGAATCTGCTCCTGTAAGATACAGGTAAACGAAAAATGAGGAAATCAGTGTGAACAGAACTGATGAAAGAATACATGTAAGGTTTCTGTTGAACATGTATTTGGAGAATACCGAATAAACCAGGAATGAATACCCCAGAAACAGCAACCCCATTCCCTTTCCGGAATCCCTGATTTTCATAAACTCATCAACCGTGGTCAGCCAGCAGGAAAAGGTAAGAAACGGCAGCCACGAGAAAAATGCGCAGCACAGCAGTTTAATCTCGCTTATCGGGAATATGCACAGGGCTTTACCGCTTTCACCGTTCATGGAAAACATGTATTTCCTGCCGGCCCAGGATATGTTCATGTGCCACAGAGGGAACAAAGCATAGCTTATCTTTGCAGCCTTGAAGCTGTATTCACGGTGAGTAATCAGGTAGTACTGATAATCCTTGGCTCCGGACAGGTAACGGTCAAAGGATCTTTCAACACGGCGTTTGGCAGAGACCATTCCGCCTTCATGATCCATGTTGTAGATTTCGGCATCAAGTCCGGAAAGCCATGCGAAATTGAATTCCGGTGCATTCTGCACATTGTACGGTTCCAGTCCCTGGGATATGCGGTCATCAAGCTCTACCGACGCATCCTGAGGAATGCTGTAGAATTTTGCACTGCCCGTACTTACACCGGAATATACGGTGTGTTCATATTTCTTGCCGGAAGGCTTCACCTTCTCAACCTTGAACGCGGCGTTGCCGGAAACCTCCATATCGTAAAGCCAGAACGGCGCATACCAGGCCTTTATCTTTTCCACCCTGGCTTCAACCAAAAAGCTGTCAGGAACAAAGCGCTTGGATTTGAGGATTTTACGGTAGATTTCCAGAAAGTCCTCTTTATCCTTCTTGAACGGAACAATCTTGTCAGGTACACGCTGATCCCGGTACTTGTCGGTAAAAACAATGGCATTGCCGCAGAACGGACAGTTTTCGGTGGTTGATAAAACACCCGGAGTTATTTCACCGCCGCAGGATGAACAGATGTATGAACGGTGAAGATCTGTTTCACTGTTTTCTGAATCACTTTCATTAACCACGGCGCCTTTGGCGAAATTCTCCACCCCGGCTTCCTTCTTCTCCCTGAGCAGACGGTCATACTGATATACGGAAAACCTGCTGGAACACGATTCACATACAAGTCTCTGCTCCCTTATGTTAAAGGTCATATTGCCAGAACAGTTTGGACACCTGGTATGTTCTGAAGTTTTCATACAGACTCCTGTTTAAATCACTGAATTCCAATAACCGTGTACCGCAGATATGCAGGCATGCCTGACGTTATTTCAAAAAACGCCTTGCGGAAAACATGATGCAGATACTGACCTGCAATGTTTACACGCATGATCAGATATCATACAAACAAAACCGATTGAGTAATGTGACTGAAAACATATACTTTTATTTCTAAATAATATTTCTGAAAAATCATCGGAAATATTTTCATTAAATGATGACCT
>JAEEGL012950295.1_pt1 | contig 15447 bp, 12 predicted proteins | sample 9134231 | NCBI WGS metagenome assembly JAEEGL01 (sample SAMN16246548, study PRJNA631951) | gut metagenome | biome: gut microbiome; feature: rumen; material: fiber-attached | host: Bos | place: Iran: Karaj | collected 2018-10 | reverse complement strand
TTGGATTTCACATCAAAGTCATCGCTAATGATGATTTTCAGCTACCATTTTTTCATAAGATGCAATAATTTTTTCATAATTCAAAATCGCAAGAAATCTGATTTAATATCTCTTTTTCTCATACAGATACTGATAAATTCTTAATTGAAAGCATGAATTCAATTTAAAATAAAAATTCCTACCATAAGATAGGAATTTTAATGTAAAATGGAATAGAAAGTTGGATTATGGTCAATATTTACGCCCCCATGGTCCATCATAATCATCGTCTACTATTATTTTAGGTGGTTCCCCATTATCTGGTGGCGTTTGGTTATTTTGTGAATCTGTATCTATTTTTTGTGGATCTCTTAACGCTTCAAGTAGGCTTATTCTTACCATTATGGTATTGTATGGTGTTTCCCTATGTCTTTCTAGAGCTTTAGTAATATCTATATGGTGGATATTTCAGTCTGCATCCCGATAATCCCCATTACTATCGACTTTGACTTCTTCACCATTCAAATAACATGTAAATCATCAAGCTCTGCGTGAGATTTTTATATCACAATCATATGATGGAGGTATATTATACTTATTTTGTATTATATTATACCATCCTTCTATTTTATACTTTATTCCATTTTTGATATACTTTCATTCTCAATCAACATCAACCTGGTATCAATCTATACGACATGTATGCTGAAGAGTTGTTTCATCAAATCCCAAAATCGTTAGTTTGTGTTCTGTATCTGAACTTCAATTTAGGCAATTTATTCAATGTTCCATTTTTAACTAGAAATATATTATAAATATTATCGTAATATATTATACATAAAAAAACAAAAAAGTCAAATTTAAAAACTTTAAAATCGACTTTGATTTATTACATAGAATTTATATACTATATTTATATTTTATATCAAGACAAAAAACATGCCAAAACGAGTAAAAATTACATTGTATGTTATTCTAGTTTTAGCTATAATTGCCATAGTTTGGCTTATGCTCTGAAATATAAACACACAACCAGCAGAACCAATAGCCTCAGATGTGGAAAATTTGACTTGAACAGAAATTACAAACGATGATAATTGAAATACAGTGGATATAGTATCACAAACTGCAAATTTTGAAGATGATGTAATGAAAGATTTGGAATGATTTTTCAATAATAATAACTGATACGAAGATGTACAGTGAGAATTCTGATTTACAAGTTCAGTTAATGAATAATGCAAAAAATAGTTTGGAAAAAATCTGAAAAAAATATTTTGCGTAAATTTGAAAATGAAGAAGAAGTTTTTCAAATTATTCCAGATTCTGATTCAAATATAAAATTTTGAGCAGTAATCAAAAATAGTCAGATTTCATTCCAGTTTGATATTCAAAATGAGAATTCGAATATTGAATGCTATTTTCTAATCCCTGCAATAGAAAATCAGAATGTAAAACTAGATATAAACACAAATTTTAAAGTAAATAATGACAAAGTTTGAATCAATGTTATTGCTTTAGCTTCAAATAATGCATCCATTACATTAAACTGAAACCTACATATAGAAAATAATATCAAAAACGTAGAAGCTAAACTTTATGAAGAAACTCTTTTACTCTGAAATGCAAAATATATTTCACTCATTCCATGACTTAGAGTTGATTCTCCAGATGTGAAGGCTTCTCATTGAGCCAAAATTCAGCGCATTAGCCCAGAAAGATTATTCTATATGCAAAGTCGTGGACTGTCCGAGGAGAAAGCTATAAATATGATTATTCATTCATATTCGGAGCAAATCGCAGATAAATTAGAGCTAGATGAAGAAAAAAAGTCTGAATTTTATTCTATGTTACAATAAATTATGCAAAAGTATTTTGATTTATTACTTGAGTTATTACGACCTGACGATGATGATTTTGTACTTGCAGAAAAGAAAAATTTATCAGCCACAGCCAAAAAATTAGAAGACAGATGAGACAAAAATCTGAAAATTGCTCATAAGGTCTGATTTATATTTGAGGCTTATGAAGATTTATTGAACGAAAAGATTTCACTTGATGAATTTTTGGCTACATGAGATATCAGTTCCACCAATAAATTACACACAAACTCGGAATCTTCTATTCAAGTCCTCGAGTGAATAATTCAGAGAAAAAACAATGATGAAAATACTTTGTTTATCCTAGATTCTATCAGCTTTGCATCTCTTGCAAATAATGACAAAAAGATTATTCAAGAATGGGCAAAGAATCATAACTGTGAATTAGTTTTTTGTTAATTTTATTTAATAATTATTATAACTATGTCTGAATGTATTTTCTGTAAAATTGCCAACAACGAGGCTCCATGTTTCAAGATTTGGGAGAATGATGAATTTATGGCATTTCTAGACATTATGCCAAATGTAAAATGACAAACATTAGTTATTCCAAAGAAGCATTATGATTCTGATTTATTTCAGATTGATGATGCAGATTTTTACAAAAGATTAATGTCTGCCACAAAAGAAGTAATCGATATGCTCAAAAAAAGTCTGAAAGTTCAACGTGTATGAATGATTATGGAATGAATGTGAGTAAATCATCTTCATTTGAAACTCTATCCAATGTATGGATTGGGAGAAGATTGGGAAGTAAATGAATGTCATTGACACGTATTCTTTGATATTTATCCATGATATCTCACTACTCAGATGTGAGACCAAGCTGATATGGAAGAACTTTGAAAAATTCAGGTTCAGATTACAAATTCAGCTGCTTTGAATTAATAAAATTAAGACATGAAATAAACCGACATTAAAATGCCGGTTTTTTTATAACTAAAAGTTATCAGAAAATCTTTTATTTTTTATTAAGTCAATAATTTTTTTATTTTTTATCATATTCTAGGAATAGAATCAGAAAAAATCTATCCGATTTTTTGCATTTTTTTCTTTTTAGGAATATAATAAGGTGTTGTTTATATTTAAAAATCACTTAAATGTACCAAACATTAGATGATTTAGAATATGTTCTTACTCAACCAAAACATAAATTTTATAAATTTTCAAAAATTTTTAGTGAATTAAAAATTCTCGGATTTATTTTTACTGTATTATTTTTGTGAACATATCTAATTACGAATGCTCAGTTGGTAATAGATAATATAAATGATCGTTTTTCTACGAATGAAGTATACTGAATTTCACAAGATAATATGGATTCTTCATTTAATTCTCTATGAATATCTAGCGGAAATACTACAGATGTAGAAAATCTGATTGAACAATATGAATGAATCGTATCAATTCAGCAGGATGTAGCTACAGATATGGATCATTATTTACAGCAGAATTTAGATAGTTATGATTTTTCATTCAATTTACTGCCTCCTACAAATAGATTGATTATTCCTGCAATAAATTTGGATGTACCTCTCGTAGAAACTACTTTGACTAATTTTACCAAAGTAACGGAAACATCTTTTGATGCAGATTTGGAAAATGGAGTAGTGAAATATCCAACCACACCAAATCCATGAGAATGATGAAATGCATTTTTCTTTGGACATACATCACAGGAATATTGGAAGAAGAATCCTTATGGAACAGTTTTTCGTAGAATTCCTCAGCTAAAAGAAAATGATAAAATTCAGATTGTACGAGATGGAGTATTGTATGAATACAAAGTCTTGGAAACAGTGATAGTTAAACCAAAAAATGTGAATGATACTTATGTAAACTTTGGAGAGAAGTGAAAAGAATACATCACACTGATGTGATGCTATCCAATATGAAGAACTGATAAAAGAATGATGGTTTTTGCCGAAAAAATATAAAATTTATATCAATTAAAAACAAAAACAAAATGATGGAATGACTTTTACCCTTAGATCAGCCACGATTTAATATAATACTATGGGTTCTGATTACAGCTTATGGAGCATCATGAGTGGGAAATTTTATAGCATTTATTCCAGGTTTTACCTCTGAAGAAGCAGAAATGCTATGATATACTAGCAAATCAAATAATTATTCATTCCGATTAATTTCTTCATTAATATTTATGCTGTTATGAATTTCTCAGTTTCGTTATCCTATTTTGATATACATTACAATTGTAGAAATATATACTATCATAATTATATATCTCTGCCTCATCGTGAATAAATGGTGTTATTCCAAAAGAAATAGTGAAAAGAGAAAACAACTCAAAAAATAATAAAACAATTATACTAAATCAAAAAATCTGACTTTGAAATATAGGTCAGTTTTTTTAATTCAAGGAAAAACAGAATATTTAGAAAGTTTTTTCAAAGAGATACCTCCATTTGACTAAAAACTCTGTAATTTTTCAATTCTATCATCTATACTAGGATGAGAATCCCATATTGATGTCTTGATTTTTTTGTTATTTGATGCATAATTTCTTGTTCAATATCCACCTATATTTTCCCAAGAAACTTTAGGCTCTGCTATAAAGAATGATGAAATTCAGCTATTTGCATTAGCTACGTATGAGTTACTTGAAATTTTTCTTAAAGCTGAAATCATAGATTGATTATCTCTAGTCAATTCTACTGATCCCAAATCTGCCATGTATTCTCTTTTACGAGAAATGGCTAATCTAATCAAAGGATAGAACAAATATCACAATAAATAAAATGCAATTCAGAATATAGCTAATCAGCTTCAGCTCCTTCAATTATTTTCAGAAGAACTAGATATAGAGCTATTAAACCTTAATAAATATTGTCATACTAGAGTTATAGCTCCGACAAATACGTAAGCTACATACATTAGCATAGAATCTTTATTTATCAGATGTGTGAGCTCATGACCTGCTACGGCTTCAATTTCTTTTTTATCCAAATTTTGTAATAATCCAGACGTAAAGGCTATCCAAGAATCATCCCATTTCCATCATGTGGCAAATGCATTCATTCATGGCTCATTCATGATAGCAATCTTTGGCATTGGAAGTCATTTTGAAATGCACAGATTTTCTACGATATTATAAAGTTCCGGATTTTCTTTTCTAGTTATTGCTTTAGCTCCAGATAGTCAAAACATAATATCTTTTTGTAAAAAAAATGATACTAACCCCCAAATTCATAGACCAATCAAAATGACTGGAAAAATTCCCAAAGTCATATTTAGTCCGTCATCCCATGATTTTGTATTGGTAAAGAAGAGAGTCAAAATTACCCAAAAAATCAGAAATAAAAGAGCAGGGAAAAGAACTAATAATAATACAGTTTTTCTCTGATTTTCAGCTTTAAATGATTGCATTCACACGTATCCACTCATTTGGGTAATTATTATAGATAAATACTAACTATAATTATATTATTGTACCGATAAAAAACAAGTTAGTTTTTAAGAGGTATGTAGTAGGGGATTAGACTTTTATTAAAGCTATATATTAAAATTTTAAAGGTAGCACTAAACGAAAAAAGAAGGCCATCTCACGACGTCCCTCTTTGAAATTGTTTTTAGAAAAGCAATAACTTTTTTTGATTTCAGGACATGTTTCACAACAACCCTGAAATCTTCCTTAATTATGCTGTGTTTCAGCAGAACCAAGATTATAAAGAAGTTCTTCAAAAAATCAAGAGAAAAATTAAAAAATAATTAAAATAAAATCAGTCAAGCAATGAAACATAATAAATTTTACAAAACAAAAGACAGGGACATTCCATCATCGCGACGAAATGTCCCTTACATTTACAAAGGTATTCAATAAATATTACCAACAATACGTCGGCTACATATATATAATAAATAAAATTAAAAAATCAAGAGAAAAATTAAAAAAGTCAATAAATTAGAACTAATTAAGTGATGAAATGTGATATTTTAGATAAAACGAAAATCGACTGGCCAGGTGCTCACGCATCCAACCAGTCTGTTGATGATGATTTGGAATAGGAAAAAATACCAAAGGTTTCTTATGTGAAATATCACAAATTCACCTTCGGAGGACCTATTCATTTGATGAATGATAAATAAAATCAAATTAAAATCAAGAGAAAATTTATAAAAAATTATTCTAATCCTTTATATGCAAAACTTCATTATTACTACCATACAATTTTACCAAGATAAATATTATATCATATAAAATCAATAACGCAAATTAAAAACAAAAATAAAGTCGGTTATTTTTTGCATTTTTTATGATTTTGAACTATAATTAAGTGTGGATTTTATGTCATTCAAATATTTATGAAAAGTCTTTTTATGAGTTTATGAAAATCTATATTAAAACACCCAAAAAAGCTGATTTATACAATTCTTGCATTTATTCTTGGTCAGATTTGTTTTTTCAGTTTATGATGAATTTGACTAGAAAATAATGTATATGCTGCTGATTCAGGTGCTACTACACAAAGTAGTTCAAGCCAAGAGCTAGTATCAAATATAGGTGAATATATGTGAATAATACAGAAAATTATTTATGTGTTTATTTTCCCTCTTTTGGTAGTAGCTGGTAAATTGGTAGATAATTCATTTGTATATTGAGAAATATTTGGTTTTGATGTTGTACTGTGGAAAATGTGGAATATTGTGAGAAATTTAGCTAATTTTTGATTATGATTTTTGTTTGTTTATAATATTTTTAGTTATCTATTGACCAAAAAAACAGATATAAAAAAAATTTTGATATCAGCATTAATTGCAGGAATATGAATCCAGGCTAGTTGGTTTATTATGTCTACATTGCTGGATATGTCTACAATTCTAGCCTATTCAGTTTGATGATTACCAATATCAACATTAAAAAATAAAATAGAGAATTCAAAATGAGAAGAAGAACTAAAATATAATCCTTATATATTCAAAAATATAATTCATTTCGATGGAATGAATACTGATAACATTGATAAATATTTAACTAATGCTGGTACATATAAAGATTCTGATATATTTTACATATCGGAATGTGATAGTTTTAGTGCTCCTATGAGTGGAGGTAACTCCATAGAACTTTTATTGGCACCAAAAATGATTTACTATCAAGACGAATATAATACAGTAATACAAACAGAACCAAGAACTTGCCACTATTACAATCAAGTGTACAACTTCAGAGAATTATACACATGAAATGATAGATGAGAATGCAATAGTACAGGTAGTTGTTTGGAGAGTCAATGAAAATATAATGCAGCATTGATTAATGCAAAAGCAGAACTAAGAACAATGAATACAAATAGTCTTATAAATCTTATAGATCAAGCAAAAATATTGGAAATATGAGATGCTCATAATTGAATAGTATGATGAATTTGAACTAAACTATATATAGGAGATTTAGAGCCTTATTGATTAGATCTATATAACGAAAAGACTTGAACATGAAAGACCATGAGACTAAATAATATTTTAGATGGAAGCTCCTATGTATGAGTGTTTACAGCATTATATACATCTTTAATAAATTCTGTATGAGTGATACCTCCTGATGCTGGGCTTTTTGCCTCAGTACTGAATATAGCATTATCTGTAGGACATATGTTAGCTATCGGTATTCCACTAATTGTAGTAGCTATAGTATTTGTTATTAGAATATGAATTCTTTGGGTAGCAATTGTTATATCTCCATTCATTATTTTGGTAACGGCATTTGGATTGGGAGATAAAGTCTTTAAATGACAGTTAGAATATTTTAGTATAACAAACCTTATACCAATAATTTTTTCTCCAGCAATTATATGTTTTGCAATTAGTATTTCGACGGTTCTGGTGACCATTATATCAGGATTGAATGTAGATTCAATTGAAACTGTAAAAACTAGTATTTTATGATGATTGATAAAGTTGGATATTGGATGATTTACTGTATCTATGTGAAAATTGATAGTTTCACTCCTTTGAATAGCAATTACTTGGTTTTTGGTATGGGCTGCTGTGGAATCAGGGAAACTGTGAAGTTTGGGTGTGGTTAAAAATTTGAAAGGTTTGGCTTCGACAGCATTATGATCTATTCCAATCGTTCCTATTATAACAAAAGATACACAATGAAATCCAACAACGAACTTTATATGAGCAAATTCAGCTTTCGGATTAAACGGACAGGATGGAATTATTTCTAATATTATGACAAAGACAAAGAACAAATATGCTAATGAGAACCAGAATGTAATAGATGATTTAATCGATCCTAGTAGAGTAGATAAGCGTATAGCAGAATCATATAAAAACGCAATAACTAAAATAGCTCCTACATCAGATTGGACAAAACAAAATATCACAATAAATTGAGATAAAGGTAGTATAGACTATAACTTTGATAGAGTTATTCCATCAAAGAAACAAGATATAATAGATGCAATTAATGCATTAGGACCAGATGAACGTAGTAATTTTGGAAATACAAAACCACAAGTAGAATTCGTTGATTGAAAATGAAATAAAGTGGTATTAAAATATGAAAAAACAGGTAAAAAGGAGAAAAAATCAGATTGAACAGAAATTGATGAATATAAGTATAAATAATTTTATATCACCATAAATAATGACTCAAAAAACTCGAATCAAAATATGTATAGTTATGGTTATCATTTGATTGATGTGATTTTCTGATTGGAGTTTCGCAGAAGATACAGATAAACAAATAGAATTTCTATGAATAGGAATAAATATTGTACTCAGTGTTTTAGGATGGATTTGGGTGTTTTTTGCAAATATAGCGTGAACTTTTTTGACAAATAAATGGGTATATTGAGAAGTTTTTTGATGGGATGTGTTATTATGGAAATTTTGGAATATAGTAAAGAATTTTGCAAATTTTTGACTATGATTTTATTTTATGTATGTTATATTTAAATGATTGATTAAACAAGTCAAATGAGAAGATATAACCAAAAATCTGAAAGATACAATTTTGTGGCTATTGATAGCATGAATATGAATTCAGAGTAGCCGATTTCTTACAGCGACAGTTATCGATGTATCTAGTATTACATTGGCAGCAGCATGAGCTTTTCCCTCACAAATACTATCAGAGAGTGAATATACAGAGAAGGCTATGAGAAATTCGATTAGTAATTTGTTAAATGATGAAAAATGAAAAAAAATTACTTTATTCCCCAAAGATGCTAAAGGATCAAGTTTTTTGAAAACTTCTACATTTGAAGTAGATACTTCAGCTCTGGGATTGGATAGTAACTGAGAACGAGCAAATAGTAATAAATTAATTGAATATTTGATGCCAAATAAAGAAGATGTAGCATGACCATTGTATTTTATATGATTTTCATTCCTAAAAACTAATGAAGAAACCAGTATAAATACTTCTAGCATCGATGAAATAATATGAGACATACTCAATATGTTTATACAGAGTTGAACGACAATAGTTTTTAGTATAGAAATGTTGATGCTATGTATTATAGCATTGATGAGAATAGTATATCTATGGATGTTTATTGTTTTATCTCCACTTGTGGTTTTGTTAAAATGCTTGGAAAAAATGTGAGATAAAGACTTGCTTAATGCTAATGCAGTGAAATCATTATGAAAACAAATAAGTATAAAAACATTTTTAGCAAATACATTTAAACCTACACTTGTAGTGTTGTGATTATGAATCGCTGTTATATTTGTAACACTTATGAAGGGGGTAATATTAGAATATGATGGAGCAACTATAGATATAGGATGAGAAAAAATAACAAGCATTGACCAGCCTACAAGTAATATTAATAGCACAGAATGAGATAAAAAATATACCTCAATAATTGATGGAGATTTATTAAAGTTTGTTGCTTTAAATATAGGTAAAACATTGTTAGAAGTAATTCTTTCTATAATAGTCGTGATAATGATATACTTTATTGTTCGTTTGGCAATGAAAATGTGATGATGAGATGACTTCATTTCTAAAAAGATATGATGAATTACAGATACATTCGAAAATTTGGTTATGAAGACACCAATCATTCCAGTAGTATGATATGATAATCAATGAGTTCCAAAACCTTCAAGCATTAGTATCTGAGGTTTGGCAAGTTTGCCAAAAGATTATATGAATAAAAATGTGAAACAAAAAGTTGAGACTTATTCTGCAAATCAGGAGGATGCAATTATGAAAAAACTGTGATTTGAAGATAAAAATATTTTGACTGAGACTCACAAAACAGATATTAGGCATATATTGAGTCAGCAAAAAGATTGATATGATATCTTATGAGAAGCAAATGAATATATTGGTAAGATAAAGACACCAGAATGAAGATGAATGAAATTAAATCCTAACACTAGTGATAAATTTTGGATACAACAATTTACTGATTGGTTGAATAAACGTGTGGAAGAAGGAGATTATATTAACTTCAAACCAGAATGGATGAAAATGATTGAAGATTGGAAATCTTTAAATCAAAAAGAACCAACAAAAAGGACATTGGAAGATTTATTTGACAAACCTGATCATGCTAATACATATGCTAAATATTTTGGATACAAATCATGAAATTACCAAAGATTTAAAGATATACAAGAATTGGATATTTCTCAGAAATAATAAATCTTTTCCATTGCATTCAGATTTTGTTTGTTTATAATATCACTTAATAGACAAAAGTGCTACATTTTTAATACAATAATTAAAACAGAAAAATGGATTTTGATCCTAAAAAGAATTATTATGAAGTCCTATGAGTAAGCGAGTCTGCTTCTACTGACGAGATAAAGAAAGCTTTTAGAAAGCTGGCTATCAAGCACCATCCAGATAGATGATGAAGCAAGGAAAAATTCCAGGAAATCAATGAAGCTTACCAAGTTTTGTCCGATGAAAAAAAGAGATGACAGTATGATGCTTTCCGTAAGTGATGATTTACTGGATGATTCGGATGATGACAAGGAGGTTTTGATTTCTGAAATTTCTGAGGATTTGGTGGATTTGGAAATGGTGAAGGAGTCGACATTGATCTCGGAGATTTATTAGGAGGTTTCTTTGGATGAGGATTCGGATGATGAGGTAGTAGAGTACGTAAATGAGAAGATCTCAAAAAAATTATAGAAATCAGCTTTGAAGATTCATATTTGGGTTGTGAAAAGAAGATAGTCTATACTAGACTCAAAAAAGTTCAGTGAGCAGTGGAAGAAGTCTGTCCAAACTGTAAATGAAGATGAAAAATTAGTCAACAAACTCAGACTCCATTCGGTGTAATGCAAACTTCTGGAGCATGTAGACAGTGTAGCTGAATCTGAAAAATATATAAAAAAGATGGGAAAGTATTGAATAATGGTGGACTAGAAGAAGACAAAGAAACTATCAATATCAAGATTCCTGCATGAATTAAAGAAGATGCTTATATCAAATATTCATGAAAATGAGATGCTGGAATAGGTGATGCTCCAGATGGAGATTTGTATCTCAAGATTCGTATTATTCCAAATAATAAATATCGCCGTGAATGAGATGATTTGTATGTGAAAGCATCAGCAAGTATTTTTGATTTGGTATTGGGATGAGAAGTGGAAGTTTCACATCCAGAATGAAAATTAAAAGTAAAAATCCCAAAATGAACACAAATCTGAGACAAAATCAGAGTATCATGAAGATGATTTGGAGAAAAATGACTATTTAAGAATAAATGAGATTTGATAGTGGAAACTGACGTTTCGATTCCAAAGAAATTGAGTAAAGACGAAGAATGATTGTGGAAGAAGCTTAGAGATGGAAAATAGAAAAAGATTTCCTCCTTTGTAAAGGAGGGGGACCACGGAGTGGTGGAAGATTTTATATCTTATGATTAAAAATCCCCCAGTCTTCGACATCCCCCTTTAAAAAGGGGGGAACAAAAAAGATAGAAATAGAAAATTGGTATTTAATTTATAAAATAATCAATGTATCTAGGGATAGATCCTTGAGTTAGAAAACTTGGTTATGCATTGATAGATGGTGATTTAAAAATTATCGATGCAGGAATTTTGCTACAAGATCAAAAATCTCCCACAAGGGAGGATCAATTCAATAGAGCAAATCAGATTTTTGATTTTTTTTCTGAAATGCTAAAAAAATATCCAATTGAAAAAATTGCCATGGAAAAACTATTTTTTACAGATTACAACCAGAGTAATGCAGAATTTGTGTATGCAATTAGATGAGCATTGATGATGTTATTTTTGAGAAAAAATATTCCAGTACTCGAACTTACTCCAATCGAACTCAAAAAATTTATCACATGAAATGGAAAAGCTGATAAGATGCTAGTTCAGAAAACTATTAGAAGATTTTACAAATTGCAGGATATTCCAGAATATAATGATGCTGCAGATGCACTAGGATTTGCATATTTAGCAAAGATTAGGAAATAAGCCATTATCTTTGAAATAATTCTCATTTCATTAACATAAAATTTCAGATGAAAAAGTCTGATTTTTTTTGACTTTTTTGGGTATTCTGTGTATAATTATGTGAGGAAATTTTTTTACCTATTCTTTGTAATAAAATATGAAAACAAAAAAAACATTTCTAAAGATTGGAATATTTGCTATTTTTATGTGAATCTTTAGTTTATCATTTACAACGGCATCTGCTTTTACAAGATTTAAGATAGATATTTCAAAAAATCCTATATCGGCAGTATTTGAATCTGATATTACAAAAAATATAATGTACGTTCATTTTGCAGATAATGGAAATGATTTTGGATGAATCTTATACTTTTCAAATATATGAGAGGAAGATAGTTGTGAAGACGATACTTGTGAACCTGAATTTATAGTTAGCACAAAAAATATAGAAGAAATAAATCCAAGTGACAAGAATACAATGTATGAATGTAGAAAACAAATGAAATGATTTTATTATAATTCACAGAGAGGTGAAAGACTTTGGCCTTTAGACGATACGACTGCAAGACTATGGGGTAGTGGATATAGTGAGTCTTTTACATGATGAATATACACAAACTGTACTGAAAAATGATATTATCTTAGAATAATAGAGTGTGGAAGAATAAAAGAGTTCTGACAAGAGGTAGGATATAGTGATGCTACAGATTATGAATTATGTATAAGTAATGCAAATCAGGACTTTAAATCAGATAATAATGGATATTTTTGAAGTGTAAGTAATACATATTCATGACAAGAAATGGCTCTTGTGATATGAGTTAATTATACAGGGACGGATTCATCTTATAATTGATTCATTTCCATTGAATCAGGTTCTAAATTAGCTCCAACATTTGCTAGATTTGGTAATAAATACCCGGTATGATTTATATATGATTATAATGGATGACTGTGATTAGCATGATGTAGAATTACAGGAGATTTTATGAAAGAATCTATGAAGATACTTTACAACGAATATTATAATTGAGGTATTGAAGGATTGAGTAATATTTTTGTGTACGATGAAGAAAATGATAAAGTAGCATATAAACCATGATCGATAGAATGAGTGAGCTGTGATGCTATATCACAAGCAGATACATTGCTTAGAATTGTTATAGAATGAATAGTCTGAATGAGTGAAACTGCTAGCAACAAAATGAATACAATATATTGAACAATGGGAAATTCCTCAAATTCCAAAATGCAACAATTTGCAACAAGGGATATTAATAGAAATACCTTAATGAATTATGTCAGAAAGAAAGCTGAATTATTATGTAGATGAAAATGGAAAAAAATAGAAGATTCTGATTGCGAGCATCTCCCTTCGTTAATTTGTGATAATTGAACGGGAAGTCCAAATTGTCGTCCTAGAGATTTGCAAGGTAAAACAATAATAGTTAAAGATGGAAATCTTAGAATTTATCCAAATGAAGATGATAGAGATATGCCTTATGATATATATATTTTGAGCTGAGATTTGATAATTAATGAATTAGATGATAGACTATATGTATTTAATGAAAGCTGATACGTAATGGATGATATATCTACATGAGATTTTAATTATGCTGTTTGGACTGGAGGTGGTTACTATAAATGAGGAAGTTGAGCAACAGTAGCTTCATTTATAAAATGAAATTTTATAGTTAATTGAAATATAATATGATCTGGTAATACCGCTGAAGAAAAAAAATTAAAACATAAATACTTTATTTATGGAAAATTATCGTCCAGAGATAATGTGGATAATCTAGAAGAAACATTTGCTCGAAGATGTTATAATGGAAGTGGTAGCGATGGAAATTACTGTCCTAAGTATGATGGAAATTCATATTGGAATGCTTCTTTGATTGTGATGGATCAGAATTTTCCATCTCCTGTGATGAATTAGAGATAAAAATATCTCCAAAATATTTGTATTGACAGTATTCTAATACATAAAAATTTAATATTGAAGATTAATGCAATTTTGATATAATTAAAGAACGCAATGATTTTCAAATCTGCCAATTATATTCTAATATAATTCAAAATTTTATTTTATTACGACGAATGCAATGTCTATAAATGTAAGACAGTTTGTCTATGACAACATTACTCCATATGATGGAGATGCTTCATTTCTTGCAGGGCCTACAGAAAGGACTACAAAATTGATGGAAGAAGTGAAAAAATATTTAAAAGAAGAGAGAGACAATAATGGACTCAGATCAGCTGATCCATCTACTATTTCTACTATTACTTCTCACAAACCAGGTTATATCGATAAAGACTTGGAAACTATCGTTTGACTTCAAACTGATGAACCTCTCAAAAGAGCAATCAAACCATTTGGGGGAGTGAGAGTAGTAGAAAAAGCTCTCAATGAAAGATGACTTGAACTTGATCCTAGAGTAAAAGAAATCTTCAAATATGCCAAAAATCACAACGATGCAGTATTTTCAGCATATGATCCTGAAATTAGAACTTACAGATCAAAACACGTTTTGACTGGACTTCCAGATAACTATGCTAGAGGTAGAATTATCGGAGATTACAGAAGATTAGCTCTTTATGGAACAGCTAGACTTATCGAAGAAAAGAAAGCTGATTTCTTGGCTATTGAAGGTGAAATGGATGATGCTAAGGTTAGACTTAGAGAAGAAATTGCTATGCAAATAAGCGCTCTAAATGACATCGCTGAAATGGCAAAAAGTTACGGATACGATGTAACTAGACCAGCTGAAACAGCTCAAGAAGCTATTCAATGGGTTTATTTCGCTTATCTTTCAGGAGTAAAGGAACAAGATGGAGCAGCAATGTCTCTTGGAAATGTTTCTTCATTCTTGGATATCTATATTGAAAAAGATTTAAAAGACTGAAAAATCACTGAAAGTGAAGCTCAAGAAATGATTGACCATTTCGTTATGAAGCTAAGACTCGTAAGACACCTTAGAATGGGAAGTTATGATGATGTATTTGGATGAGATCCAACTTGGGTAACTGAATCAATCGGAGGAATGTTCTCAGATGGTAAAGTAAAAGTTACTAAAACTTCATTCAGATTTTTACAAACTCTTTATAACCTTGGACCATCACCAGAGCCAAATCTAACAGTTCTTTGGTCAGACCAATTGCCAGAGGGATTTAG